>Ga0316613_10000337_pt1 | contig 43775 bp, 40 predicted proteins | sample OWC_soil_day10_C_2_FD_207647 | JGI IMG/M metagenome (GOLD analysis project Ga0316613, IMG submission 207647) | Wetland soil microbial communities from Old Woman Creek delta, Ohio, United States - OWC_soil_day10_CT_b | ecosystem: Environmental > Terrestrial > Soil > Wetlands | place: USA: Ohio...
TCCATTCCGGCATAATAGTTCATGGCTGCTTCCTCTCGATGCTTGTGGCCATCCGACATGGACCACGTTCCATCATCTTGAAGGGAGCAGCCACCCCCGCGACGGGAACCCCAATCACCCCATCTATTTTCTTTTTTCATCGCGGCACGCTGAATCTCGCCATCAGTTGGCGAGGCGTAGCACGCTTGGCGGGCGGCGCGCTACCATGGCGAGTGCTGGGATGTGCTCCGTCTAGATGGTCGTTTATAGCCGTGCTCACGGCTGACGCGGCGGTAATTGAGTTTGAAAGCCCTATATCAGCCGCTCGCTCCGCTCTGCCTGAGGTCCTCTGCCTGCGCAGAGGATGACACCCTATGGAGGGGTTCGGGTACCCGGGGCAAATTCCCGGGCAAGCTTGAAAAACTCCGCTTGGAAGACGGTGGCAATGCCCACCAAGTACTTGAAATCGCTTAATCTCGCACATGCGAGATCGGAAATATTGCACCTGCGTGCCCGGGAATTTGCCCCGAGTACGGGGTTCGGCGGCTATGTATTTGTATCATAATTATAAATTGTCATCCTCTGCGCAGGCAGAGGACCTCAGGCCGGAAAGGGAGAGGGGCGGATATAGGGCGCCCAGCCCCCAAAAGCCACCGCCGCCAACCTCTTTCAAGGCGGCGGCGGGATGTTGCTTGTCGGCGTAGGCGCAGGGACTGATCAGTCCCTCACTTCATCGCCACCTTCTCCGGCAGTGGCTGCACGGGAACCCCCGGCCAGATCTTCTGCAGATTGCCCGAGATGATCAGGTCGTTCTCCGTGATCCCCGATAGCACGGCGATCTGGTCGCCGTCGGTGCGGCCGATCTGGACCATGCGCTGTTCGACCTTGCTGTCCTTGCCGACGACGTAGACGAACTTGCCCAGTTGGCTGGAGCCGAGGGCTACCTGGGGCGCCATCAGCACGTCGGGTTCGCTGCCGACGCTGAGGCGGAGGTGGACGTATTGGCCGGGCAGGAGGTCGAAGGCGGCGTTGGCGATGGTGGCGCGGGCGGCTACCGTGCCGGTCGACGGATCGAGCCGGTTGTCGATGAAGGTGAGCTTGCCGGGGTAGTGCTTGCCCCCTCCTTGGCCGGCGTCGGTGCCCTCGGCGCCGGTGAGGCTGATGTCGGCGGAGACTTCACCCTTGGCGAGCGCCGCCTTGATGGTGGCGAGTTCCTTTTCGCTAGGGTTGAACGTCACGTAGATCGGATCGAGCTGCACCAGCGTGTTGAGCACGGTGTTGCCCGATGAGACCAGCGTGCCGACCGAGGCGGCGCTGCGGCCGAGGCGGCCGGGGAAGGGCGCGCGGATGGTCGAACGCTCGATGTCGAGTTCGGCCGAGCGGACGGCGGCGTTGGAAATGCCAATCGACGCCTGGGCCTGGAGCAGCGCGCTTGAGCGCTGGTCGTAGGTGTCCTTGGCGAGGAAGCCTTTCTGCGACAGCTCCTGGCCCCGGTCGAGGTTGGAGCGCAGGTAGTCGACCTGGGCGGTGTCGCGCTGCAACTGCGCCTTGGCTTGGTCGAGTGCCGTCTGCGCGTCGCGGTCGTCGATCGTGTAGAGCACGTCGCCCGCCTTGACGTCGGCGCCGTCGGCGACCGCCTGCGTCTTGAGGAAGCCGGTGACCTTGGCTTGCAACGACACCGACTGGATCGCCTCGGTGCGAGCGGGATAGTCGAGGAAGACCGGCAGCGTGCGCTTGCTGACCTTCTCCACCGGCACCGGCATGGCCTGGGGCGCCGGCGGGGCGGCGGTGGCCGAGGCCGGCGTGGCGAAGAAGTCCTGGATGTGCAGGGTATCAAGCGCGTAGGTGCGCACGGCGGGATGGAACAGGCTGGCGCCGGCACCGACCACCAGAACGGTCAGGAGAGAGGTGACAGGCCGTCTTGTCAGGAAAGACATGGCGAAAACTCCGTTTACTCGGCTGCCTTGGACAGGTCGATGTCATCGACCTCGTTGGCAGCTACGGGATGGTGGGCGTGATGATGGGCGGCAGCGTCGTGGGCGATGGCGGGGTTCATCGCCTCGCGCAGGCGCTCGATCACCACGTAGAACACGGGGGTGAAGATCAGCGTCAGCACGGTGGCCGCCAGCATGCCGCCGACCACGGCGGTGCCCAGCGATTGCCGGCTGGCGGCGCCGGCGCCGGTGGCGAACATCAGCGGCACCGCGCCGAGGATGAAGGCGAACGCCGTCATCAGGATCGGGCGGAGACGCAGGCGCGCCGCCTCTTTCGCCGCCTCGACGATGCCGATCCCGTCTTCGCGCCGCTTGCGGGCAAACTCGACGATCAGGATGGCGTTCTTGGCGGCAAGGCCGATCAGCATGACGAAGCCGATCTGCGAGTAGACGTCGATCTGCATGCCGCGCAGGTTGATGGCGCCCATCGCTCCGAGCAGCGCCAGCGGCACGGTGAGCAGCACCACGAAGGGCATGGTCCAGCTCTCGTATTGCGCCGCCAGGATCAGGAAGACGAACACGATGGCAAGGCCGAACACGATCGTTGCCGCTGAGCCGGCCTTCAGCTCCTGGAAGGTGATGCCCGTCCATTCGTAGCCGAAGTCGCGCGGCAGCACTTCTCCGGCCACCCGCTCCATGGCGGCGATCGCCTGGCCCGACGAGAAGCCGGGGGCCGGGCCGCCGTTGATCAGCGCCGAGGCGTTGGAATTGTAGTGCGGCACGGTTTCCGGACCCACGGTGGGCTTGAGCTCGCCGAGGGTGGAGAGCGGCACCATGCCGCCGGTGTTGTTCCTCACATAGAGGCGCGTCAGATCATTGGCCGACGAACGGGCGTTCTGATCGGCCTGCAAGGTGACGCGGAAGGTGCGGCCGAACAGGTTGAAGTCGTTGACGTAGAGCGAGCCGAGATAGATCTGCAGCGTGTTGAAGATGTCCGGCAGGTTGAGGCCCAGCAGCTTGGCCTTGTTGCGGTCGAGGTCGTAGATGAACTGCGGCGTCGAGGTGCCGAAGCTCGAGAACATCTGCCGGGCGTTGAGTTCGGGCTGCTGGCGGGCGGCGGCAAGCAGGGCCTGCGTCGCGTCGTTCAGCGCCTGGCTGCCACGGCCGGAGAGGTCCTTCACCTGGAATTCGAAGCCGCCGGTGGCGCCGAGGCCGGGGATCGACGGCGGATCGAAGGACAGCGCGAAGGCGTCGGGGATGGCCATCAGCTTGGGGCGCACTTGCTCGACGATGCGCGAGGCGTTCTGCTCCGGCCCGCGCTCTTCCCAGGGCTTGAGGATGGCGAACTCCACGGCCGAGTTGGACTGGGCCGCCGAGGTCAGGAAGTTGAGGCCGGAGATGGCGCCGACGATTTCGACGCCCGGCGTCTTCTCCAGGATGTCGCGCACCTGCTCGGCCACCTTGTTGGTGCGTTCGAGCGAGGCGCCGTCCGGCAGCTGGACGACCACGAAGAAATAGCCCTGGTCTTCCACCGGCAGGAAGGTGGAGGGAATGCGGTTCCACAGCCAGTAAGTGGTGCCAAGAGCGACGACGAACAGCGCCAGCACCACATAGCGCAGTTTGACCAGCAGGCCGACGCTTGAGGCATAGGCATGCGACATCCAGTTGAAGGCCGCATTGAACCAGCGGAACGGCGGGAAGCGCGTCGCCCCCTGATGGCGCAGGAAGGCGGCCGACAGGGCCGGGCTCAGCGTCAGCGAGTTGAAGGCAGAGATGCCGACGGAGATCGCCACGGTGAGCGCGAACTGGTTGTAGAGCTGGCCGGTGACGCCGGGGATGAAGGCGACCGGAATGAACACCGCCATCAGCACCGCCGTGGTGGCGATGATCGGCCCGGTCACCTCTTGCATCGCCTTGCGCGTGGCGGCCAGCGGCTTGAGGCCGGCCTCGATCTGGCGCTCGACGTTCTCCACCACGACGATGGCGTCGTCGACCACGAGGCCGATGGCCAGCACCATGCCCAATAGACTGAGCATGTTGAGCGAGAAGCCCATCAGTTCCATCACCACCAGCGTGCCGACCAGCGACACCGGAATGGCGATGGCCGGGATGACGGTGGTGCGCCAGCTTTGCAGGAAGATGAACACCACGGCGATGACCAGCACCAGCGCTTCGCCGAGCGTCTTCAGCACGTCGTCCATCGCCGCCTGCACGAAGCGGGTGGTGTCATAATGCATGGCGTAGGAGATGCCGGCCGGGAAGCGCTTGGAAAGCTCCTCCATCTTGGCCTTGACGCCGGCCTGCAGGGCGAGCGCGTTGGACCCCGGCATCTGGAATACGCCCAGCACCACGGTGGGGTCCTTGCCGAAGAAGGCGGACGAGGAATATTGCAGCGCGCCCAGCTCGATGCGGGCGACATCCTTGAGGCGCACCACCGCGCCGCTCGGGCCGTCGGCGCGCAGCACGATCTCGCCGAATTCTGTGGGATCGCTGAGGCGGCCCACGGCGTTGACCTGCATTTCGAAGGCGGTGCCGGCGGGCGCCGGCGCCTGGCCGATCTTGCCGGCGGCGACCTGGACGTTCTGCTCGGCAATCGCCTGCTGCGCGTCGACGGCGGTGAGGCCGAGGTTGGCGAGCTTGTCGGGGTCGAGCCAGACGCGCATGGAATAGCGGCGTTCGCCGAACACCTGCACGTCGCCGACGCCGGGCACGCGCTTCAGCGGGTCGAGGATCTGCAGCGCCGCGTAGTTGCTGAGCGCCACCGAGTCCACCGAATGGTCGGGCGAGGTCAGGTTGACGATCAGCACGAAGTTCGGGTTCTGCTTTTTGACCGAAACGCCGGACTGGTTGACGATGGCCGGCAACGACGACGACGCCTGCGACACGCGGTTCTGCACGTCGACGGCGGCGGTGTTGATGTTGTAGCCGACGTTGAAGGTGACGGTGATGGTCGATGAGCCGTCATTCGAACTGGTCGAGGACATGTAGGTCATGCCTTCGACGCCGTTGATCTGCTGCTCGAGCGGCGTGGTCACCGTGTCGGCCACCACCTGGGCGCTGGCGCCGGGGTAATGGGCGGAGACCACCACCTGCGGCGGCGAGATGTCGGGGAACTGTGCGACCGGCAGCAGCACATAGCAAATGGCGCCGGCCAGCACCATGATGATGGCGATGGCCGACGCGAAGATCGGACGTCCGGTGAAGAAACTTACCATGTGCAGGCCCCGCCTTGCGGTTTGCCAGTGAACCGGGCGGGAACCGCCGTGCCGTCCACGTTGTTGATGAAACGGTCGCCAACTTGCCGCAGTTTGCGGCGAAGGTGGTCGGGATGCACCCGATCGGCGCGCATGACGGTCAGCACGATCGGGTCGCGGAGGAGTTCGTCCAAAGTGAGTTCTTTCTTCATGACAAATCTCCTTCGCATCGAGCGGCCGACGCATTCGGCCGCTTTGTCTTTTGCTTGGCATCGGATGGTCCGAAAACCGGTGTCCACTTTTCGGTCCGATGCCTTGTCTTCCGCGCGGCATCGGGTGACCCGAAAACCGCTTCCCACTCTTCGGACCGCTCATCGGTCCCACGCCCTAGACCAAGGGCGTACAAGGTCGTTGCCGCACCTGAGGGGCGCTAGCCTTGACGTCTTGTGGGAGGGGTGTTACCTGTCAGTAACAGTGGTAAAGTTACAGATCGGTAACACAGGCGTCAAGGCGCCTTCGCATGATGGAGAATGACAAATTGGTGAGCGGCTGCGTGATGAAGCGGCCCCGCGAGCGGATCATCGAAATGGCCCAGCTGCTGTTCCGCAAGCATGGCATTCGCGGCGTCGGCGTCGACACGATCGCCGAGGAGGCGGGCACCAACAAGATGACGCTCTACCGGCATTTCGGCTCCAAGGACGAGCTGATCGCCGAGTGCCTGCGCGATACCGCGCGCGACGTCGAGCCCTTCTGGCAGAACATCGAGGCGGCCTATCCCGCCGACCCCATGGGCAAGCTGCACGCCTGGGTGCGCGCCGTCGCCTCCTACGCCAGCATGGAAGAGGGCGGCTGCGACCTGCTCACCGCCGCCTTCGAGTTGCCCGAGCCCGACCATCCGGCCCGCCTGGTGGTGGAAACCTTCAAGCGCGAGCAGCGCGACAAGTTGATCGCCCTCTGCCGGGAAGCGGGCATCATCGAGGCGGAGGGCCTCGCCGATGCGCTGGGCCTGCTGCTCGAAGGCGCCCGCGTCAACCGCCGCACCGTCGGCCCCGACGGCCCGTCAGCGCATTTCGTCGCCATCGCCGAGGCCGTGATCGCCTCGTTCAGCGCGGCGGGGAAGGCGAGGGAGAGGGAGGCGGAAGGGGCGTAGGGCGGTTAAAGCCTGCGTTCGTGGCGTTCGGCGATCTCGGTTCGGATTGATGCGCGGCGTTTGTCCGCGCTCTCTGTTTCCCCATATTGCCCTATATCGGCGTTTCGCTCCGTCCTGCCTGAGGTCCTCGCCTCCGCGAGGATGACAGGAGAATTATATAAAGGAGGCAATCGGATAGCCGCTCGCGCGACTATAAGGTTGTCATCCTCGCGAAGGCGCAGGACCTCAGGCAGAAAAGGGCGCCACGCAGATATCAGCCTCCTGCAGCTAGCCCTGTCGCGGTCGTTACGGAGATCCCGCACACTGCCGAATATGACGCCAGAACGGTTCGATCCTGCCAAAGATACGGCCGGGCCGTGCGACGATCATGGGCGCTTGCGCGCTGCGATGTAGGGCCGGGTCTGGTTGCCCTTGGTGGCGTGGTTTTCGGTGATCAGAACCTCGAACCCCGCGGTCTCCAGCCGTTTGGCCAACTCCGATGCCCGGAAAGCGCCGGCATAAGGCGCCATGCCGATCGCCTGCATCGCCGGCAGCAAAGCCATCCGGATGAGCGGGTTCATATCCCCGAGGCACGGCGTCTTCGAGATGAACAGGCCATCCGGAGCGAGCAGGGCATGGATGCGGCGCAAGGTGGCGGGTAGGTCGCGGACAAGGTGGAGATAGTTGAAGCCCAGGACCACGTCGAACGAGCCCGGCTCGGCGGCGAGCGTCTCCGCCGTCGCGGCTCGAAAGGTTAGTCCGGGGATGGGGGAGGCGGCGTGCTTTTCCTTGGCGATCTCGATCATCTCGGGCGAAAAGTCCGTCGCGAGATAGCTTTGCACATCGCCTGCGAGCCTGAGCGCCGTCGTCCCGGTTCCGCAGCCCAGTTCAAGCACTTGGTGGCCCGGCTTCAGCAAGGCGCGGGTGCGGTCGAGTGTGCGCTCATATCCGGCCGGATCCGCAACGGCCCTCTTGGCATATTTTCGGGACGCTCTATCCCAGAAACGCGCGTCGCTCGGGGTGTTCATGGAAAACGTCCCATCTGAGTTTCCGCGTCGGGCGGGCGCGAGATCTGCCAATGCCCTTCAAGGGTGCCCGCACGATAGGCGCTTGCAGTGTCGGGTTCCAGCTTTGTCATGTCCCCCATGGGCAAGGGACTGAGGCGACCGGCGTCGTCCGCTGCGATCAACCCCGCGCCCTCGACATCGGTGCGCGTCGCGGCCGCAAGCTGGAAAGCGTGCCGGAGGCGGTGATGGATGAGGTGCTGGCGAGGTTGGCGACGATTTTGGAGTGAGGGCGCGCAGGTAGGTAGGGGGAGACCTATATTGGTCGATCGCTATATCCTGCCTGAGGTCCTCGCCTGCGCGAGGATGACAGTTAGATTATATATAGGAATACAAGGGCGTAGCCGCTCGCGACCACTGCCATCATGCTGTCATCCTCGCGCAGGCGAGGACCTCGGGACGAGTAAGGCGAGGGGGAGCTATAGGGCTGCCTCACCCTTCCCCCATCAGCTCCCGTCGCGCCTTGTCGAGCTCCTCCGCGTACCGCCGCATCAGATATTGCTCCGTCAGCAGCCCGATGACGCGGCGGGATTGGCGGCTGTCGACGACGGCGAGTTCTTCGGCCTTGGCGGTGTCGAACAGGATGGCGGCTTCCGAGACGTTCATGGAAGGGGTGAGCATGGCGTCGCGGTGGCGGAGCAGCGGGGCGATCTCGCCGCGGGCCTCGGTGGCGCCGGCGGCGTAGGCGTCGGCCACCACCATGATGCCGGCGTAGCCGCCGTTGGCGTCGACGGCGATGGCGCGCTGGGTCGAGCCGAGCGGGAAGATGGCCCGGAAGGCGTCAAGCGTGAGGGTGGCCGAGACGGTGCGGAGGTCGGAGCGCATCATCCTGGAGACGGTGAGCGAGCGCATGCGGCCGACGTCGTGGGCGCTGCGGATGGTCTCGCCCCTCAGATGCAGGCGCCAGGTCGAGAAGGAGTAGCCGAAGGTCTCGCGCACCACCACGGCCGAGACGATGGAGGCGGCGAGCACGGCGCTGGTGATGCCGAGGTCGTGGGTGGTTTCCAGCGCCAGGAAGGTCATGGTCATCGGGCCGCCGACGATGCCGACGGCCAGCGCCGACATGCCGACCACCGAGGAGAGGAGCGGCGACAGCGTGGGCAGGATGCCGGCGGCCACGATGATCAGCGCGTAGGCCTTGCCGAACAGGGCACCGAGATAGAGCGAGGCGAAGAACAGGCCGCCGCGAAAACCGGAGCCGAGCGACAGCGCCGACGCCAGGACCTTCAGGACGAACAGGACGAGCAGCATCTGCCAGCCGGCCGACGACTGCAGATCGACGTGCAGCGCGCCGTGGCCCGACGAGAGGACGTGCGGCGTCATCAGCGCCAGACCGCCGACCAGGGCGCCGCCGACGGCCGGTCGCGCCCATCGCGGAATCTTGGCCCAGCGGAAGGCACGCTCGACGCCGGTGACCAGTTGCATGATGGCGACGGCGAGCACGCCGCCGATCAGCCCCAGCAGCATGAAGGGCGCGAGATCGGAGGCGGTGAGCACCGGCACCGGCCCCACCTCGATGGTGGTCTGCACGGCGCCCAGCCAGCCGGCGGTCAGGCTGGCAGCGAGCGATGCGGCCAGCACCGGGCCGACGAGGGCCACCGAATAGGTGCCGATGATCAGCTCGAAGCCATAGAAGGCGCCGGTGATCGGCGCGTCGAAGGCGGCGGAAATGGCGCCGGCGGCGGCGCAGCCGACCAGGGTGCGGATGTCGCGGCGTCTGAGGCGCATGGCATCGGCGATGCGCGAGGCGAAGGCGGAACTGGCCTGGGTGTAGCCGGCCTCCAGGCCCACCGAGGCGCCGAAGCCGGAGGAAATCATGGTCTGCAGCGCCACGAACAGGCTCTCGCCCACCGACATGCGGCCGCCGTGCAGGGCGTTGGCCTCGATGGGGTCGACGGGCGGGCGGGTGAAGCGGCGGCGGGCCAGCCAGCCGATGAGGGCGAGGACGATGCCGCCCGCCACCGGCACCAGGGCCAGCGCCGGGTAGGTGAGGCTCGGCTGCTGGCTGAGCCGCTCGCCGGATGGCAGCAGGAACAGCCACTGATGGGCAAGGCTGGTGATCCAGCTCATGGTGGTCACCACGACGCCCGCCAGGCACCCCACCAGCGTGGCGATGGCCAGAAGGCCCAGCTCGCGATAGCGGCGCAGCCGGATGAGGGCGCGGAAGCCGGCGAGGGTGAGGGCGGAGACGACGTTACGCAAAGAACTGGCCGAGCGGTTGAAGGGGCGGCGGGAGCAGGCGACGCAGGCGCGCGAGGCCGTTTGTCTTGCTTATCATGACTTTCTTATCAGATTGAAAGTGGCGGCGGGATGACTGCGGCCGGCTTGTCGCGCCAAGCGTGCCCTCTCCGGAGCCTATGCAGATCAGGTTGGCCCAACCCGGCCAGCAGCTCTGTCCGCCGCCGCCGCTCATCGGGAGGACCGCGGCGGGGAAATGCTCTATATCTCGAGTTGAGAGGCAATTGCAGGATCGCGGTCCGCTGTTGCCCGCTTGCTGTGCAGAGGGAAAGTCGTGGCTGAAACATTTGTCGTCTATGGGGCATCAGGCTCGGGGTCCGTTCCGGTGGAGGCAACCCTCGGTCTTCTGAAGCTGCCTTATCGTGTAGAGGACTACGCCCCCTGGGAAGGCGGGCAGGAGGCGGACAAGCTCGTCGGCATCAATCCGATGTTGCAGGTTCCGGCGCTGGCGTTGCCCTCGGGCGAGGTGATCACCGAAAGCGCGGCCATTCTGATCTGGCTGGCCGATGCCTATCCCGAGGCCCGTCTCGCGCCCGCGCCGGCCGAGGCGACGCGGCCGGCGTTCCTGCGCTGGATGAGCTTCGTCTCCTCGGCGATCTACGCCCTTTACTGGATCACCGACAACCCGGCGCGCGTCGTCGAACGCCCCGAGGACCACGCCGCCGTCAAGGCACGCCTGTTCGAACGGATCGCCCGCTGCTGGGAGCTGATGGCGGCGCAGCTGCATCCGGGCAGCTACCTGCTCGGCGAGGATCTGACGGTTCTCGACCTCTATGTGGCCACGGTGTCGCGCTGGTCGCCTGGGCGGCGGCGCTTTTACGAGGTGGCGCCCGGATTGGCGGACACGGTCCGTCGAGTGGACGCCGACCCCCGGCTGGCGGCCTGCTGGGCGGAGCGTTTCCCGTTTACGCCGGGATGGGAGCGTTGAGCGCGACGACGCTCTCCCTACTTTCGTAACGGGTCGACGGCGGTGGCGGTTGTGTGGTGCCGGGCTTTGCGCCGTATCGCCCGTTCACTCGCGCGGCGCGCGGCTTTCTGCCGGTAGATAGTCAAATTTATCGATAGTGTTCGTTGTCAATATTTCCAATATCGATGCTTTCCGTCGGCGGCTTGGTCGCGATCCGAGCGGTGATGCCGAGGAATTTGCGAGCGGCGGCGGCGGGCAAGACTCGAAACATTGCCAATTGAGCTGGCGCGGCGGCCCCGGCGCGGCGAGGGTTTACCATGTGGCCCATATCGTTACTGGAGCTGCGGTACTTCTTTCGGAAGAAATTCTGTAGGTTGATTAAGTATATAGTCTGCTTCTTCTGGTTGTTGGTATGGTATTTGGCAAGTCGATGGTGGAGTTTACCGCATTGGTTGTAGGAACGGGATGGTACGTAGTTAAAAAATCTGAATAGCTCTATGGTTTTCTCCGGTTTTTACTTAACAATCTTTTCAAGTTTGAAGCCTAATCCTGATGCGGGTTATAAGGGGGCTGCAAATGGGTAGGATTCTGAGCAGGTTCAGTCTGGGGACTATGCTGGGCTTCTTCACCGTTCTGATGTGCGTGGCGGTGATCGGCCTGACCGCCAAGCTTATGTTGAGCAGCTATTCTTCGTTGCAGACGGCAAAATCGGTCACCGCGCTGACGGAGATGGATCAATATGTGTTCAACGTGCTGCAAGCCCTGCGCTACGAGCGGGCCGACACGGACAGCAGCTTGAACATGGTCCCCGACAAGGCTGCCTCGCTGATCAAGGGCGTTGCCGGCTATCGTGACGTCATCGACGCCAACATGGCGAAGATCGCCAGCGAGAGCCTTGGCGACTTCACGGCCTGGAAGACGACGGCCGACGCCATCGCCTCGGGCTACGACACGCTGAAATCGCTGCGTGCCACGGCGGACGCCAATCTTGCCAAGGCGCCGGAGGCGCGCGACGCCGATTTCCTCAAGAACTATCTCAAGACCTCGGCCGGCATTCTCACGGTGTTCGAGAGCGCCTCCAGGCAACTGGACGCCGAAATCCGCCGGCTCGACGCCGAGGCCGGCGAACTGCTCGTGACCAAGCAGATGGCCTGGACCGCCCGGTCGGTATCCGGCACGCCGGCCATTCTGACGCAGGCGGCGCTTTCCTCCGGCAAGCAGCTTGCCCCGGAAAGCGTGCGCGCCATCGTCGCCGGGCGGGCGCAGGCCGAGATCAGCTGGGCCAGCATGAAGGAGCTTGCCAAGACGCAGGGTCTCGGGCCGGCCTTCGACAGTGCCGTCAAAGCGGCGGACGAGGCCTATTTCGCCGGATCGTTCAACGACGCCTACCTCAAGGCGATCGACGAGCTTGCGGTCAGTGACAAGAGCGCGATGACCTTCGACCTGTTCAAGCCGCAGGCCACCGCCACGCTCGGCAAGGTGGCGGCGGTGGCAAGCGCGGTGATCGACGTGGCGCTCCAGCGGACCGAGGCGGTGACGAGCGAGCAACAAGAGCTGTTCATCGCCTATGCCGTGCTGATGCTGGCGGCGCTGGTTCTGTCGGCGCTGAACCTCATCGTGGTCCGCAGGCATGTGGTGCGGCCGCTCAACGACATGACCCAGGCGATGTCCAGCCTGGCCACCAACGATCTCACCGTGGTCATCCCTGGCGTGGGGCGCGGCGACGAGATCGGCGCCATGTCGCAGGCGGTGGGCTTCTTCAAGGACAAGCTGAACCACAACCGCGCGCTCGAACAGCAGGTGGCGGCCGAGAAGGCCAATGCCGAACAGCAGCGGCAGGCCGTCATGACCAAGATGGCCGACGACTTCGAGGCGGCGGTGGGTGGCGTGATCGGTGCCGTCTCCAGCGCTTCGCACCAGTTGCAGGGCGCGGCGCAGACCATGTCGGCCACGGCGGAGGAAACCACGCACCAGTCGACGGCGGTGGCCGCCGCCGCCGAGCAGGCGTCGTCCAATGTGCAGACGGTGGCCTCGGCGGCCGAGGAACTGGCGGCGTCGGTGGGCGAGATCGGCCAGCGGGTGCAGTATTCGGCGCAGATCTCCGGCGAGGCCGCCAAGGAAGCCGACGCCATCGGCAACAAGATGGGCCGCCTGTCGGACGCGGCGCAGAAGATCGGCGACATCATCGGCCTGATCACCAGCATCGCCGGCCAGACCAACCTTCTGGCGCTCAACGCCACCATCGAGGCGGCGCGGGCGGGCGACGCCGGCAAGGGCTTCGCCGTGGTGGCCGCCGAGGTGAAGAACCTCGCCGACCAGACCGCCAAGGCGACCAGCGAAATCGCCCGGCAGATCGAGGAGATCCAGGGTTCGACCGAGGAATCGGCGACAGCCATCGGCACCATCACCAGCACGATCCGCCAGATGAACGACATCGCCACGTCCATCGCCGAGGCGGTGGAAGAGCAGGGCCTTTCCACCAACGAGATCGCCCGCAACGTGGCTCAGGCCTCGGCCGGCACCAGCGAGGTGTCCACAAACATCGTCGGTGTGACGAGGGCGGCGTCGGAAAGTTCGGCGGCCTCGACGCAGGTGCTGGCTTCGGCCTCCGAGCTAGCCGCGCAATCGGCAAGGCTGAGGCAGGAGGTGGAGCGGTTCCTGGCGACGGTGCGGGCGGCCTGACCGGGCGGCCTGAGCGGAAATTCTACTGGGGCGGGCAGCTGGCTTAGAGTGCTGCGCTTCCGGTGCTCACGAACAGAAAGTTCGCTCCGCTCCGGTTCTCGCGCTCGTCGCCATCTGCCTAGGCACCAGCGAATTTCGGCTCAGGCCTCGGCAGCCCTTCGTACTTTGAGCGTGACACCAGCCGCTCGCCCCATCCTGCGCGCAGGCGCAGGATCTCGGGCAGAATGAAGCGATCGGCTGATATCGGTCTCCGAGGACAAGGGCACCCGATACTTCTCTCGGCGCCCTCTCGTCCCGAGGTCCTCTGCCTGCGCAGAGGAGGACAGTTTTATATATACGAAACAAATTGTTAGATGGAGCGGGGCCGCGGCTGGCTGCCGCGATCCCCGAGCGAGATGGCAGGCTGATAGCCGCTCGCGCACCTCTATCTATCAAACTGTCATTCTCGCGAAGGCGAGAACCTCAGGACGAGATGGTGATGAGGGTTGTATCGGGTGCCCTTGCGTGCTTGGGGGATATCGGAGGCCTGCTCAGTTCTGAGATGAAGGGGCCGGGCTGGCCGGCCCCCTCAAATCTGGCTCAGTTGAGGACGCGTTTCAGGAAGGGCACGCGCGACAGCACCAGGAAGTCGGCGGCCAGCACGGCGAGCAGGGTCAGGCCGGCGAGCGGGAAGGCGAAGGATACCGCCAGCATCACCAGCACCGCGCCCTTGGAGAAGGGCACCTCGGTCGGCAGCGGCGGTGCGGCGAGCCGGGCGGCGCCCGAGGGACGGCGCTGCCACCACATGACCACGCCGGAGACGGCGATGAAGATCACTGTCAGGCAGAACAGCGTGTTGAAGGCGACGCTCGCCCAGCCGAAGTCGCCCTCGTGCAGCGGAATGCCGACGGCCATCGCCTTGCCGGCCAGCGAGTAGTCGGCAAAGCGCACGTCGGCCAGGATCTTGCCGGAGTAGCGGTCGATATGCACCGTGCGGTCGTTGGTGACGTCGTGTGAATCCTTGCTCATGGTGTCGCGCGAGATGGTCCAGACGCCGCTGTCGCCGGCCGGCAGGTTCACCTGCATGCGGCCTTCAAAACCGAGCGAGCGGGCGGTGGCGACCACGCTGTCGAGGGTGATGGGTTCGCCCATCGGCATGGCCATGGTGCCGGCCTCCGAGCCGGACATCGGCATCGGCGTTTCCTCCAGCGCCCAGGGCACTTCCTTTTCGCCGCCGTGGTTCATCGCGGCGTGGGTGGCGTCCGACAGCGGCACGTTGTCCCACTTGGCGGCCGGGAAGGTGCTCCAGGCCTGCACGTAGCGCTCGCCCCAGATGCCGGTCCAGGAGAGGCCGGAAATCAGGAACAACACCAGGATGATGGCGGCATAGGCGCCGATGGTCTGGTGCAGGCTTTTCCACAGCGGCCGGCGGCGGCCCCGGAGGTCGAGCTTCAGCGCGGCCGAAAAACCCCGGCTGCCGCGCGGCCACCAGAGATAGACGCCGGTGGCGATCAGCACCATGCCCAAGCTGGCGGCGATCTCGATCAGCCGGTCGCCCAGCGTGCCGATGAGCAGCGTGCCGTGGATCTTGTCGGCGATGTCGTAGAGGCCGCCGTTGCGCTGGACCTTGTGGACGACGGCGCCGGTGTAGGGGTCGACCAGCACGATCCAGGAATTGTCGCCCTGGTCGACGCGGAAGCCGGCGACGTGGTCGGGCGCGTTGGGGGCGATGTAGGTGGAGACGGCGCCGCCCGGCACGGCGGCGGCGGCGGCGATCGCCTGCGCACCGACGGAGATGGCGGCGGCCCCCTGGGGTATGGCGGTGTTCTCGCCGTTGCGGCCGGTGAGGGTTGCCGACCACAGCATGATCAGGCCGGTGACGGCCAGCATGATCAGGAAGGGCGCGACATAGAGGCCGGCGTAGAAGTGCCAGCGCCAGACGGTGGAATAGAAGCGGCTCGACGGGCTGCGGCCGGCGGCCGGACTGGAAAGGTCCTGTGCGAAGTCGGTCATTGCGGCTGAATCCGGTAGGGCCGGAGCAAGCCGCTCCGGCGAGAAAAGGAAATGGATCGGGAAATAAGCCTGGAGCCTTCGCTGGACGACCAAATCTTTCAATTTGGCCGGCGAAGGCTCTAGGCGCGAGCCATTTCCCTTGGCGGCGCCCTCGGCTTGGCCGGCCAGGCGGCGAGCGCGATGACCGGCGCCGACCTGTCGGCCGGGCGCAGGGACGCGTCGAGCGCGTGGAAGACGGGCAGCGGCGGCCGGCCTTGGTGGGCGGGGAGCAGCGCGGCGGCGTGGTGCTGGGCGCAGAGCGCGCAATCGGTCTTGTCGGCGTGGCCGGCGTCGGGCGCGCCGTGGCCCATATCGGAAGAGCAGATGATGGCGCCGAAGGGCGTGTCGACGGCATAGCTCGCGGCGACATGCAGCAGCGTGCCGACGAAGAACAGGTAGGCGGAAAATGCCGCCAGAGCGAACCTGATCCCCGTTGTTTGCCGCGTCCGCATGAAAGCCCCTACCATCATGAGAATGCCTAGCATGAGCGGGAAAGGGCAGGAAGGGCAAGGGGAAATATCGGCTTCCGTCGAGTTGAGCCGGTGCGCGGTGAACGGCTCTCGGCCGCCTGGCGGTCTCTACCAAAGAGTGCGGACCTATTGGCGACGCGGTGGCGTAGAGTGGCGGTCGGCAAAGGGAGACAGCCATGCAGACCATCGTCATCACCGGCGCCAGCGATGGCATCGGCGCCGCCGCCGCCCGACAGCTCAAGGAGAAGGGGCACCACGTCGTGCTGGTCGGCCGCTCCAAGGCCAAGACGGAAGCGCTGGCCAAGGAGCTGAAGGCGCCGTTCTATCTGGCCGATTACGTCAAGCTCGGCGACGTCAGGCGGCTCGCCGAGGAGCTCTCCGCCTATGAGCAGATCGACGTGCTGGCCAACAATGCCGGCGTCATCATGGGGCCGCGCCAGCTTACCGAGGACGGTTTCGAGACGACCTTCCAGGTGAACCACCTCGCCGGCTTCCTGCTGACCAAGCTGTTGATGGACAAATTGATCGCCAGCCGCGCCAAGGTGATCCAGACGTCGAGCATGGCGGCCAACCTCTGGGGGCGGAATTTCGACGTCACCGACCTCAACAACGAGCATGGTTATTCGCCGATGGCGGCCTATGGCCGCAGCAAGCTGGAAAACATCCTGTTCACCCGCGAGCTCGACCGGCGGCACCGCGCCGAAGGCATCTCGGCCGTGGCGTTCCATCCGGGTTTCGTGCGGTCGAATTTCGCCGAGGACACGACGTTCTTCATGCGCTGGTTCTATCACTCGCCGCTGCGCTTTCTTGGCACCATCAGCCCGGAAACCAGCGCCCGCCGACTGGTGAGCCTTATCGAGGGCACGCCGGGGAGGGATTGGATACAGGGCGAGGTCTACTCGAAAAGCAAGCCGATGAAGGTGGCCTTCAAGGACGATGGGACGGTGGCAAAGGAGCTGTGGGAGCGCAGCGAGGAATTCATCAAGCCGCTTCTGGGGTGAGGAGACCTATATCGGCCGGGAGTTTCATCCTGCCCGAGGTCCTCTGCCTTCGCAGAGGATGATGGTTAAATTATATATAGGAAACAATAGGATACGTCTCATATCATTTGTCATCCTTGCGAAAGCGAGGACCTCGGGCCGAAAAGGGCACAGGGGAAATATAGGGCGTCCCTGGTGGTTGGAGCGCTATAGCGGCGTTGAGTTTCATCCTGCCCGAGGTCCTCCGCCTTCGCAGAGGATGACGGTTAAATTATATATAGGAAACAAACACATAGCGTATCCATCAGGTGTCATCCTCTGCGAAGGCAGAGGACCTCGGGCCGAAAGGGGCACGGGGGAAATATGGGGCGTCCCAGGTGCTGGGAGCGCCATGGCGGCGTTGAGTTTCGTTCTGCCTGAGGTCCTCTGCCTTCGCAGAGGATGACACCATATGGGAGGGCGAGCGAGCCGCTATGTGTTTGTTTCCTATATATAATTTAACCGTCATCCTCTGCGAAGGCAGAGGACCTCGGGCCGAAAGGGGCACGGGGGAAATATGGGGCGTCCCTGGTGCTGGGAGCGCCATGGCGGCGTTGAGTTTCGTTCTGCCTGAGGTCCTCTGCCTGCGCAGAGGATGACACCATAAGGGAGGGCGAGCGAGCCGCTATGTGTTTGTTTTCTATATATAATTTAACCGTCATCCTCTGCGAAGGCAGAGGACCTCGGGCCGAAAGGGGCACGGGGGAAATATGGGGCGTCCCTGGTGCTTGGTGCGCTATGGCGGCGTTGAGTTTCGTTCTGCCTGAGGTCCTCTGCCTGCGCAGAGGATGACACCATATGGGAGGGCGCGCAAACCGCTACGTGTTTGTTTTGTATATATCATTTGTCATCCTCTGCGAAGGCAGAGGACCTCAGGCAGGATGGGGCATGGGGGAAATATAGGGCGCCTCCTTGTCCTGCGAGTCCCCTATCGGTCAGGAGTGAAAGCTCACTCCGCCTCCATCAGCTTCGGCTTGATGCCGGTGACGGGTTCGAAAGTGGTTTTGACGAAGCCGCCGCGGCTGTCGCACCAGGCGGTCTTTCCCAGGAAGGAGCCGGTGGCGTCCCAACTGTCGAGCGGGCAGCCGCCGTGGCAGAGGGCCCAATAGTCGCAGTCGCGGCAGGCGCCGTTGCGCAGCGCTTCGCCTCGGCGTCGGAGCTCGACCCGGCGGGCGTCGGCGAATACCTCGGCAAAGCTGCGGTCGTGGATCGAGCCGTAGTCGAGCAGGCCCCAGTCGCCCGACCGGCCACAATGGGTCATGGCGCCGTCGGGGCCGATGCCGATATGGGTGTCGGCGCACTGGCCGGCGTCGGTGCAGTAGAACTGTCGGCGACCGCCGCTGAGGATGGTTTCGGTCAGCGAGTGGAACGGTTCGACGCGCGGATAGCGCTGCCGATGTGCCCACCAGACGGGGAAGAGGACTCCGAGAAAGGCTGAAAACTCCTTGTCGTCGATCGCCAGATACTGATGCTTTGCCTTGTCGAGCAGGATGGGGTTGAACATGACGCCGCCCTGCGGGGCGAGGTTGGTGAGGAAATAGAACAGGTCGAGCGGCCGTTCCAGCGACAGCCGGGTGACGACGCAGATCACCCCCCAATCGAACCCCGCCCGTTCGAGGCGGGCGGTGCCGGCGAGGAACGCCTCGTCGTAGGCGCGCGAATCCTGGCCCTTGAGCACGCGCACCTCGGTGACCGGATCGTAGCTGGTGCCGACGCTGGTGATGCCGAGGGCGCGGAACACCTCGACGAACTCATCGGAAAACAGCGTCAGATTGGACTGCACCGTGTGGCAGATGCGGCTCTCGGTGTCGGCGCAGCGCTGGCGCTGAGCCGCCAGGATGCGCCGGTAGAAGGGCTCGCCGATGAGCAGCGGTTCGCCGCCGTGCCAGACGATCTTGATCTGTTCGTTCCGCCGCTCCTTCAGAAACGCGTCGATGCGCGCGAACAGCATGTCCAGGGTTTCCGGCGACATGATCTTCGACTTGAGCCAGCCCTTGCGGTCGACTTCGCAATAGACGCAGGCGGCGTTGCAGGCCTCGGATGGCTTGACGATCAGCGTCACCATGGCAGCCTCCGCTCCCGCCGCAGCGCGGCGCGTTGCTCGACCACGTCGGCCATCTCGGTGAAGAAGTCGGCGCAGCCATCGGCGGCCGATTTGCCGGCTGCGTAGCGGCCACGGCAGAGCCGCCACCCCGGACATCTGGCGCAGAAATGGTCGTCGAGAAAGGCTTGCCGCCACGCCTCGGCCCGCTGGCGCCGGCACGCGGCAAGGGCCGGGCTGTCGAGCGCGGCGAGGTTGCCGACGAAGGCGCCGGCCATCAGATCGCGGCGCGACAGGGCGATGCGGCCCTCGGCATCGAGATGCAGGAAGCGCTGGGGATCATCGAACAGCGCCGCCAACCAGTCGGTGGTGCGGCCGTCGGTCCGGCAGGCGTCGGCGATGGTCTGGAACGGCTCGATCGGCGCGTGCTCGACCAGACCGAGCAGGGCGTAGGTCATCAGATCGCTGAGCCGCTCCCAGTCGGGGGCGGTGCCGCCGTCGAGCCGCAGGCGGGTGCGGATGCCGAGCGACGACAGCAGGCGCGCGTCGGTGAGGTTTCGGTCGCCGAGCGGCAGGCAGACGGTGACGCCGAGCGCCCTCAGCGCATCGAGGCGGCCGGTGAGAGCGGCGAAGCGGCCGACGGAACCGACGGCCAGGTCGACCGGCAGGCCTTGCCAGGCGATGTCGGGCTCGATGTCGGTCAAGGGCAGCGGCGTTTCGACCAGCAGGCGGAAGAGATCGTTGCGCCGCCGTACCATCGCCACGGTGGCGGCGATGTCGGCGGACGGCGCGAGGCGGATGCCGAGGGAACGCCCGGCCAGCCGGCCGAGCAGCGACGGATCGTCGGGGCAGATCAGCACCGTCCGCGTCATGCTGCCTCCGGCGTCCTCAGGTTTTTGTCTACGCATCGGATTTTTCCGAAAACCGGACCCACTTTTCGGTCCGATGCTCCAGGGCGATCTGGCAGGAGGCGCCACCGGCACAGGTGCCGCGCGCCCGGTGCTCGCAGGTGGCGCAGGCGTCATAGATGCCGGGCCGGTCGGCGCGCAGGCGGGCGTGTTGAGCCGCGAAGTGGGCCATCATCGCCTCCAGCGTGTCGAAGGCGAACAGCGAGGCGCGCTCGGCCGTCGCCAGCGGGAAGCAGGCGTAGACCTCCATGTCGGGCGTGATGTCGATGGCCGGACGGCAGGTGAAGTTGGCGCGGCCGCCGAGGCGCACCAGCCATCCGAGGTCGGCATCGGAAAATTGGCAGAGCGGGAAGCCGCAATCGAGGCTGGGGGCGATGCCCAGCCGCTGGAAGTCGGCCTTGAAGCCTTGCAGGCGAGCGATGGCCGGGCCGATCCGATCGACGTGGAGGAAGGCGTTTTCGCCTGACGCGGTCGGGTGGGCGATGCCGAGACGCAGCGTGCGCTTGAGGTCGTAACGACGGAACAGGTCGAAGGCGAAATCCAGCGAGAAGTCGTCGCGGTAGATGTTGAAGCCCAGCATCGACCAGCGGCCGGCGATCTCAAGGAAGCGGGCGAGGCGTTCGCCGGCATCGTCGGTAGCAGGGGTCAGCGCGGGATCGTTGACGTTGCAGACGAAGGTCAGCCGGTTCGGCGAGGCCTTGGCGAGGTAGGTCTCCACCTCGGCGAGCCGCGCGTCGGACAGGATGCCGCTGGTGAATACCGTCACCTCGAAATGGCGCGCCAGGAAATAGAGGACGATGTCGACGAATTCGGGATGCAGCGTCGGTTCGCCGCCGATCAGCGACACGCGGCGCTGTCCGGAGCGGCGCAGAAAGTCGGCGAGATAGACGACGTTTTCCAGGGACAGGAACTCGGTGGCCGCCGAGCGCGCCATCTCCCGTCCGGCAAAGCAATAGGGACACTGCCGGACGCATTTATCGGTCAGAAGGATATTGACCATGGGAATGTTACCAAGGACGCCGCGATGCAGGATTGCCGGAAAGGCTCGGCGGTCAGCCGCCGCTTTCGATATAGTCGCCGCTGACGCCATAGCCGTTGTTGGCAACGTAATCGCCGCTGACGCCATAGCCGCTGTTGGCGACATAGTCGCCGCTGACGCCGTAGCCGCCGCTGGCCACATAGTCGCCACTGACGCCGTAGCCGCCGGAATTGGCGTAGTTCGAATAGCTGTCGCCATAGCTGTTGGCGTAATTGCCGTAGACGTCGCCGTAGCCCGAGCTGTCGGTCTGGCAACCGGTGATCGTCAGCGACAATCCGGCGAGGCCCATCCCCATCGAGGCGATGCGCTTCAGCGCGTCGCGCCGCGTTGGCTTATTTCCGACACCGGAGGCAAAAGTATCCGCAGCCATATGACGCGTCCTTCTCGCCTGTGACAGTCGCCCCACAGCAGGCGTAATCGAATGACCCAGTCATTATAGATATAGTCTTGGCTTTGGAAAGAAAAACTCGCGCGCGGCATACGTGAAAACCATAAGTCATCGACTAAAGTCGTCGTCACACCTCACTTGTTGAGAAGATCCTGTTCCCGGTTTCGCGTAAGGCTACTCCAGCCTCAAGTTCTCCGCCGGCCGAGCGCGCAGCCTTTGGTTTGCGCCGCCCCGGCCGGTCTTCCCTGTGGCATCGGCGGGCTTTCTCGGTCACACTCCTGCCAGCGGCGTGTTGAAGCGGGCAAAGGATGGCGGTGATGTCGCAGGTGGACGAGAGTTATTCGCATGGCGTGGGGCGGGCGTCGGTCGTCACCGGCAGCCGGGTGACGCTGCAGATCGAAGCGTCGGTGCTGCGCATGGTGGCGAGGCCCGTGCCGGAGGCGATGTTCGGGTCGGAGACGCTGCGCCACCTCGTCGAGGAAATGTGGATCTGCATGGTCGAGGCAGGCGGCGTCGGCATCGCGGCGCCGCAGGTGGGGATTTCCTGGCGCCTGTTCGTCGCCTCGGCGCGGGACTACCTGCCGTCGACGGTGTTCATCAATCCGGAGGTCGAGCTCATCGGCGACGCCACGGTGCTCGGCGAGGAAGGTTGCCTCAGCATTCCCGGCTGGCGATCGAGCAAGGTGCCGCGCCATGAAAAGGTGAGGGTGAGCTATCGCGACATGGATGGCGTTGCGCGGACCGAAGGGTATGAGGGCATCGCGGCCCGCATCATCCAGCACGAACTCGACCACCTCAACGGCCGCCTGTTCATCGACCTCGACGAACACCCCATCGCCGACAACCCGCCCCGCCGCCGCGCCCGCATCGCCATGGCCGAGATGGAGCGCAGACTGCAGGGGGAGGGCGGCTAGGGGGGGGCGGAGTGTCTCGACTACGCAATTGTTCCGGGCTACTCGCTAAAGTTTATTGTGCTAATTGGAAATTGCAATGGCCTCAATGAGCGGATGCGTCAGCATCTTCGCGAATTGGTATAACAAGCGGATGGGGGTGGCTTGTGAGTATTCGTTTTCGCGGTGTTTTCCTTGTCGCCGCCGCGGTCGGCCTGTTCGCGCTGCCGGCTGTTTCCAACGCCGAAACCATGGAAAATCTGGTTCGCAATGGCTTTTCGGTCAGCAAGATCACCAACGGCAAGTCGGGGCAACTGGGCTGGAACCTCACGAAGGGGGACCAGAAATACTTCTGCCCGGCGTGGCTTGCGTCCGCGTATATCGACAGCAAGCGGATGTATAAGTTCACCTCTTCGGGGCGGGTGATTGAAATAGATAGGGAAGCATTTGATTCCTATATCGGTGGGTCGGATCCGAACATTCCCTATTGGAAGGATGTCAAGGTTGGGCATGTGAAGCCGGCCGACGTGAAGCCCTGCCTGCCGACAAAATAGATAACCATGGCTGGCGCGTGACTTCAGCCGTGGCGGAGGGATAGGTTTTCGGGTTTGGACGCTATATCTGCCGCTTGCCCCATCCTGCCCGAGGTCCTGCGCCTGCGCGCAGGATGACAATTTATTTATATGAAACAGATACATAGATATCCATAAGGTGTCATCCTCTGCGAAGGCAGAGGACCTCAGGACGAGAGAGTGCCGAGGGACGTATCAGGTGCCCTTGTCCTCGGAGACCGATATCGGCGGCTCGCTCCGTTCTGCCCGAGGTCCTCTGCCTGCGCAGAGGATGACAATTTATATAATTAAAACAAACATATAAGGTGTCATCCTGTACCCGGGGCAAATTCCCGGGCAAGCTTGAAAAACTCCGCTTGGAAGACGGTGGCAATGCCCACCAAGTACTTGAAATCGCTTAATCTCGCACATGCGAGATCGGAAATATTGCACCTGCGTGCCCGGGAATTTGCCCCGAGTACGTCATCCTGCGCGCAGGCGCAGGACCTCGGGACGAGAGAGTGCCGAGGGGACTATCGGATGCTCTTGTCCCCGGGGCTCGTATCAGCCGATCGTTTTCTCCTGCCCTTGGGGGGCTCGATCAGGCCTTGATGGGGGCGGGGGCGCTCACCTGGGTCATCAGGTCGTGGTTCCAGGTGCCTTCCACCTTGACGTGGGCGACGGCGCCGAGCAGTTCGGCCTTGATCAGGTTGTGGTCGACGTAGTTGTAGGTGCCAGGCTGCAGGAAGGTGTAGACCATGGCGCCGGCGCTACCGCCGCGGATGAACCAGGTTTCGTAATTGCGCTGCGGCGGGTTGGCGAACTTGCCGTGCTCCCACACCCAGTCGCCATGGCCGCCGATCAGGTGCGGCCGGCAGTCCATGATGCCCGACGAGTGGATGAACAGCACGGTTTCGCCGACCTTGGCGGTCATGGCGTTGTCGCCGGTGAGCGCGCCGACCTTGCCGTTGAACACCACATGCGTCGGGATCAGCTTCTTCATCACCTCCACCGTGTCGGCGAAGGCGTCGCCGGCGCTTTCGTAGACGCGGTAGGCGCCCTTGTCGTCACGCGGCAGGTAAAGATCGTATTCGCCGATGGCGTAGAGGCGGTCGTAATGCAGCGGTTTGCCGTCGCCGTCCGTCAGCCCGTCGCGCGGCAGCACCATCAGCGTGCCGCTCATGCCGGAGGTGACGTGCCAGGCGGTCATGCCGGGAGGGGCGCAGTGATAGAGGAACACGCCGGTCCGCGTCGCCCTGAAGCGCAGCGTCACCTGCTCGCCGGGATTGATCAGGGTGAACTCAGAACCGCCCATGGCGCCGGTGGCGGCGTGGAAATCGATGTTGTGCGGCATGGTGTTGGTGTCGGGGTTGATCAGCGTCAGCTCGACATAGTCATCCTGGTGCACCACCAGCGTCGGGCCGGGCATGGAGCCCTCGAAGGTCAGCGCCTGGAAGGTCGTGCCCTCGGCGTCGATGACGATCTTCTTCTCGGCGATGGTCATCCTGAACTCGACGATGACAGGGCCGCCCTTGGCCACCTGGTCATGGGCCATGACGTTGGGCGGCGCGACCAGTTCGGCCTTGACGCGCTTGAGCTTCTCAAGGGCCTTGGGATCGGCGACGGTGCCGCCGGTGGGATCGTCGGACTCGGTTTGGGCGAGAGCGGTGGATGCGGTGGCTGCAAGGGCGGCTGCGCCCAACAGGGCGGTACGGCGTGTCAGCATGACTTTTCCTCCTCCTTCATGCAAATTCAGGAAAGCGTCGTCTCGCCGCTGCTGCTCGCCAATGGCCCCGGCCGGGGTGCCGTGCCGAGAGGCGGCATATCTGGCGGATTTGGTGTGGAAAGAGCTCGCATCCGGTATGTCCGGGGGAGAGCATGGTCAGGCGGAGCGTCCGATGACGGTCTATTTTGTCGCCCAGATTCTCGTCGATAATGCGTCCGAATACCAGCACTATCTCGATGCGTGCGACGCGGTGTTCGCCCGCTTCAACGGCGAGTATCTGGCCGTCGATCCGGCGCCGACCGTGCTGGAGGGCGATTGGCCCTATACGCGCTCGGTGCTGATCCGCTTTCCGAGCGAGGCCGACCTCACCGCCTGGTACAATTCGCCGGACTATCAGGCGATCGTCGTCCATCGCCTCGGCGGCGCCAAGTGCGACAGCATCGTCGTGCATGGCAAGGACGAGGGATAGCGGGCGCCACCCCGAAGGCGCCGCTCTTGCCGTTCTCTCGGTTCGCGGCTATCTTGATCTTCTGCTTGGCATGAGCCCCGCGCATTCGCGCGGCCGTGGCCGGCGCATTCCCCCATCACAGCAAAACTCAGGGATGGCACATGTGTGACCATTTGTACGTCGTGACCGGTGGCCCCGGCACGGGAAAAAGCACGTTGATCGAAGAGCTTGCGCGGCGCGGCACCCGGAGCATGCCGGAAGCCGGGCGGGCGATCATCCGCGATCAGGTGGCGATACGCGGGCCGGCCTTGCCGTGGGGCGACCGGGCGCTCTATGCCGAGCTGATGCTGGGCTGGGAGCTGAGGTCCTACCACGAGGCGGAGGCGATGACCGGGCCGGTGATCATGGATCGCGGCATCCCCGATATCGTCGGCTATCTCCGGCTGATCGGCCTTGCGGTGCCTGCCCATATCGAGGCGGCGGCGCGGCGGTTTTGCTATAACGGCACGGTTTTTCTCGCCCCCTATTGGGACGCGATCTTCACCCAGGACACCGAACGCAAGCAGGACCGGCGGGAGGCCGAGGCGACGGGACGGGTGATGGCCGAGACCTATGCGGGGCTGGGCTACGAGGTGGTTGAGTTGCCGCGCGTGAGCGTGGAGGCGCGGGCGGACTTCGTGAGGGAGAGGGTGGGGGATTAGGGGCGTCGGAGACCTGTATCGGCGCCCTTTGCCCTGGATCAGGCGTGCCGGATGGCGGGCCAGCCGAGATCGTGGCCGATGGCGACGAGCGCGTCGACGAGCGCGCGCATGTGGGCCTTGGTGTGGAAGGGTGTCGGCGTGAGGCGCAGCCGCTCCTCTCCGCGCGCCACCGTCGGATAGTTGATCGGCTGGACGTAGATGGCGTGCTCGGCGATGAGCCGCTCCGTGATGCGGCGGCAGAGATGGGCGTCGCCGACGATGACCGGCAGGATATGGCTCGGCGTGTCGAGCACCGGCAGCCCGGCATCGCGCAGCATCGCCTTGAGGCAGGCGGCGTTTTTGGCCTGCTGCGCCCGGTCCTCGGGATGGGATCTGACGTGGCGGATGGCGGCGAGCGCGCCGGCCGCCAGATGCGGGCAGAGCGAAGTGGTGAAGATGAAGCTTTCGGCCATGCTGCGGATGACGTCGATCAGCAAGGCGGGGCCGCTGACATAGCCGCCGATGACGCCGAACGCCTTGGCGAGCGTGCCTTCGATGATGGTCAGGCGGTGGGCGAGGCCGTCGCGCTCGGCGATACCGCCGCCTTGCGGGCCGTAGAGGCCGACGGCGTGGACCTCGTCGAGATAGGTGATGGCGCCGTGCCGGTCGGCGACATCGCAGAGGGCGGCGATGGGCGCGATGTCGCCATCCATGGAATAGACGCTCTCGAAGGCGACGATCTTGGGGCGAGCCGGATCGACGGCGCTCATCAGCTCGTTGAGGTGGGCGGCATCGTTGTGGCGGAAGATGTGCTTTTCGGCGCCCGAGCGGCGGATGCCTTCGATCATCGAATTGTGGTTCTGGGCGTCGGAGAAGATGACGCAGTCGGGCAGGACGCGGCCGAGCGTGCCGAGCGCCGCCAGATTGGAGATCCAGCCGGAAGTGAAGATCAGCGCCGCTTGCTTGCCGTGGAGATCGGCGAGTTCCGCTTCGAGCGCCACATGCTGGTGGTTGGTGCCGGAAATGTTGCGGGTGCCGCCGGCCCCGGCGCCCGACAGGTCGATGGCCTGGTGCATGGCGGCGAGCACGTCGGGGTGCTGGCCCATGCCGAGATAGTCGTTGGAACACCAGACGGTGACCTGTTGTCTCTCGCCGTCGGGCCGGTGCCAGAGCGCGGTCGGGAAGGCGCCGGCCATGCGTTCGAGTTCGGCGAAGGTGCGATAGCGGCCGTCGAGCTTCATGTCGGCGAGCAGTTTTTCGAAATGCGTCGAGGTGTCCATGGCGGTGGCCTTGTCGATCGAGGTGAGGTGGCTGGAACGGGTGTCGGACGGCCACCATACATGGATGAGGATTTGTGTATGCGTCATAGCCATACATTTCAAGGTCCCACTCCCAAGGCCAAAATGCAAGGGCAGCTCGGCGGAACGCCAGTTATGGCGAAACAACGCTTTCTTTTTGGTTCCATACATGATATAAATGTATGTTTATATGGCATACACGAATGAGGGCGCCATGTGGAAGCCGCGGTTGATCGAGAGTGCCCGGACCAAGTATCTCGGCATCGTCGAAGCTCTCGAGTCCGATATCCGCTCCGGGCGGGTGGCGCGCGGCGACCGGCTGCCGGCGCAGCGGACCATCGCCGAGGCGCTGGGTGTCGATCTGACGACGGTGACGCGGGCGTTCAACGAGGCTGGGCGGCGCGGGCTGGTGGCGGCGCAGGCCGGGCGGGGCACCTTCATCCGGGGCGCGCTGGACGGCGAGGGTGGGGATCTCGCCCAGACGCTGATCGATCTCAGCATGAACATCCCGCCGCAGCCGGCGGCGTTCGATTTCCGCAAGCTGCTGCCGCACGGGATTGCCGGCGTTCTCGGCAACCCGAATGGTCTCTTACGCCTCCACTATCAGGACAGCACCGGGTCGGACCCCGACCGGCATGCCGGCGCCAACTGGCTGGCCCAGCGCATCGACGGCGTGACGGCCGACCGGGTGGTGGTGGCGAGCGGGGCGCAGAGCGCGCTGTTCGCGGTGAGCGAGATGCTGCTTGATCGTGGTGATGTGGTGGCCGCCGGGGCGATGACCTATCCGGGGCTGAAAGCCGTGGTCCTGCAGAAAGGGCTGGTGGTCGAACCCCTCGACATGGACGACAAGGGCATCGTTCCCGAGGCCTTCGAAAAGGCCTGTCGGGAGCGGTCACCGAAGCTGCTCTACGTCATTCCCAGTCTCGACAATCCGACGACGGCGACGCTGCCGGAGGATCGCCGCCGCGCGCTGGTGGCCATTGCCCGCCAGCATGACGTGGCGATCGTCGAGGACGATCCCTATGCGCCGCTGCTTCCTGACCGCCGGCTGTCGCTGGCCGAGCTGGCCCCCGACATCACCTGGCATATCGCCACCCTGTCGAAATGCGCGACGCCGGCCTTGAGGGTCGCCTATGTGGTGGCGCCAAGCTCCGCCCTCGCGCTGCGCCTCGCCGGCGTGCTGCGCGCCACCATCCTGATGGCGCCGCCGCTGATGTCGGCGCTGGTCAGTCGCTGGATTGCCGACGGGGCGCTCAACGAACTGGCGCGGGCGATTGGCGAAGAGAACGTCGAGCGGCAAAAGCTGGCCGCTGCCATTCTCGGCGGCACCGACTATGACGCCGATCCGCATGGCCATCACCTGTGGCTGCGCCTGCCCGACCATTGGCGCGCCGCCGACTTCGCCGCGCATGCCGACCGGGCCGGCGTCTCCATCGTGGCTGCCTCGGCGTTTGCCACCGCCGCCAATCCCGTCGAGGCTGTCAGGATCTCGCTCGGCGTCGCCCCCGACCGGGGCGATCTCGAAGACGGGCTGACGCAGCTTGCAAGCCTCATCTCCCAACCGACACCCGACACCCGAGCCGTGGTCTGAAAGCCATGCGTCAATTCAAAACCGCCGTCGGCACTGTTTCATCCTCGAAGGAGGGTTCGTCATGTTCGGTCTGACAGCGCTGGAACTGGCCCGTATCCAGTTTGGCTTCACCGTATCCTTCCACATCATCTTTCCGGCGATCACCATCGGCCTTGCCAGCTATCTGGCGGTGCTTGAGGGGCTGTGGCTGTGGAAGAAGGATGTCGTTTATCGCGACCTCTATCATTTCTGGTCGAAGATCTTCGCCGTCAACTTCGCCATGGGCGTCGTCTCCGGCCTGGTGATGGCCTATCAGTTCGGCACCAACTGGAGCTATTTCTCCTCCTTCGCCGGCTCGATCACCGGCCCGCTGCTCGCCTACGAGGTGCTGACCGCCTTCTTCCTGGAAGCGGGTTTCCTCGGCGTGATGCTGTTCGGCTGGAACAAGGTGGGGCCGGGGCTGCATTTGTTTGCCACCATCATGGTGGCGATCGGCACGCTGATTTCCGCCACCTGGATCCTTGCCTCCAACAGCTGGATGCAGACGCCGCAGGGCTATGAGATCGTCAACAACGTGGTGGTGCCGGTCGACTGGCTGAAGGTGATCTTCAACCCGTCCTTCCCCTATCGCCTCGCCCACATGGTGGTGGCAGCCTTCCTGTCGACCGGCCTGTTCGTCGGGGCGTCCGGCGCCTGGCATCTTCTGAGGCGCAACGACACGCCGCGCATCCGCACCATGTTCTCCATGGCGATGTGGATGGTGCTGATCGTGACGCCGCTGCAGATCTTCGTCGGCGACCTGCACGGCCTCAACACGCTGGAGCACCAGCCGGCCAAGGTGGCGGCGATGGAAGGCCACTGGCGCAACGAGCCGGGCGCCGGCGTGCCGCTGATCCTGTTCGGCCTGCCGGACATGGAGGGCGAGGTGACGCGCTACAAGCTGGAAATTCCCCGGCTCGGCGGCCTCATCCTCACCCACAGCCTCGACGGCCAGTACAAGGGCCTCAGCGAGTTCCCCAAAGAGGACCGGCCCAATTCGGCGGTGGTGTTCTGGTCGTTCCGCGTCATGGTCGGCCTGGGCATGCTGATGCTGCTGCTCGGCGTCTGGAGCGCCTGGCTGCGCTGGCGCGGCGCCTTCTTCGCACAGCCCTGGTTCCTGCGCTTTGCCACGGCGATGGGGCCATCGGGGCTGATCGCCATTCTGGCCGGCTGGTACACCACGGAAATCGGCCGTCTGCCGTGGGTGGTCTATGGCGTGATGCGCACCAAGGACGCCGTCTCCAACCACTCGGCGCCGGTGCTGTCGGCGACGCTGATCGTGTTCATCGTCATGTATTTCGCGGTGTTCGGCACCGGCGTCAGCTACATGCTGAAGCTGATTGCCAAGGGCCCGGCCGAGAGCGAGGACGAGCACACCCCGCACGAGGCGGGCCAATCGCCACGGCCGGCCCGGCCGCTGTCGGCGGCGCCCGACGACATCGATCCGTCGATCAACTGAGGAGGATAAACCATGGGCATCGATCTTCCTCTTCTGTGGGCCATCGTCATCGGCTTCGGCCTGATGATGTACGTGATCATGGATGGCTTCGATCTCGGCATCGGCATCCTGTTCCCCTTCGTGCGCGAGCGCGAGGATCGCGACACGATGATCAACAGCGTGGCGCCGGTGTGGGACGGCAACGAAACCTGGCTGGTGCTGGGCGCCGCCGCCCTGATGGCCGCCTTTCCCATGGCCTACGCGGTGATCCTCAGCGCGCTCTACCTGCCGCTGATGCTGATGCTGGCCGGGCTGATCTGGCGCGGCGTCGCCTTCGAGTTCCGCTTCAAGGCCGACGAAAGCCACAAGCCGTTCTGGGACAAGGCGTTCATCTGGGGCTCGTATATCGCCACCTTCTCGCAAGGGGTGGCGCTCGGGGCGTTCATCAACGGCTTCGAGGTGCAGAGTGGCGCCTATGCCGGCGGTGTGTTCGACTGGCTGACGCCGTTCAGCCTGTTCACCGGGCTCGGCCTCGTCATCGCCTACGCGCTGCTCGGTTCGACCTGGCTGGTGATGAAGACCGAGGGCGGCCTGCAGCGGCGCATGCGCGAGCTCGGCCGGCCGATCACGATGGCGGTGTTGGTCTCGATCGTCGTGGTCAGCATCTGGACGCCGCTCGGCCATCCGGACATCGCGGTGCGCTGGTTCTCGCTGCCCAACCTCATCTATCTGGCGCCGGTACCGGTGCTGGTGGCGCTGGCGAGCCGGCTGCTGATCAACACGCTCAACGGCGAGACCCACGCAGCGCCCTTCGTGCTGTCGCTGGCGCTGTTGTTCCTCGGCTATTCCGGGCTGGCGATCAGCCTGTGGCCGAACATCATTCCGCCGGGGATCTCGATCTGGGCGGCGGCGTCGCCGCCCCAGAGCATGGGCTTTGCCCTGGTGGGCGCGCTGTTCATCATCCCCTTCATCCTCGCCTACACCGCGTGGTCCTACTACGTGTTCCGCGGCAAGGTGAAGGCGGGCGAGGGGTATCATTGATGGCCGGCGAAAAGGCGACCAAGGGGCTGTGGTTCCGCCGCGTCGGCTGGCTCTTCGCCATCTGGGCCGGCAGCATCCTGGCGCTCGGCGTCGTTGCGCTGATGTTCCGCCTGCTGATGAATCTCGCCGGCATGAAAGGCTGATCGATGGGATGCTCTGGCGCTCTCACACCTCCGGCATCCGCCGGACGCTCTCCGTCATGAAATCCACGAACGTCCGCACCTTGGCCGAGAGGTATTTGCGGCTGGGGTAGACGGCGTAGAGGGTCACCGAGAGGTTGACGGTGTCGGGCATGATGAGTTCGAGCCGCCCTGCCGCGATGTCGGCGGCGGCCATCCAGGTGGGCAGGAACACCATGCCCATGCCGGCGAGGGCGGACAGGTGGAGCACCGTTTCGTTTTCGCTCAGCATGACGACGCGGAGGGCGACTTTGCGTGGTCCGTCCGGACCCCGCAGCATCAGGCTGTCGCCGGGGTTGATGCCGCTGAAGCGCAGCATGGCGTGGCCGTTGAGATCGTCGATCTCCAGGGGGCGGCCGGTGCGCTTGAGATAGTCGGGCGAGGCCATCAGGCGGAAGTCGATGTCCATGATCGGCCGGGCGATCAGGCCGGGGTCCAGTCGGTCGGGCTGGGTGGCGCGCAGCGCGAGGTCGAAGCCCTCGTCGACCAGGTTGACGATGCGGCCGGAGAGGTCGAGGTCGAGGCAGACGTCGGGGTAGCGGCGGTTGTAGTCGGCCATCCGGTCGACGAAGAAAGTGCTGGCGATCCACACCGGGGCGCTGAGCTTGAGGATGCCGCGCGGCGCCAGCGTGGCGTTGCCGATCGCCGCCTCCACCTCATCGAGGCTCTCAAGCATCTGCCGGGTCTGGGCGAAATACAGCGTGCCGGCCTCGGTGAGGCTGACGCGCCGGCTGGTGCGGTTGAGGAGGCGGCTGCCGAGCCGGCTTTCCAACTGCGAGACGTGCTTGCTCGCCATGGCCGGCGAGACGCCGAGGCGGTCGGCGGCGGCGGTGAAGCTCTTGAGTTCGGCGACGGCGCAGAACACCCGGAGGCTGGTCAATGTGTCCATGGATCATCAACACCTGATCATCAACATTGGGGAAATGGTTCTTCAATATTCGGCAGATTGATCCTTGTTTGGGAAAAGATCAATCTTCGGACAACAAGAGCGGCGGCGACGCCGTTCATTCCCTCTCAAGGGCGATCCCGATGTCCGCTTCCCGACTCCCCACCTATTTCATCAGCCATGGCGGTGGCCCCTGGCCCTACATGACCGGCGAGTTCCGCCGCAATTTCGATGTGCTGGAGCGCTCGCTCGTCGACATGCGCCTTGAGCTCGGCGACAAGCCGAAGGCCATCCTGGTGGTCACCGGCCATTGGGAAACGCGGGGCCTGGCCATTTCCTCGGGCGTCCAGCCGGGCATGGTCTACGACTATTACGGCTTCCCCGACTATCTCTACCACATCGCCTACAAGGCGCCCGGCTCGCCGGAATTGGCGGGGCGCGTGCGGCAGTTGCTCAGCGCTGGCGGCATCGAGGCGACGCTCGATCCGACGCGCGGCTTCGACCACGGCACCTTCTCCATCCTGAAGCCGCTCTACCCCGACGAGGACGTGCCGGTGGTGCAGCTGTCGCTGGATGCCAGCCTCGATCCGGCGCTGCATCTGGCGGTGGGCCGGGCGCTGGCACCCTTGCGCGATGAGGGCGTGCTGATCGTCGGCAGCGGCCTCAGCTATCACAACCTGCCGGCCATGCGCGGCACCAGCGGGCACGAGCCGTCGCGCCGCTTCGACGCCTGGCTCACGGAAACGCTGGTCGAGGGATCGAGCGAGGCGCGCACCCAACGCCTCATCGGCTGGGAAAAGGCGCCGGCCGCCCGCGCCGCCCATCCGCGTGAAGACCACCTGATCCCGCTGATGGTGGTGGTGGGCGCCGCCGAAAGCGAGCTGGGGGCTGTCACATACCATCAGACGGATTTCTTCGGCGGGCTGACCGCGTCGAGTTTCCGTTTTGGAAAAGTGCCCGAGGCTGCCTGAAAACCTGCCCCCCTTGACCCCACAAACCTAACCACCCTGGAGACCTCCCATGCTTGATACATCCGTCTGGGGCCCGCGCGCCCTCGCCGTCCTCCGCGTCATCACCGCGCTCTTGTTCCTTGAGCACGCCACCATGAAGTTCTTCTCCTTCCCGGTGGGCATGGGAATGGGCGATGGCCCGCTGCCGACGCTGATCGTGGTGGCCGGCGCCATCGAGATCATTGCCGGGCTGTTGATCATCACCGGCTTGTATGCCCGCATCGCCGCCTTCATCGCCTCGGGCGAAATGGCCATCGCCTATTTCATGGCCCATGCGCCGAGTAGCTTCTGGCCGGCCGTGAACCATGGCGAGTCGGCCATCCTGTTCTGCTTCATCTTCCTGTACATCGCCGCCGCTGGCGCCGGCGCCTGGTCGGCCGACAACGTCCGCGCCGCCGCCAAGGCGGTCTGACGGCATCGCCAATCTCTTGGGCGACGAATGACGAAGGGCGCCGCCGCCATGGCCGCGCCCTTTTGTCATCGGTGGGTTCTGGAGATTGATATCGGCCGAGGGCTCCATTCTGCCCGAGGTCCTCTGCCTGCGCAGAGGATGGCAATTTATATATATAAAACAAACGCGTAGCGGTTTGCGCGCCCTCCCATAAGGTGTCATCCTCTGCGCAGGCAGAGGACCTCGGGCAGAATGGGGCGGATGGCCGATATAGGTCTCCAAGCACGGGCGGGGCCCTATATTTCCCCCGTGCCCTTTCCGGCCCGAGGTCCCCCGCCTTCGCGGAGGATGGCAATTTATATATATGAAACAAACACGTAGCGGTTTGTACGCCCTCCCATAGGTGTCATCCTCTGCGCAGGCAGAGGACCTCAGGCAGAATGGGGCGGACGGCTGATATAGGTCTCCAAGCACAGTCGGCGCCCTTTTTGTTGCGGATCTCGTGCCGCGCGGAGGGGCGAGCGGGCGGCTTTACGGCGAGGGACTCGGCGATTGACGCTGCGGTTTCTCCAGCGTTATATAGTTCATAGTATAGCGAATTTCCGAGGTTTTATGCGCCGTTGCCATCGGTCAGGCCGATTGGCGAAGGAACGGGATCGGCTTGCCTTGCCCCTCCCGCAACAGGAGATTGCAATGGTTGTCACGACGCGGCGCGCCTTTATCGGCGCCGGAATGGCCTTGGCCTCGCTGGGCTTAAGCAGGTCGGCCTTTGCCGGTTCGCTTGCTGGACTGCAAGTGCTTGGCGCCCCAAACGGGGCGTCGATCGTTTTGGCCGATCTGGTGGCCAACGGCGGCCTGGACAAGGTGGCGCCGGGCGCCAGCTTCCGCCTGTGGCACACCACCGACGAGCTCCGGGCGGCGATCGTTTCGGAAACCAGCCTGCTCTATTCCACACCGAGCCACGTGCCGGCCAACCTTGCCAATCGCGGCATGCCGCTGAAGCTTGTGGCGATCATCGGCATGGGCCATCTGTCGGTGGTCACCGCCGATGCCAAGATCAGGAGCATGCACGACCTCGCCGGCAAGACGGTGCAGTGCTTCTTCCGCCACGACATGCCCGACCTGGTGTTCCGCGCCATCGCCCGCATGGAAGGCATGGACCCCGACAAGGACTTCGACCTGCAATACGTCCAGACGTCCATGGAAGCGGCGCAACTGTTGGCGGCCGGCAAGGTGGACACCGCCGTTCTCTCGGAGCCGCCAGCCACCGCCGCCATCATGATGGCCGGACAGAAGGGGCGGGTGCTGAGCCGGGCCTTCGATCTCAACGACGTCTGGGGCGCCCACAAGGGCAAGGCGCGCATTCCCATGGTCGGCATCGCGCTGCACCAGAAGCTGATCGACACGGCGCCCGAGGTGGTCGCCGCGCTCGGTGCCGGACTTGCGGCGTCCAAGGCGCATGTGTTCGCCGACCGGAAAGCCGCCGCCGCGCTGGCCGAAAAGACCATGGAGATGAAGCCGCAGGTCTTCGAAAAGGCGTTCGACCATTTCAACATCGACGTCGTGTCGGCCGCTTCGGTGAAGTCCGAACTGGTGGGCTTTTACCAGACGCTGCTCGACCTCGAGCCGGCGTCGCTCGACGGCAAGCTGCCGCCCGACGACTTCTACATGGACCTGCCGGGATGATGCCGCGCCTGAGGGACCGAAACGGCGGCGACTGGCTTTTCGGCACCCTCGGCCTTGTGCTGCTGATGGTCGGCTGGAGCCTGGTGAACCGGGTTTCCGGGCCGTTCGTATTGCCGTCGCTGAGCGAAACGGCCGAGGCTTTTCTCGGCTTGTTTGCCTCGGGCAGCGTTGGCCGCGAACTGGCGGTCACCTTGCTGCACGCGGTCGGCGGCGCCGTTCTGGGGGCACTGATCGGCTTTCTCCTGGGGCTTGCCGGTGGCATGCGACGATCGGTGGGGGCGACGCTCCGGCCGGCCGCCACCGCCATTCTCGGCATTCCGCCGGTGGCCTGGGTGGTGCTGGCGCTGTTGTGGTTCGGCCCCGGCCTGTGGAGCCCGCTGTTCACGGTGACGGTGACCACGGCGCCGATCCTGTTCGCTTCGACGCTGCAGGGCGTCGAGGCGCGCGACCGCGGCCTGATCGAGATGGCCGAGGTGTTCAAGCTGTCGCGCCGCACCCGGTTGTTTCGCCTACTGCTGCCGGAACTGGCCGTGCATGTGGCACCGGCCCTGTCGACGACCTTCGCGCTGGCCTGGAAGGTGGCGCTCACCGCCGAGGTGCTGGGCGATGGCAGCGGCGTCGGCGGCGCCTTTTCCACTGCGCGCGCCCATCTCGATCTTGCCGAGGCCATGGCCTGGATCTGGCTGGTGGTGATCTTCCTGCTGGTGACCGACGGCCTGCTGCTTGGCCCGCTGAGGCGCTGGATTCGCGGCAACCGGGCGTCCGGTCAGGCGGCGCGTGAGGGCGGTCCCACCTGCGTCGGCATCGGCTATGTCAGGGAGCGGAGCTGATGCTGCGGTTCGATCAGGTGACCTGGTCGCCTGGCGAGGAGCCGGTGCTTGAGACGCTGAACCTCACCGTGTCGGCCGGGCAACTGGTGGTCATGCTCGGGGTGTCCGGCGTCGGCAAGACGTCGGTGCTGCGCCTGTCGGCCGGCTTGATCAAGCCGGGGTCGGGCGCGGTGGTCAACGGATTTGCCAGCACCGCCATGGTGTTTCAGGAGCCGCGCCTGATGCCCTGGGCGACGGCGCTGAGCAATGTCGCGATGGTCCTGGAACGGCTCGATCCCGCCCGGCGCGCCGAGGTGGCGGCCACCTGGCTGGGGCGTCTGGGGTTCGGCGACGGCGACATGGGCAAGCGGCCGGAGCAGTTGTCGGGCGGCATGCGGGCGCGCGTGGCCATTGCCCGCGCCTTTGCCACCGGCGCCGATCTGGTGCTGATGGACGAGCCGTTCGCCTCGCTCGACCTGGGGCTGAGGCGCAACCTTCAGGTCGAGGTGCGCCGCCTTGTCAGGCAAACCGGCGTGGCGGTGCTGTTCGTTACCCACGATCTCACCGAAGCCGTCAGCCTTGCCGACCGCATCGTCGTGCTGGCCGGCCGCCCGGCCCAGGTGGTGGCAGATCTCAGGCAGACGCCGCCCGAAAGGATCTCGGCGGTGTGGGAAGCGGCGGCAGCGCTATCGGTCCGGCCGGAGCTGGCGTCGGTGGTGGCCGGCCTGGGGGCGTGAGCGCGAGGACCTCGGGCCGAAGTGGCAAGCCTCACGCTGCCCGTATCTCTTCCACCAGCATGGCGACGAAGGCGGTGACCTTGGTGGGGCGGAAGCGGGCGGCCGGGTAGACGGCGTGGATGCCGCCCGACGGCAGGGTCCATTGCGGCAGAACCTGAACCAGTCGGCCGGTGGCGATGGGATCGGCGGCCTGGAAGTCGGGCAGCACGGCCAGCCCGCCATCGACCAGCGCGGCGGCCAGCACGGCTGGCGTCGCGTTGACGGTGAGCGCCGGACGCATGCGCACGGCGCGGCGCTCGAAATCGCCTTTGCTGAAGTGCCAGAGCAGCGGCTCGCGCAGCGCGCTGTTGGCGATGAACGGCAGCAAGGCGAGGCCGTCCGGCCCGTCGGCGTCGATGGTGGCGGCAAAGGCGGGCGAGGCCACCAGCAACTGGCGGAAGCTGCCGATCCGCCGCGCCTGCAGGCTGGAATCGTCGAGCCAGCCGACGCGGATCGACAGGTCGAACTGGCCGGCGATCAGATCCGCCCGGGCGTCGGACAGCACGAGATCGACGGCGCAGCCGGGATGGCGGGCGGCAAATTTGGCGGCCAGCGGGGCGATGGTCGAGGTGCCGTAGTCGTTGGGGGCGGCGATGCGCAGGATGCCGGTGGGCTCAGTGTTGGCTTCGGCCAACTCCTCGACGGCGTCCTCCGCCTCGCGCAGGATCATGACGCAGCGGGCGTGCAGCCGGCGGCCGGCCTCCGTCGGCTCGACGCGCCGGGTGGTGCGCACGAGCAGGCTGGTCTTCAGTTCGGCCTCCAGCTTGGCGACCTGCTGGCTGACCACCGTCTTGGTGATGCCGAGGCGATCGGCGGCCTTGGTGAACGAGCCGGTGTCGACCACGGCGGCGAAATAGGCGAGGCGGTTGAGGTTGATGGGTTCCATGGCCTGCTCAATTGTGCGTTTCTGACATACAGTATGTCAGATTGGGTGCCATTTATCGATATCGAGGCGTCCGGTATGTCTCCGTTCAGACAGTTCGGAGACGACCATGCAGATCACCTATCTTTTCGATCCCCTGTGCGGCTGGTGCTATGGCGCCGGCCCGGCCCTCGAACGGCTCGCCGGCCTTGATGGCGTCAGGGTGAACCTCGCGCCGACCGGCCTGTTCGCCGGCGCCGGGGCGCGGCCGATGGACGCCTCGTTCGCCGCCTATGCCTGGCAGAGCGACCAGCGCATCGGCCGCCTGACCAGCCAGCCGTTTACCGAGGACTATCGTCTCAAGGTGCTGGGCGCCGAGGGCAGCCTTCTCGATTCCGCGCTCTCCACCCTCGGCGTCATCGCCGCCGGCCTCGAGGACGGCGCCCGCGAGATCGATACTCTGAAGCGCCTGCAGGCCGCCCGCTGGCGGGATGGCCGCGACATCACCGATCGCGCCGTGGTGGCCGACATTCTGGATGAAGCCGGATTGGCCAAGGCGGCGAGCCGGGTTCGCACGCCGGATGTCGATCTGCTGGCCGCCTATGAGGGCCGCGTCGCCGCCGCCCGCGCCGAGTTCCAGCGCTTTGGCTTCGAGGGCGTGCCCTCGCTGGTGGTCGAGGATGGCGCTGGACGCCGCCCGCTGCGTGGCAATGCCCTGTTCGGCAGCTTCGAACAGCTCACCCAGCATTTGCAGGCCGCCTGATCCAAGGCCCAGCGCTTTCACCTTTCAGCCTTACGGAGCCCCACCATGCTTTCGCGCAGACAGATCATGAAGACCGGCATTGCCCTTGGCGCCGTCGCCATGGCGCCGGCCAGCCTCGCCCTCGCCGGGGAAGCCAAGCTTGCCTTCAAGCATTTCCCGGCCGGCCCCAACGGCTTCTTCCGCGCGCCGGTTCTGGTGACCGGCCCGACCGAGGCGCTGCTGATCGACGCCGGCTTCGGCTATTCCGACAGCCGCCCGCTGATCGACGCCATCAAGGCGAGCGGCAAGAAACTGACGACCATCTACATCAGCCAGTCCGACCCCGACTATTACTTCTCGCTGAAGCCGATTCACGAGGCCTTCCCCGATGCCAAGGTGCTGGCCGCCTCGGCGACGCTCTCCGCCATCAAGGGCAATATCGAGGGCAAGCTGGCGCTCTGGGGCCCGATGCTCAAGGACAACGGCCCGCAGACGCTGGCCGACATCGTGATACCGGAAGCCTTCGACGGCCCCAGCCTCAGCGTTGACGGCGAAGCGGTGGAGATCGTCACCGCCAAGGGCCTCGACAACCGCCGCTATCTCTGGGCGCCGTCGCTCAAGGCGGTGTTCGGCGGCGTGCTGATCTTCTCCGGCGTGCATGTCTGGCTGGCCGACACCCCCACCCGGGAAGGGCGCGCCGCCTGGATCGCCGCGCTCGACGAGATCGCCGCCTTGAAGCCGGCCGTCGTCGTGCCGGCGCACATGGTGGCGAACGCCGCCACCGACCTCTCGGGCGTCGCCCACACCAAGGCCTATCTGCTGGCCTTCGAGGAAGAGCTGCCCAAGGCCACTGATGCCGCCGCGCTGAAAGCCGCCATGGAAGCCCGCTTCCCCGGCTTGGAGATGGGCGTCGCGCTGGATATCGGCTCGAAGGTGCTCAAGGGCGAGATGAAGTGGTGAGCCTGACTGGAAATTCTACTGGTGTGGACAGCTAGCGTAGAGTTCTGCCTCACACCAGCGAGTTTCAGATCAGGCTCTGAAAAACAAAGAGATATAGCTTTTCCGGTGAACCGGATTTCACCGGAAAAGCTCTGGCGTTACTTGGCCGAGACAATCTCGTAGGTGACGTTGTCGCCGTGCTGGTGGGTGCTCGAAGCTCCACCGTGCACCCTACACCGCGCAACACCAATCGGAACGACACCCGATCCGATTGAATTCACGGACTATGCAAACCTGGATTTGTCTGCTTCATAGGTAGCTTATGAAGGGAAGCGGCGGATAGGGCCGCCGTGGGGACTAAATTCGGGGGAAATTTCGTGGCCAAACTCGGCTTCACCGGCTTTGCGCTGGCCGGCTGTCTCGCTCTGACATCCTGCAATACGACGTCTGGAAGCCATCTTCTTCCGTCCGCCTTCGATTATCCGGAGGCCAACGCATACGTCGATTGCGTCGTCGCTCACACGCGAACGCGGGCTTTGGCTAAGGGGCGGCAGTTGAAGAACATGGACGTCTATGACGCGAACATCGGTGCGTATGGGGATTGCGAGCCGCTCGAGAAGCCATTCAGGGCGCACGTCAAGGCGAATGGCTTGTCCGATATCAGGCTTAACGACCTGATAGTGGAACTTCGAACCAAGGCTGGGGACCTCGCCTGGGACGAGTTTTCCCGTATTCGCCTGGCTCAGCTCAAGGCCGAGGGCAAGATCCACTGACGCGACGGTGTGCCGCCGCAGCCGCCCCGCTCGGCGGTGGCCAATATGGCGGCCCATGGGGATCAAATTTGGGGGAAACTCGTGGCTAAATTTGGTTTTACTGGCCTTGCGCTGGCCGGCTGTCTCGCTCTCACATCGTGCGTCACGTCGCCCAGAATCATGTTGGCTTCCGCCTCCAAGTATCCGGAAGCCCAAACCTACGTCGATTGCGCCGTCGAACATGCGCGAAAGCGGGCTTTTGACAACCCGCAATGGTTCAAGAATGACGACCTCGATGTGCCGATCATGGCTGGCGAGAGCGACTGCCAGGCGGAACAGCTGCTGTTCGAGATGCGCGCCAGAGCGGATGGTATGCCCTCTGACAAGGTCGGTGACTTTTTACTGGAACTTGACAGGAAGATCTGGCGCCTCGCCTGGGACGAGGTTGTTCGTGTCCGCAAGGAACGGCTCAAGGCCATGGGCGTGACCCGCTGACGCGGGCGCTGCCACGACGAACCAACGGGAGGAGCGAGTGGGTATTCGGTTTCGCAGTGTATTCTGGATTGTCGCGGCGTTGGGAATGCTGGCGGCGCCATCGATTGCCAGCGCCAAGTCGATGGATAGTCTGGTGCAGGACGGCTTCAAGGTCGGCAAGTTCACGAGAGGCAAGTCGGGATTGGCGGGGTGGTATGCCACCAAGGACGATCAGAAGTACTTCTGCCCGGCGCGGCTGAGTGCCATATATGTCGACAGCAAGAATATGATCGCCCTATCAACGCAGGGAAGTCAGATAACCTTGGACCGGGCGACATACGACGCCTCTATCGGCGGCCCGGACCCGCACATTCCCTATTGGAAGGATGTTCTGGTCGGGAATGTGACGCCTGATCACGTGAACCCCTGCCTGCCGTCGAAGTAGGTGGCCGTTGCCGGTGTATAGCGTCGGCCGGGAAGACAGGTCTTCGGATTGGAACCCGATAAAAACCGCTTGTTCCATCCTGCCTGAGGTCCTGGCCTTCGCCAGGATGACAGTTTGATAGCAGCGATCCGCGGCTAGGCTTTTGTTTCATAACTATAAATCTGTCATCCTGCGCTTTAGGCGCAGGACCTCAGGACGAGAAATTGCTGGCGGATGCATCAGGCACCCCTCAGATGCTTGACAGGCAAAAGCCCGCTCGCGGTATCGCGGGCGGGCTCGATTTCACCGAAGAAGCTCAAGCATCACTTGGCCGAGACGATCTCATAGGTGACGTTGTTGCCGTGCTGGTGGGTGTAGAACACGCGCCAGCCGTCCTTGAACGGCGTCGGGGACTTGGTGCCGATCAGGCCTTCGACCGACGCGTCGCCATCCGACACATGCAGACCGGTGATCTCGTTGTCGCCGTCGTTCTGGAAGCCGTTGCCGTCGGTGGAGCCGATTTCAACGTCCTTGAGGGCGGCGGCGTCGCGGCCCTGGCCGAGGAAGCGGACGAGCGCGTCGGCGCCGACCTTGCCGTAATCGGCGGTGAGGTCGATCACATAGGCGCTGTCGAGGGCGTTGCGCTGGCCGTGCAGCTTGTCGCCGGCGTCTTCCACCACGCCGAGGCTGTCGGCGGTGAGGAAGGCCATGTTGTCGAAGCCGGAGTGGGCGACATTGCCGCGCACCACCATCGTGAGCGTGCCTTCGTCGGCCGACGGGCTGTCCTGCGCCAGCTTGAACATGGCGCCGAAGCCGCCGAAGTCCTCGCCCGCCTCGCTCTTGGCATTGGTGTCGCCGGTTTCGGTGAAGAAATATTCCTTGAAGCCGGTGCCCGGACGGAACTGGGCGTTCTCCGGACGCTTGAACGGCGTGCCACCGGCCGCCTTGGCGGCTTCGTTGGCGTCGAAGGTGCCGGCCGCCGAACCGGCGGTGTCGTGGATGGTCACCCACTTGGTCTTGAACGAGTTGCCATAGGTGTGGAGGGCCTTCATGCCGTCCGACAGGATGTCGGCGTCATTCTGGCCCTTGTGGAAGACCATCGGCTGGCCGTCCGTACCGATGACCTGCAGCACCTGCAGCTTGCCGCCCTTGCCGAGGTCGGCCTTGTCGGTGGGAACCAGGCGGTAGATGAAGGAATTGGGCTGCTTGGCGTGCTTGGTCTTGTCGCCACCCTTGCCGCCGGCGTCCTCGACCAGCCAGACCGAGCCGTCGGAGGCGAGCTGCACGCCCTCATAGGCGGCGCGGCCGGTCACGCTGGAGATGTCGTGCACCGTCGACGGGAAGTCGACGGTCGCCGACCAGACGCCGCCCTCGGCGCCTTCCTCGCAGGTGAGCAGGAGGACGCGGGCGAACGGATCCCAGGTGGAGCCGTCGATCGTCGGCAGGGCGGGGCCTTCCACCGTCTTGAACTGCATCAGCGTGACGCGATGGGCGTCGTCGGCGTCGAGGTTGATGCGGGTGAGGCCGCCGAAAGCGGCGCCATCGGCGCCGACGGGGGCGTTTTCATGGCCCTGGTACAGGAAATGGCTGCCGTAGTTGTAGGCGGCGTCAGGCCCCTTCTGTCCGTCGAGAACCAGATAGGTGTTCTTGTCGGGCTCGGTCTTGGTGGCCTCGACGTTGTGGCCCTTGGCCTGGACGTCGCCGGCGGCGGGCGCCATCGGGCCGTCGCTGCCGTAGCCGTAATGGCCGAGGTGGTCGGAGGGATTTTCCAGCTTCATGTCGCCCTTGGCGGCGATCACTTCCTTGAGCTCCGGCGAGAGAATGTCCTCGGCGGTCTTGCCATCCTCACGCGGGTTGGCGGACACGGACGTCCACGCCAAATCGCCGGCGAAGGCGGGGAAGGACGCAAGGGCAAGCGCCGTGGCGGCGAGTAGGGCATGACGGTTCATTGGATGTCTCCGGTGTGGGAGCCTGACGCAATAAACCGATCAGATAACGTCTGCGTGACACTACGTATGTAATTGTCCGCAGTTCGTGCCCGTATCGGATCGAAGCTGCGCTGGCGGATACTATTCGTCGTGGAGACCGATATCGGCCGGGTGCTCCATCCTGCCTGAGGTCCTCTGCCTGCGCAGAGGATGACAGTCTATGTATATGTTTTTATTATATAATTCTGTCATCCCCGCGCAGGCGGGGACCTCAGGACGAAAGAGGCGGTGAGGGGTGTCGGGCTCCGAGGCACGGCGCGCCCAACAAAAAGGGCGCGACCTTATCGGCGCAGGTCGAGCAAGCAGTACGGATGAAAATATATTGACAATTGTACGTACATTGCCCATGCTGCCGGTATGAAATTCGAATGGGACGATACAAAATGCGCGGAGAATATCAGGGCACGCGGCCTTGATTTTCAAGACGCTATCCCTGCCTTCCGAAAAGCCAATAAACGGGAGACCAGGAAATATGGCCAGCTCTAAGCAAGTGAACATCGTAAAAGTTGGCGATGCTCTCTATGAGAGCTTGCCTGATGGTGTTTTGAAGCCTCTCAAGGGCAACTCTGATTGGGCCCGCGTGGACGCCATGACGGAGGAGCAAGTGGAAGCCGCCGCGCTGTCCGATATGGATGGCCAGCCCCTGACCGATGAGGAATGGGCGAAGGTGAAGCTTGTTGACCCGTTCAAAATGCCGGTCACAATCCGCCTGGATGCCGATGTGGTCGAATGGTTCAAATCACTGGGACAACGGGGCTACCAAACCCGCATGAACAGCGTTTTGCGGCGCTATATGGAAGCCAATCGGAAGGTTGGGTAACGACCCCAGCGCCATGCCGACCTTTGATCCGAGCTATCAGGCTCCGAACTGAACCTGACCAACGAAAAAGGCGCCTCCGTTGAGGCCGTGCGCTTTCGGTTGGGAGATCTATATGGGGCGCGCGCTCCATCCTGCCCGAGGCCCTGCGCCTTCGCGCAGGGTGACGGCGTTATATAAATGATAACAGAGAGATAGCGCTGCGTTTCCGTACCCGGGGCAAATTCCCGGGCAAGCTTGAAAAACTCCGCTTGGAAGGCGGTGGCAATGCCAACCAAGTACTTGAAATCGCTTGATCTCGCACATGCGAGATCGGAAATATTGCACTTGCGTGCC
>Ga0316613_10000338_pt1 | contig 43635 bp, 37 predicted proteins | sample OWC_soil_day10_C_2_FD_207647 | JGI IMG/M metagenome (GOLD analysis project Ga0316613, IMG submission 207647) | Wetland soil microbial communities from Old Woman Creek delta, Ohio, United States - OWC_soil_day10_CT_b | ecosystem: Environmental > Terrestrial > Soil > Wetlands | place: USA: Ohio...
CATCTGGATTACCTTTCCTACTGATACTTGACCTACCAGTAATTATACTAGTATTGTAAGTCGTATTGTATGCAGGGGCAACCATAAACCCTGCATACAGTTTTATACAAATAAGTAGAAAAAGATGGATATTGTATTGCAGGAATTAATTTTTTAGGGTACAATATATTTACAGAAAAGTGAAAATAATCACAATTATAAAAGAGGCGAAATTATGATAAGTATATCGGTATGCGTAGGCAGTGCGTGTCATTTGCGGGGTGCTCATGGTGTATTAAGGGCGTTTAATCTGTTACTTGAGAAGTATCAGGTAAGTGGTGAGGTTGATGTTGCGGGTAACTTTTGTCGGGGCTTTTGTACAGAGGGTGTAGTGATCAAAATTAATGATGAAATAATCACGAATGTGTCTAAAGATAAGGTGCATGATATCTTTATGAAGAAAGTACTGGGATGTGAAAATGATGAAGACGATAACAACGCAAAAAGTAAATTGTAAAGATTGTCATCGTTGTGTACGGTCATGCCCAGTAAAAGCCATTGGGATTGAAAAAGGTCATGCCCGGTTAGTAGATGATAAATGTATCTTTTGTGGTAAATGTGTGGTAGAATGCCCACAAAAAGCTAAACAGGTAGAAAACCAGTTGGCTTTGATACAAGAGGCTATTGCCAGTGGACGTAAGATGATTATGAGTCTTGCACCATCCTTTGCAGGAAATTTTCCGGAATATACTGCCGCGCTTCTGGCAGGGGCAATAGTTGAGCTTGGCTTCACGGCAGTAGAAGAAACTGCAATCGGTGCCGAGGTAGTTTCCAGGTTCTATAGTTCTCTACTTAAAGTAGAAAATAAAACCATTATTTCCTCTTGTTGTCCAGTAATCGTTAATCTGGTGGAAAAATACTATCCGGCGCTAGTTGATAATCTTGCACCAATGATGTCACCAATGATGACTCATGGACAAATTCTTAAACATAAATATGGCAATGATGCCTTTGTGGTGTTTGCAGGACCTTGTATTGCTAAAATGGCGGAGATTGAGAATGCAGATTGCCAATATATTGATGCTGTTATTACATTTGATCAATTGAAAAAATGGTTAAATCATAGTAATTTGGAGCCAAGTACTGCAACTTTTGATGATGAAGCCTTAGGTAATTGCCGATATCTTCCTATACCTGGTGGAATTTTAAAGTCCTTTATGAAGCATGATGAAACAGATACGGAAATCATAGCTGTAGATGGCATTAAAAAATGTATGGAGGTATTAGATGGATTATCATCAGGGGTGATATCCCCCCGCTTCATTGAAGCCTTAGCCTGTACTGGAGGATGTGTTGCAGGACCCGTTAATGGTAATTCTTTCTGCACGCCTGCCAAAAAAGCTAAGGTGGTTGCTTTTGCAAAAAGCGGTAATAATGATATACAACATCTGATTTCAGCAGATTTGAATTTTAATCATGAATATCGTAGCCGGCCAGTTGCTATTGTTATGCCAAGAAAAGATGAAATCGCTGGAATCTTGGCCCAGACAGGCAAGCGGATTCCTAAAGATGAAAAAAATTGTGGGGCCTGTGGGTATAATACTTGTCGTGAAAAAGCCATTGCTGTTTATCAGGGATTGGCGGAAATCGATATGTGCATCCCGTACATGCGCTCTAAAGCCGAGTCCTTTGCTAATGTTATTGTAGATAATTCCCTTAATGGTATTATTGTTGTAAATGATAAAATGGTGATTCAGGAGTTTAATCCTGCGGCGGAGAGAATGTTCAATAAACGCTGTGATATGGTGAAAGGTCTCAATCTTGCTGAGGTTATAGATTGTACTGATTTTGTTGAAGTCGCAGCTTCTGGGCGCAAAATCGTGAGGAAACGGGTAAAGTATCCCTTGCTTGAGTTAACTACAGAGCAAATGATTATTCCGGTACCAGAACATGGGCTGGTTTTTGGAATATTAATAGATGTTACAGCTAATGAAAAAAGAGATCAAGAAATTGAGCAGATAAAATTGGATACGGTAGAAAAAGCTACAGAAGTGATTACAAAACAGATGCAAGTAGCCCAGGAAATAGCTGGTCTATTAGGGGAAACTACAGCAGATACTAAGGGGGCCTTGTTGGAACTTATTGGCCTAATCAAAGGTAAGGGGGAGAAATAATGCACCTTCATGCCGAGGTTAGTGTGGCGCAATTATCGAAAGTAGGTGAAGAGTTATGTGGGGATAACGTTGATGTGATTCGCACACATAAGGATACCATCATCGTTTTGTCTGATGGATTAGGGAGCGGTGTGAAAGCAAATATTCTCGCTACCTTGACTACTAAAATTGCGTCTTCCATGTTAAGAAGAGGGATTTCCTTAGAAGATGTGGTCAATACCATTACCGAAACACTGCCTGTATGTCGTGAACGGAAGATAGCCTATTCCACTATGCATATTATAAAAATATCCCATGAAGGTGAGGCTACCATTGCAGAATTTGATTGTCCGACTTCCTTTTTAATTCGTGCCGGTAAGGTAGTGCCTTTTCCGTCCAAAGCAAAATTTGTTGGGGGAAAAGTAATCAAAAAAGGTACTTTATCGCTGCAGGAGAATGATATGATTGTAGCTGTAAGTGATGGCGTAATTCATGCAGGTATCGGTGGCTTGTTAAAACTAGGTTGGGGTTGGCAAGGCGTAGCCGAGCAATTATCCCTAGAGAGCCGGGGACAGCACGATGCGGAAAGTCTGTGCCAGCAGATTATCAATTGTTGTGAAGGTTATTATCTTGGATGCCCTGGGGATGACACCACGGTGGTAACGGTGAAAATTCGACGCAATCGGCACTTGACTTTATTAGCAGGGGCACCTGTTGACATAGCCAGTGATGAAAGTGTTGTCAGGAAGTTTTTGCGCCAGACGGGAAAAAAAATTGTGGCTGGTGGAACAACGGCAAACATAGTAAGTCGTATTACTGGCAAGCCTTTATCCGTAGATTTAATGTATCATGATGCAAAGATACCGCCAATCGGGCATATCGAAGGAATTGATTTAGTTACGGAAGGGGTATTAACCCTATATGCTGCAGTAGAACGTCTTAAGGATCCTAAGATTCGCCACGATAAGGCACAAGATGGTGCCACCTTGATGGCAAAAATGTTAATGGAAGCCGATGAGATTGATGTGTATGCAGGGGGAGCCATAAACCCTGCACACCAAAATCCAATGTTCCCCATGCAAATAAATATAAAGGCGCAAGTTTTAGCAAAGCTACAGACGACCTTAGAGGATATAGGGAAGACCGTTACTACTGTATGGTTTTAAACGGATAATAATGGATAATTTGGTTGTTTCTTGAGATTTGCCTGAACGAAGGACATTTATGAAATAAGATAAAATTTAATAATGTATTGTGTGTTAGCAATGACAATGAATGAAAACTCCTGTAAGAATTATAATAATTTTTGCAGGAGTTTTCCATTTTTAGAGTAAATATAGATGTTATAAAAGATGCCTTTTAAAGATATTCAGGTAAAATCGATATTAAGCAGTTGATGTGAGAGGAGGAAGTATAACTATGTATCGCAGGGAAAGTGACTTTTTAGGAGAAAAATCTATTCCTTCTGAGGCTTATTATGGAATTCACACCCTTCGGGCCGCTGAAAATTTTGATGTTTCTCGGCAGAAGGTACATCCGCAGCTTATCAGGGCCTTAGCGGTGGTCAAGCAGGCAGCCGCCGAAAGCAATATGTCCATAGGGTTGCTGGATGAAAATATTGGTAGTGCTATCTTCCAGGCGGCGGGAGAAATTGCTGACGGAAAATTTAGCGAGGCTTTTATTGTAGATGCTTTTCAGGGCGGGGCGGGAACTTCTACTAACATGAATATGAATGAAGTCATAGCCAACAGGGCTATTGAACTTCTAGGTGGAAAAAAGGGGGATTATCATCTGGTACACCCTCTTGATCATGTCAATATGTCTCAATCAACCAATGATGTTTATCCTACAGCACTGCGGATGGCTGCTATTCGTTTACTCTTGCCCCTATCAGAAGCCTGTGCTGTATTACAAGGCGCTTTACAGGGGAAGGAAGAAGAGTTTAGCGGAGTGCTGAAACTGGGAAGGACTGAAATGCAGGACGCCGTACCGGTGACTTTAGGACAGGAATTTTCCGCATGGGCTGAAGCCATCAGCCGTGACCGCTGGCGAATCTATAAGGTTGAGGAGCGATTACGCAAGGTTAATCTAGGAGGAACGGCAATAGGGACGGGGATTAATGCCCCTAGGAAATATACTTATACTGTTATTGAAAGGCTGAGAAGCTTAAGTGGCTTGGGGCTTGCTAGAGATGAGAATAGTATTGATGGCACTCAGAATGCTGATGTATTTGTAGAAGTATCAGGGATGCTCAAGGCTTGTGCTGTAACCATGGTAAAGATCAGTGGGGATTTACGGCTGTTATCCTCAGGACCTTTTGGCGAAATAGGTCTGCCACAGCTTCAGGCAGGTTCATCTATTATGCCAGGCAAAGTAAACCCTGTAATGCCTGAGATGGTTACTCAGGTGGCTTACCAGGTAATAGCCAATGATCTGGCGATTACCTTGGCTGTGCAAAGCGGACAGCTAGAACTGAATGCTTTTTATCCCTTAATCGCGGCAAATCTGTTGCCGGCCATAGAGTCAATGGCCAAAGCTCTACGCTTATTTGCGGAAAAATGTATTTTAGAAATCCAGGCTATGCCAGAAGTGTGTTTAAACCATTTGAAAAATAGTACAGCCCTTGCCACAGTGTTGGCGCCTCTTATTGGCTATGAACAGGCAGCGATATTAGCCAAGAAAGCTCTTAACAGCGGGCGTCAAGTGATTGATATATTGCTAGAGGAAAAAGTGTTTACTCAGGAGGAGATTGCGCAGCTGTTGCAGGCCCAGCAATTGACCAGAGCTGGAGTGCTAGGGCGGGATATAAAATGGCAGAGGAGGAACGGAGATGAATAATACTCCAAGGGGTAATCGTCTACATATCGCCTTATTTGGGCGGCGAAATGCTGGGAAATCTAGTCTGATCAATGCACTGACTAATCAACAAGTGGCAATTGTTTCAGGGATCGCGGGGACAACCACTGACCCTGTATATAAGTCTATGGAAATTTTGCCATTAGGACCAGTGGTGATGATTGACACTGCTGGCCTGGATGACTCTGGAGAACTGGGACAAATGCGTATAAAAAAGTCGCTGGAAGTACTGGCTAAGACTGATTTGGCTCTTTTAGTGATGGATGCACAAACAGGGGCAGGGCAGTTGGAACAAGAAGTTGTTAGGCTATGCAAAGAAAAAGATATTCCGGTGATTGGGGTTATTAATAAAATTGATAAATTCCCCGTAAACTCATTAGAATTGGATAGGTTCAAAGGACAGCTAGGAATCGAAAATCTAGTGACGGTCAGTGCTCTTAATAAAATAGGCATAAGCGATTTGAAGATCTCCTTAGTGAGAATAGCACCAGTATGCTTTGATAATTTGACCATTGTTGGCGATTTAGTTAACCCCGGTGATACGGCAGTACTGGTAACTCCCATTGATTTAGCAGCTCCCAAAGGACGGTTGATTTTGCCCCAGGTACAGGTCATCCGTGATGTTTTGGACTGTGATGCTATGGCTTATGTGGTAAAAGAGCGGGAGTTAAAAGAATGTATTGCCAATATGAAGAGGAAACCCCGCATTGTGATCACCGATTCCCAAGCCTTTCTCAAGGCAGATGCGGATACTCCCCCTGATGTTTTATTGACATCATTTTCCATTTTGTTTGCCCGTTATAAAGGGAATCTGGAAGTGCTGGTAGAGGGAGCAAAGACCCTCTTAGCTCTGAAACCTGGTGATAAAGTTTTGATGAGTGAAGGATGTACACATCATCGGGTGGAAGATGATATTGGTACTGTTAAACTGCCTCGTTGGATTCGCCAATTTGTCGGGGGAGAAATAGAATTTGAATGGTCTAGCGGAATGACATTACCTGTGGATTTATCCCAATATAAGCTTGTAGTGCATTGTGGTGCCTGTATGCTGAATAGGCGGGAAATGCTGTCGCGTATTGTACAAGTACAGGAACAAGGCGTAGCCATTGTAAATTACGGAGTGGCTATTGCGGCCTTGCAAGGTATACTGCCAAGAGCTTTGTCGCCCTTTCCCTTATTGGCAGAAATGTTGAATGAAGATATAGAGTGGGGTCAATAGCAACAAAAACAGTAAAAATCCTGCAATTTTTTGGCAAACTGCAGGATTTTTATATTAGTATCAGGATATATAATTTTTTGTGAAATAAATGGAAAACCATATTTTTAACACAAAGATACAAAGCCGCTACGCGGACACAAAGAAAACAAAGATGATATTATAAATAAGTTTTCCTTTGTGTTTAACGTGGTTTTACTCTCAGCGTTCTCTGTGCCTCTGCGGTAAATCCTTATTATATTTATCTATTAGATCAGGCACGAGTTCAGCCGATATCTCCACTTCGGGAGTTATACCTTCGGCAAATAAAGTCATCCCGGCTTCTTCGCTAAAGCTTCTAGCAGATTTTTTCTCAAGACGTGCACTTCCCATTAGTAGGCTAACAAAGATACCGCCAATAGATACTAGCATGGCAACCCAGAAGACGATTTGTAAAGAGTCTGCCAGTGCAATTTTTAGAGGTGGCAGTAATATTTGCTGAAGATCTGCTGGTATTGCCCCAAGGGCAGTTGGGCTTAATAATACATTAAAAAAACCATGGGGATCAGAGCGGGCATTTTCAAATATTGCTGCATGTGGCCCTGAAGTCAAAACAGGAATGCTGTATATAACAGAAAAGAAATCCCTTTCCATGATGTCTCTTGAATAACCATTGAAGATTGCCCCTAGTATAGTCATGCCAAGAGTGCCGCCGATGCTGCGAAAGAACTGGGTTGCAGAGGTTGCTACTCCCCGCTGCTCAGGTCCGAAGGCACTTTGTACGGCAAGTGTAACGATTGGCATGATGACTCCCATTCCGCTGCCAAGGAGAATTAGATAGAAAATAGCAGTACTTTGTTTAGTATAAACTGTCATTGTGCTCAACAGGTAAAATCCTAATGCCATGAGAATCATACCAATTAAGTACATCAAGCGGAAGGTGACTTTCATTGCAACGCGCCCAGTAATAATACTTGTCAGTATTAGGGCGAGCATCATAGGCAACATGGTATTTCCGGAGCTTGTGGCGCTAGCCCCAATGACGCCTTGTAGGAAAAGGGGTAAGAACATGAGTGAACCAAACATTCCCAAGCCCATGAGAAAGCCAACAATATTGGTTACAGCGAAAACCCTATTTTTAAATAAATCTAAACTTAGTAGAGGGTCAACAGCTTTTTTTTCCACCGGAATAAATAAAATCCAAGAGACAAATGAAATCCCTAGCAAACTCAATACTTGCCATGAACCCCAAGAAAAATTTGTACCTCCAAGATTTAATCCAAGCAGTAAACTAATAGTTCCGGTAATTAGTGTGATAACTCCTGCATAATCAATGACAACCGTATCTCTTAGTTTTTTCTCACCGCGTAAACCAAGATAGATAGCCAATGTGGCAAGAATTCCTATTGGTAAATTAATATAGAAGACCCATTTCCAAGAGGAGAAATCAACAATCCATCCTCCTATGGTTGGACCAATGACAGATGATAGACCGAATAAGGCACCCATAAGACCCTGCCATTTGCCACGCTCCTCTGGCGGAAATATGTCACCAACAATAGTCATAGCCAACGGCATCATGATGCCTGCCCCAAGTCCTTGTAGTGCCCGGTAGATAATTAACTGTAACATATTTGTGCTAGTACCACAGAGAGCAGAGCCGATCATGAATATTATTAGGCCTGTAATATAAATGACCCGCCGACCGTATATGTCTGCCAGCTTGCCAGCAATAGGAACAACCGTTGTTGAAGTAAGCATATATCCGGTAGTTACCCATGTCATGATACTGAGACCGCCAAGTTCTCCAATAATCCTTGGCATTGCCGTCCCGACCACTGTTTGATCAAGTGAAGAAAAAAATAATGCTAGGAATAAGCCTATGAGTAATATATTGCGCTGAGATTCTGATTGCATGTTATTCTCCCCTCACGATTTGTCAGGTGGCTTTGAAAGTCACGCTACTGATATTGTATCCATATCAGCAAAAAAAATAGTCTATAATAATGAGATGATCTATATAATAATGAGGTAATCTAATTGGAGATAAAAATTTCCAATCTATTTTGTACACATATGTTTCACAATTTAATTACATTTAAAAAAAGTATTGGGAGTGGGAGGATTTGCTATCAGATCGTCGAATTATATGGAATGACTGATGAGTCAATTGTAAAAGGAAGTGATTACAATAAGAATGGGACATGATCCTATCTTAGATAAGATAGTTTCATAGATGTTTTGGTGGTGTAGGTAGTTTTAGTAGGAGCAACATGAAGGAGGTAAATGAATTGGTTCACATAAGTTCAAAGACAAAATGGCATTGTTTTATTGTACTCACCTTTTTAGTAAGTATGGTGGCTGTGAGTGGGTGTAGCCAGCAAGGGGCAAGACCAGCCCAGCAGGCTGTGGAAGTTAAGGTTATGCAAGTGGTGCAGAAAGATACTCCCATTACATATGAGTTTGTTGGGGCGGTAGAGGCCAAGAATGAAGTTCAAATTCGGGCTAAGGTTTCAGGTAATATTGTGGCTAAGATGGTAACAGGGGGGGCTACTGTTTCTGAAGGTCAGCCACTGTTTCGCATTGACAGCCGCCAATATAACTCTGCATTACTGACAAATCAAGCAACAGCAGCACAATCGGAAGCTCTGCTCGCTAATGCACGCAAAGATGTTAGCAGGTACAATCAGCTTGCATCACAAGGCGCCATTGCACAGCAGACTTTAGATAATGCAGTGGCTATAGAACAGCAAAATGCTGCAGCAGCGCAAGCAAATTGGGCTAAGGTGCAGCAGGCACAAGAAGACATTGAGGATACGGTCATTCTTTCGCCCCTCAATGGTAGAATTGATATTAATGATTTAAGTGTAGGTAGCTTTGTATCAGCTGGATCAACAATTATGGCGACAATTTCTTCCGTTGACCCAGTGATGGTAAAGTTTAGTATGAGTGAAAATGAATACTTACGGCTTGCTAAGAATCATCAAGATGCGTCTCCAACAGAGTGGGGGGGGAATTTGAAGCTAATTCTCAGTGATGGTTCCACCTATCCAATCGCTGGAAAGATCGAACAGGTAGATAAAGGCTTAACGACTGGTACAGGTACGCTTAGTTTTAAAGCATCTTTTGCCAATCCTAACAAGCTTCTTGTACCTGGCATGTTTGCTCGTATTGCTGTTCAAAGTGAAGTCCGCCCAGGAGCGTTATTAATTCCACAAAGAGCTGTGCAGCAAATGCTGGATAAAACTCTCGTCACTGTTGTCGTAGAAGGTGATAAAACAGAAACACGGCCAGTTAAAATGGGTACAAAAATTGGTAATATGTGGGTAGTTGACGAAGGCGTAACAGCAAATGATCGTATTGTAGTAGAAGGCTTTATGAAGACGCCGCCAGGGACACCTGTCACGGTAATAATGATTGGCCCGGATGATTTACAAACTCCGGCGAAGCAATAGGAGGTAATCTGGTGGCTAAGTTTTTTATTGAACGTCCCATTTTTGCGATCGTATTATCTATCGTTATTACCTTAGTTGGTTTAATTTCAGCATTCAATTTACCCATAGCCCAATATCCCCAAATTACACCGCCACAGGTGAGTGTAAGCGGCAGTTATACAGGCGCAAATGCTGAAGTTGTTGAACAGACCATGGCCCAATTGATTGAACTACAGGTCAATGGGACAGAAGATATGGTTTCTATGCAATCGACTAGTTCAGATTCAGGTTCTTACTCTTTGACGACAAAGTTTGATTTGAGTAAAAATGCTGATATGGCAACAGTACAAACCCAGAATCGGGTAGCCCAAGCGAATGCGTCTCTTCCTACAGAAGTTACTACGGCGGGTCTTACGACTCGTAAGGTTTCTCCTGATAGTTCTTTAATTTTTTCACTGTATTCTCCCAATGGAAGCTATGATAGTATTTTTCTGAAAAATTATGGAAGTATTTACCTTGTTGAAGATTTGAAAAGAATCAAAGGCGTAGGTAGTATTATGGAATATGGTGCTGATTATGGGATGAGAATCTGGCTGAGGCCTGATAAAATGGCTCAGTTAGGACTTACGGGGAGTGACATCTCCACTGCTATTGGTACACAAAATGTGCAGGCTCCAGCAGGAACCATTGGTCAGAGACCATCATCCTCCCAGCAAGAATTTCAATATTCCGCACGGGTACAAGGTCGTTTGACCGAACCCAAGGAATTTGAAAATATTATTATTAGTTCTAAGGATAATAATTTTATTAGGCTAAACGATATAGCCAAAGTTGAGATGGGAGGCAAAGATTATGGCTTCCAGAGTTTTCTTAATGGTCGTCAAGCAACAGCTTTTGCAGTTCAGCTGACTACCGATGCCAACGCATTGGAAACAATTACTAAAGTACAGGAAGCCTTGGAAGCAGCATCGAAAAAATTCCCATCAGATCTTGCTTATTATTCAGTTGTTGATAATACGAAATACGTGCGAGAATCTATGAAAGAAGTTGCCAAAACTTTTGCGGAAGCACTACTACTTGTGCTATTAGTCGTGTTTTTGTTTTTGCAAAGTTGGCGTGCTACACTCATTCCCATGCTGGCGATTCCAGTTTCTTTAATTGGAACCTTTGGTGCTTTTATGGTGATGGGGTTCTCGATCAATACCTTAACTCTTTTTGCCATGGTGCTGGCCATTGGACTCGTGGTAGATGATGCGATCATTGTAATTGAAGCCGTGGAACACCATATGCGCTATAATGGTATGAATCCCAAAGACGCAACTAAATTGGCCATGAGTGAAGTGTCGGGTCCTGTTGTTGCCATTGCCTTTGTATTGGCATCTGTGTTTATTCCCGTAGCCTTTTTTGGCGGAACAACAGGTGTTTTATATAAACAGTTTGCCTTAACGATTGCAGTATCGATGGCATTGTCGGCTATCGTGGCTTTATCGTTAACGCCAGCTCTTTGTGCGTTAGTACTTAAACCTCATGATCCCAATGCCCATTCAGGCATGTTAGAAAAGTTTTTCAACAAATTTAATGATGTGTTTGAGGCAACAGTAGAGAGATATGGCAGAGGTTTGGCAAAGTTTATTAAGCGATCTGCTTTAGGGGCTGTATTCTTGGTGGTGCTATTAGTAGTCACTGGTAAGCTATTTCAGCTCGTGCCATCTTCCTTTGTTCCCAGTGAGGACCAAGGGTTTTATATCTCAAGTATTAGCTTACCGGAGGCAGCAAGTGCCAGTCGTACTGCGAATGTGGCTAATAAAATCGCAGAAGATATGCGCGCTCAACCAGGCGTATTGGATACGATTGTAGTGCAAGGTTATGATATTCTAGCTGGTGCTGCTAAAGCAAATTCAGCGATTATTTTCACAAAGCTTGCACCATGGGATGAAAGAACCACACCAGAATTAGGTGTGGACCAGCAAGTTAGGAAAGTTCTGATGAATAGTGCTCATGTTCCCGAGGCCAAGGTCGTTTCTTTTAATGCTCCTTCATTGCCAGGTATTGGGACTGTAGGTGGCTTTACCTTAATGATAGAAGATAAAGGCGGCAATACCATTGAAGAAATGGATCGAGTTTCTAAGGAATTTATGGCTGCAGCTCGTAAACGTCCGGAAATTGGTATGATTTACTCTACCTTTGGAATTGATACACCTGGTTATCGTTTCGATGTAGATCGGGAAAAAGCACAGCAGTTAGGCGTTCCAGTAAAGGATGTATTTACTGCATTACAGACCTTCCTTGGTGGTGTGCAAGTCAATGATTTTAATCGTTTTGGCCGATCCTATAAGGTAGTTATGCAAGCGGAGGAACAATTCCGTAATGATGTAGAAGGTACTCGTTTCTTCTTCGTTCGCAGTTCTTCAGGAGTCATGGTACCTCTCAATACCTTATTAAAACCACAAACCATTACGGCTCCCCCTGTAATTAAACGATTTAATGGATACAGATCGATTCAGGTAGGGGGTAACCCAGCACAAGGATATAGTTCAGGGCAAGCCTTAACAGCCCTAGAAGAAGTGGCAGCACAGACATTGCCAAGTGGTTTTAGTTATGAATGGGCAGATCAGAGTCGTGAGGAAAAAATATCAGGTGGTCGTGCGCCTTTCGTCTTTGGTTTTGCATTATTGTTTGTATTCTTATGTTTGGCAGCTCTTTACGAAAGTTTTGGGATACCTTTTGCAGTTCTGTTATCAGTCCCTACAGGCATATTTGGTGCATTTTTGTTCCAATATGTACGTAATTTGCAAAATGATGTTTACATGCAAATTGGTATGGTTATGCTCATTGGATTGGCAGCTAAGAATGCCATTCTAATCGTAGAATATGCCAAAGTTAGGGTCGATAAGGGAATGGACCCTGTCTCAGCAGCCATTGAGGCGGCTAAATTGCGCCTACGTCCAATCATAATGACGTCACTCGCCTTTATTATTGGATGTTTACCTCTTGTAATTGCGACTGGTGCTGGTGCTGGTGCCAGAAATTCCATGGGTACAGCGGTTGTTGGTGGTATGTTAGCAGCGACAACTCTGGGGATATTTTTGATTCCAGTACTGTTTGTTCTAATTGAACAGGGAGTCGGAATGATAAAGAAACATCGGAAAGGTAATCAAGAGTTACAAGATTCGCCAAGTTCTAAAATTTAGATAAAATAGGTATTAGATGGAGTGAAGATAGGTTACCTTAACAGGAAGAAAGAGGCTATATCGAATTGAATTATGCCTCAAGAACCGACATACTAAAAAAACTGAAGGCTAAAGGCCTTCAGTTTTTTGTTGTGCTGCAGTAAGGGTATATTCAGGTATGATATAGGTCAAAGGAATAGCTAGGATTAAGGGAAATAATGTCCAAAGAAGAGCAGGCTGAAGACCGATTATATCGCCTAGAGTAGCGGTAAGCGCAGCACCAAGGCCCCCTAGGCCAAAGGACATCCCGAGCATCATGCCTGAGGCCATGGCGGCATTTTCAGGTAACATATCCTGAGCCCAAACGATGGAGGAGGGAAGAGCACCCTGCAAAGCTGCTCCGCTGATGCCTAGCATAATCCAAGTGATAATACCCAGTTCATTAGATAATAGCAGGTATATAGCAATAAGACCGATAAACAGCGCACCCATAATGCAGTTTTTACGTCCTGTTTGATCACCTACATAACCTCCGATTACACTGCCTAAAGCTCCTCCGGATAAAAACACTGTCAGCATACCGCCTGCTAGAGCAGGGGAATGATTTTGCTGGGCTAGCCACAATGGTAAAAATGTAGGCAGGGCGACCTGGGGCCATGAACGTAGTCCCATTACGATATTTAATTTTAGAAGATTAGCCGATTTGTACCAGGCCGGGCCGGGAACAGGTGAAAAATGTGATGATGGAGGTGAAGAAAGAGGGATGCGATGAATGCCATAAAAATAATAGGCTAGAGTCAATAACACGGAAGGTAAAATAAGATAAAGTAGGCTGGTGATACCGAAGGTTAGAATTAGAAAGATTACAATGGCGGGGGCAATAGCAACGCCGACATTTCCTCCACCGATGAAAATAGACATGGATAATCCTTTGCTTTCTGCAGTCGTAATTTTGCCCATTAGGCTTGAACCTAAGGGATGGAAGAGTGAACCTCCCAGTCCTGCCATCAGAATGCAAATAAATAACATCCAAAAGGTGGGCGCTATCCCGGCCAGGCAAATAAAAACGGCGCTGATGGGCATAGTCAGCAGAACCAACCAGGTACAACCGTATTTATCAATATAGTAGCCAAACAGAGGCTGGAGAATGGCGGTAAAAGAATTTATCATGACTAATATACCGCCTGCTGTTAGGGATAAACCTAAACTAGCTATAACTACGGGCAGTAAGGCCGGCAGAAAACTGACATAAAAATCGCTCAAAAAATGTCCAGCAGTTAAGAGCCATATATATATTGATTCATTTTTGGAAGCTTGGATAGACATCTAATACACTCCTAAGTAGTATTCATATTATATATTAATAATGGTGATGGCAACTTCCGCACATTTCTAGAATAGACTGCTCAGTAACCTTACCATATTGTATCATGTTTGCTAAGGCTTGGCACAAGCCAAGTTTTCTTTATTATTTCTTTTATGCAAGTATGGAATTGTCATTATAGCAAAAAGAGATAAAGGATATGGAATTTTTTTAGCGAAATATTGTATATAATTATATGAGCGTTGGAGGTTTTAATGTGAAGCAGTTAGTAATCGTTAAAGGTGCTGGTGATTTAGCGACAGGTATCGCCCTGCGTTTATTTCGTAGTGGTTTTTCGGTAGTCATGACTGAATTACCACAGCCCATGGTAATTCGCAGGACAGTAGCTTTTGCGGAAGCAATTTTTTCTGGGCAGGCGGTAGTGGAGGGCGTTGTCGCTGTAAAAAGTGAGCTGGCAGATAGTTTGCAAGTGGTAAAAGAGGGACAGATTGCTGTGATAGTAGATCCACAAGGGCAGTCTGTTGCTATATTAAAACCATTTGCCGTTGTGGATGCTATTTTGGCCAAAATAAATTTGGGTACACGGCTGAATGATGCTCCGATTGTTGTTGGCGTTGGTCCTGGTTTTACTGCTGGGGTGGATGTACATGCAGTGGTGGAAAGTATGCGCGGACATTATTTAGGGCGAGTCATTGTTGAAGGACAAGCATTGCCTGATACCGGTGTACCCGGGGATATTGGTGGCTATACAGAAGAACGAATTTTACGCGCGCCTTGTCAGGGGATGTTTACAGGTGTCTCGAAGATTGGTGATCAGGTGTCGGCAGGGGATATTGTCGCTTATGTTGATCAGCAGCCTGTAATAGCTGGTATAACAGGCGTTTTGCGAGGGTTGTTACATAATCAGCTTACTGTTAAAGTAGGTATGAAAATTGGTGATATTGATCCGCGGTGTATACCTGAGCATTGTTTTTCCATTTCTGATAAAGCTCGTGCCATTAGTGGTGGGGTACTGGAGGCTATTCTTTTTAACTACAGAGGCACAGACAAGGCAGAGAAGAGGTAGTTTTATGCGGAAAATATGGAGCAATCTTATTCGGAGCATTCAGCCGCCCAGAGTGGTGACTATTATTGGCGGCGGTGGTAAAACCAGCCTCATGTATTATTTATTAACGATGCTGAAAGATATGGGGTATAATGCTGTTGGGACCACGACCACGAAACTTTCTAGTAAACAGTTGAGTGGTAATTGCTTTGTTCAAATTCCTAGTGTAGAAGGGGGTTATAAGGCAATAGAAGAGGCCAAAGATATACAAGATCATGTGACGTTAGTGTCTGGTGAAGATTCTAAAGTCCCAGGGAAGATGGTGGGAATTCCCGGTGAGTGGATTGATCAGTTGGCGACAATATATAGGGATGTAGTGTTTGTTGTTGAGGGAGATGGCTCGGCTGGTAAACCTCTCAAAGGGCATTTAGAACATGAACCAGTCATTCCTAGTAGTAGTTCCCTCGTGATCCCTGTTATTGGTATTGATAGTATGAGAGTGCAGCTTAATCTCCAAAGTACTCATCGGCCTGAGAGGATCTGTGAATTGACGGGAGCTATTTTTGATTCATTGGTTACAACTGAGATTATTACCAAATTACTATTTCATCCACAGGGATACTTGCGCAATTGTGGGGAGCATAATGTAATAGTGCCCTTTATTAATAAGGTAGAGTCTGTAATCGAGCATCAGCAAGCTGAGGAATTAGCCCAGCAAATTTTAACCAGTAAACATCCCCAGGTAGGTGGGGTAATTGTTGGTAGTTTGATTCAAGAGGAGGGTCTATGGTTACAGGTGTAATTTTGGCGGCAGGTCAAGGGCGACGTATGGGTGAACCTAAACAATTACTGCCTCTAGGGGGGAAACCCATGGTTTGGCATGTGGCGGCGACCGCCTGTCAAGCTGGTTTCGATGAAGTGGTCGTGATTACTGGAGCATATGCGTCAGCAGTAAAACTGGTATTGCAGGATTTACCGGTTCAGGTCATTTATAATGAAAATTGGGCCCAAGGTCAGTCAACCAGTGTGAAAAAAGCTGTACAATCAATCACAGCTGAGGATCAGGCGGTAGTATTTTTATTAGCAGATCAGCCGTTAATAAGTTCATCACTTATTAATGAACTTATCAATAGTTATCATGAGATAAATGCCAGTATTATTATGCCTCGTGTACTGAATCAACCAGGCAATCCAGTTTTATTTGATCTTAGGGTTTGGCGCTCGGCCCTACTTCAGTTGTCAGAAGACGAAGGGGCTAGGCAAATTATTAGGCAAAATCAAGAAGCTATACATTATATTGAGCTGCTAGATGGACAGATTTTTCTTGATGTAGATACGCCAGCAGAGTATGAAGTAATGGAGAATATGTGGAAAAAAATAAAAAAAAACAGTAGCATAGAATAGATAAGAAGTATAACCTTTTATGTGAAAAAAGTATTTTATATATTCTGAAAAATTAATATTGCTTTTTTCCAATATTAAGGCTACTATAGTATATAGATACTACTATAGTATATAGTAGTTAATAAATTTTTCACAAATGAGCAATGTTTATTTGTACTATTTCCATGATTAATATTTATTTTAATCTAAGATAGGGGGACGTGATGAAGCTTATTGAAGTGCAAAGAGTATTAGATGCTGAAGTAGTAGCTGGTATTGAGTGGATGGATAAGGAAGTGCTGACTGTTTGTGCTGCTGATTTGATGAGTGAAGTATTAGCTTTTGCTCAGGAAAATACCTTGTTATTGACTGGATTAACGAATCTTCAAGTTGTACGCACTGCTGAAATGATTGACTTAGTTGGTGTTGTTTTTGTACGAGGTAAGCGACCGTGTCCTGAACTTATAAATTTGGCTGCGATGAAGAATATTCCGTTACTTGTTACTCCCCATTCTTTGTACGAATCATGTGGCAGATTATATCAAAATGACTTAAAAAGTTGTGAAGAAATTGGTGATATACGGTGAGTGGTGGACAAGAAATTACTTTAGAATTTGAACTAAAAGCCGCGATTTTTGATGTAGCAGGTGAAGCCTCAAGTAAAACGAAACGGGTACTACAGCAAATTGGGATACGTGCTGATGTTATACGTCGTATTGCAATTAGCGCTTATGAAGGAGAAATAAACACCATTATTCACTCTTGTGGCGGTGTAATGCGGGTCGTAATTTTTTGTGATCATACTGAAATTAGTTTTGAAGATCAAGGCCCGGGTATTGTTGATATTAATTTGGCGATGCAAGAAGGCTATTCTACAGCTTCTGACGAGGTAAGGGAAATGGGTTTTGGTGCTGGTATGGGACTGCCGAATATGGCGCGTTGTACCGATAAATTTGATATTCAATCTGAAGTCGGTGTAGGTACTAAAATTAAAATGGTTGTATTTCATTAACCATGGTTTAATTTAAGGATTGTGTGGTGGTAACGATGGATGAATATTTTCATTCCGTGCGGTTAATTGCAAATCGTTGTAAGGGGTGTGTAAGCTGCACAAAACGTTGTCCGACTGAAGCCATCCGCATTCGCGGTGGTAAAGCACATATTATCGAATCCCGTTGTATTGACTGTGGTGAGTGTATCCGTCACTGTTCAAGTCATGCTAAAACAGCAATTACTGATTCTTTTGTGGATTTGGAACGCTACAAAATTAATATAGCATTGCCTGCGCCTACGCTGTATGCTCAATTTCCTTTGGAATTTTCTATAGAGACTATTTTAGGTGGTCTTTTAAAATTAGGATTTGATGAAGTTTGTGAAGTAGCTCGTGGAGCAGAACTTGTTTCCTTGATTATTAAAGATTATCTTAACCGTAAGGATATTAAAAGGCCAGCTATTTCTACGGCTTGTCCGGCAGTTGTGAGGCTCATACAGGTTAAGTTTCCTGAACTTATTGAAAATTTAGTAACAATTGATGCGCCAGTGGAAGTGGCAGCCCGGGTAGCCCGGGCTGAATGTACCAGAAAGTATCACCTTAATGCTGATGAAGTAGGCGTGTGGTTTATTACACCATGTCCTGCTAAAATGACAGCATGTAAGCAACCCCTGGGCTGCGAAAAGTCCAATATTACTGGAGCAATTGCGATATCTCAGATATATGGGGATTTATTAAAAGCATTGCCCCACGCTGACAAGAAAACCAATTGTAATTTAGCATCATGGGTTGGAATTGGTTGGGCAATCGCTGGCGGAGAGACTTCTGCAGTGGAAGTGGATAATAAATTGGTAGTACATGAGATTAACAATGTAAGTAATGTCTTAGAGCAAGTCGCCATTGGCAAATTAAATGATATTGATTATATTGAAACCTTAGCTTGTGCCGGTGGTTGTATTGGTGGGCCGTTGACTGTAGAAAATCGTTTTGTGGCTGAAACTCGTATGAAACAGCGGATGCAAAAAATAAAAGACGAATATCAAGTATTAGGTAAAAGGCCGCTTATGGAGTATCAGAAAGAAAAACTTGGCATTAAAGAATGGCAGGCTATTGAGCCGAGACCCATTATGCTGTTGGACGAAGATATATTGAAAGCCATGAATAAAGTGGAGCTGATAGAAAAAACCTTAGAAAGTCTGCCAGGGCTGGACTGTGGTTCATGTGGCTCACCCAATTGTAGGGCGTTGGCTGAAGATATTGCTCAGGGGAGAGCTACTGAAACTGATTGTTTGTTCAAGCTTAGGGAGCGGGTGCGTGACTTGGCTCAAGAAATGATGGGCTTGGCGGAAAAATTACCGCCGCCATTAGATAAAGACTCAGAGGAATCGGAAGAATCAGAAGAGTCAGGGAAAAAAGAAGAATGTGAAGTTTGCGGATAACATGAGCAGCTAGAAGGAAAATGAGATATTACATTTTTTATAAGGATGTGTATCATGATTATACAGGAAATGGTAGATATTTTGCAGGCTGAGGTCGTAGCGGGCGCTACAAAAGTTGATAACGTTATTAACGGTGGCTATGCTTCTGACTTATTGAGTAATGTTATGAGTCAGGCGAAAACTGGTGATATTTGGGTTACTATGCATGCTCATCAAAATATTGTGGCTGTAGCATCCCTGCTAGGCTTGTCAGCAGTAATTATTGCTGGCCATGTACAACCAGATAAGGAAGCTATTAACAAGGCTGATGCAGAGGAGATACCATTGCTCACTACTGCTTTGTCAGTTTTCGAAGTGGTGGGCTTATTGTACAGTAAGGGTGTTAAAGGCGTATGATGCGCCAGTTTGTGGCTGACCTCCATGTACATTCTGTATTATCGCCGTGTGCCGAGGTAGAGATGACGCCAAGAAATATTGTTTGGCATGCGGCCAGGCATGGTATTGATATTGTGGCAATTACTGATCATAATGCTTGTGACAATGTGACAGCAGCCTTGGCGGCGGCAAAAGGTACTAATGTTATTATTCTGCCAGGTATGGAGGTCGAGACAAAAGAAGAAGTCCACATTATAGTATTGTTTGAGAAAATGCGTCAACTTAAAGCATGGGAACAATTTGTCTATGAGCATATGTCTGGACGATTAAATGATGAAAAACGTTTTGGTGCACAGTTTGTAGTCGACGCGGAAGATGAGCTAATTAGGGTAAAACCTGAAATGCTATTAACTTCATTAAGCTGCAGTATGGCTGAAGTATGTACAAAAGTCAATGATCTTGGCGGTATATGTATTGCTAGCCATGTGGATAGACCAGCAAACAGTTTAATTGCACAACTTGGTTTTATTCCACCTGATGTGGAGCTTGCGGCGGTAGAAATTTCACGGTTGATACGTCCCCAAGAGGCCATAAGACGCTTTCCTACAATTGGTAACCTACCAATAGTAACATCATCTGACGCTCATACTATAGCTGACTTTTTGAGTGGTCCTAAAACAATATTTAATATAGAAGCACCAACATTACATGAAATTCAACAAGCGTTGAAGGGTCAAAATTCGCGAAAGGTGGTGATTCAGTAACCCGGTTGTCGGCAATTCTTGAAAACTTTTCATAAGGAGGAATAATATGAACAGCAACCAACCTACATGCTGCTGTGGCGGCAATGCCAACCAATTCGCAAAATTGGACGAAATTTTACAGAAGTATCAGGGCGTTAAAGGATCATTAATTCCAGTGTTACAGGAAGCGCAAAATGCTTACGGCTATTTGCCCAAAGAGGTGCTTCAAAATATCGCAGAAAAAATGAATATCCCAATAAGTCAAATTTATGGTGTAGTTACTTTCTACGCTCAATTTCATCTTAAACCTCGGGGTAAAAATATTATTCGTGTTTGTCAAGGAACTGCATGCCACGTACGTGGTGCAAAGGCTATTTTAGCGGAGATTGAGAAAAAATTAGACATTAAAGCTGGTGGTACTACGCCTGATCTATTGTTTACATTAGAGACTGTAGCGTGTATTGGTGCCTGTGGTTTAGCCCCAGTAATGATGATTAATGATGATACTCATGGTCGTCTCACACCAGAAATCGTACCAGAAATTCTTGCTAAATATAAATAAATGTTATGCGTGAATTGTCATTACATATTCTCGATTTAGTGCAAAACTCAATTGAGGCAGGTGCGAATAAGGTTACGTTAGAGATTATTGAAGATATCCATACTATGGATACCTTGATGATTCGCGTAACTGATAATGGACGTGGTATGGATGAGGCAACATGTAAAAATGTGATTAACCCATTTGTTACCACAAGAACCACTCGCCGTGTAGGACTAGGATTACCCCTTATACATATGTCGACCGAGCGGTGCCAAGGGTATCTAACAGTAACTTCAACTCTAGGCTGTGGCACCGTAATCGAAGCCTTATATCAGCATAGTCACTTAGATCGCCCGCCACTTGGAAATATTGTGGAGACTATTAAATCAATTTTGATTGCCAATCCAGAACTATATTTTAGCTATTGTCACACTGTTGATCAAACTGTTTTCTCTTTGGCAACTCAGGAAATTATTGAAATTTTAGGCGATCTTCCATTAACCCAGCCAGACGTCCTTGTTTGGTTAGATGAATATCTAACTCATAATGTAATGAATTTGTACAATTCAAGGAATTTACATGGAGGTGTATAGTTTGAAAACAATTGAGGATTTAAAACGTTTGCGTGATCAAGTACAAGCCGAGACACGTGTGCGTCATGAAAGTAGCAAACAAATTATTGTTGGTATGGGAACCTGTGGTATTGCGGCAGGCGCTAGAGACGTGATGTCAGCAATTTTGGATGAAATTGCCAAGCGTAAATTGGAAGATATTACAGTACGTCAAACTGGTTGTATTGGGATGTGTGAAAAAGAAGTGCTTGTTGATATTGTGCTTCCAGGTAAACCACGTATTACTTATGGTAGAGTTACCGCTGCTGATGTTCCTAAGATTATTGTCGAGCATGTTATTAATGGAAATCTTATTAAGGAAATGGTTGTTGGCAAAATTACAGAATAATTCTTGTGAGTAATGGGAGGTAGAAAATGGAACACTATAGAGCACATGTGCTAATTTGCGCTGGTACCGGTTGTATATCTTCTGGCTCTAAAAAAGTTGAGGCTGCACTGCGGGACCAAATAGCTCAAAAAGGTCTTGAGAAAGAAGTAAAAATTGTGGAAACTGGTTGCCATGGTTTTTGTGAAATGGGACCATTAGTTATTATTTACCCTGAAGGTGTATTTTATGTTCGTGTCCAAGAAACAGATGTTGCTGAGATTGTGGAAGAACATTTGTACAAAGGTCGTATTGTGGAGCGCCTATTATTTAAAGAACATGGTTCTTTAGAAGGAATTCCGAGTTATAAAGATATTGATTTCTATAAAAAACAAATGCGTATGGTTTTAGGAAATTGCGGCCATTTAGATCCTGAGGAAATTAATGAATATATTGCAGTAGGCGGTTATGAAGCATTAGGTAAAGTACTGACGACAATGAAACCCCAAGATGTTATTGACGAGGTTAAAAAAGCTGGACTGCGCGGCCGTGGAGGTGGCGGTTTCCCTACAGGTATGAAGTGGGGCTTTACTCGTAATGCAGCAGGGGAGAAAAAATATGTAGTCTGCAATGCGGATGAGGGAGACCCAGGCGCATTTATGGATCGTAGCGTACTAGAAGGCGACCCTCATCGTGTGCTTGAAGGTATGGCTGTCTGTGCTTATGCTGTTGGTGCAGATGAAGGTTATATTTATGTGCGGGCTGAATACCCTCTAGCGATTAAACGTCTCCGAATTGCGATTAAGCAGGCTGAAGAGTTAGGTCTTATTGGTGACGGTATATTTGGTACAGATTTTAATTTCCACGTAAAAATTAAAGAAGGTGCTGGGGCCTTCGTATGTGGGGAAGAAACCGCCCTAATCGCCTCGATTGAGGGCCAACGCGGTGTGCCGCGGTCACGTCCTCCATTCCCGGCAATTTCCGGTTTGTGGGGTAAACCAACTAATATTAACAATGTAGAGACGTTTGCTAATGTACCACAGATTATTACTAAGGGTGCTGATTGGTATGCATCAATTGGTACTGAACGCAGTAAAGGCACAAAGGTATTTGCTCTGACTGGCAAGATTAATCATACCGGTTTAGCTGAAGTGCCAATGGGTATTACGATGCGTGAGATTATTTTTGATATTGGTGGCGGTATTCAAGGTGGTAAGAAGTTCAAAGCCGTACAAATTGGTGGTCCGTCTGGCGGTTGCTTGCCAGAGCAACATCTAGATCTGTCTGTTGATTATGATTCCTTACTGCAAGTAGGCGCTATGATGGGCTCAGGCGGCTTAGTTGTTATGGATGAATCGACTTGTATGGTAGATATATCTAAATTCTTCTTAACCTTTACACAAGCGGAGTCTTGCGGTAAGTGTACGCCTTGTCGTGAAGGTACCAAGCGTATGCTGGAAATTTTGACTCGCATTACAGAAGGTCAAGGCAAAGAAGGCGATATTGAGCTATTAGAAGTCTTGGCTAAAAATATCAAGCAGACTGCGCTTTGTGGTCTTGGGCAAACAGCACCGAATCCAGTGCTAAGTACACTGAGATATTTCCGTGATGAATATGAAGCCCATATTAAGGAAAAACGCTGTCCTGCAGGGGCTTGTGCGGGACTGGCCCAATATAATATCACTGAAGCATGTAAGGGTTGTGGCTTATGTAAGAAAGCGTGTCCTGTAAATGCTATTAGTGGTGAAACAAAAGCTGTACATCAAATCGACCAAGATAAATGTATTAAGTGCGGAGCTTGTATGGCAAAATGTCCGTTTAAAGCAATAACTAAGGGATGATTTTGACAAGTGGGAGGGAAACCGATGGAAATGGTTAATATAACAATTGATGGACAACAGGTGCAAGTAGCTAAAAACTCAACGGTGCTGGAAGCAGCGCAGGCTGCAGGAGTTAATGTACCCACATTATGCTATCATCCTGAGCTTAGGACGGCAGGACAGTGCCGCGTATGTGTGGTAGAAGTAGAAGGCGCTCGTAGTTTGGTCGCATCATGTGTATATCCAGTAAATGAAGGCATGGTGGTTCGCACAACCACTGCCGCTGTGCGTGAGGCTCGTAAAACAGTGGTAGAATTATTGTTGGCCAATCATCCTCAAGATTGTTTATCTTGTCAGCGTAATTTAAATTGTGAATTGCAGAAGATAGCTGGTGATCTAGGAATTCGAGAAGTTCGATTTGAGGGTGAGAAGAAAAATTATCCACTTGATGCCTCCAATCCATCCTTGATTCGTGATCAAAGTAAATGTATTCTGTGCGGCCGATGTACAAGAGCTTGCGATGATCGTCAAGGGATGAATGTATATACTTTTGCAAATCGTGGTTTTAATACTATGGTGGTACCTGCTTTCAATCAAGGCTTACATGAAGTGGCTTGTACATTCTGCGGACAGTGCGCCGCTGTATGTCCGACAGGTGCTATTACAATCAAAAATGATACTGAAGCCGTATGGAAAGCATTAAGCGATCCTAGTAAACATGTGGTTGTTCAGACCGCGCCAGCTGTACGTGTGGCTCTTGGTGAGGCATTAGATCTACCGCAAGGCACGATCGTTACAGGCAAAATGGTCTCAGCCCTCAAAAAACTTGGGTTTGATAAGGTGTTTGATACAAACTTCTCTGCTGATTTGACGATTATGGAAGAAGGTTTTGAGCTGTTAGGTCGCCTAAAGAATGGCGGAAAATTACCTATGATTACCTCATGCAGCCCAGGGTGGGTTAACTTCGCTGAGCTGAAGTATCCTGATTTGTTAGATCATCTGTCTACCGCTAAATCTCCTCAGCAGATGTTTGGGGCATTGGTTAAAACCTATTATGCAGAGAAAACAGGGGTTGATCCTAAGGATATTGTCTCTGTCTCTATTATGCCATGTACAGCGAAGAAGGCTGAAGCTGCACGGGAAGAATTGAAGTCCAGCGGTTATCAGGATGTTGATTATGTATTAACGACAAGTGAACTCGCTATGATGATTCGTGAACAAGGTCTTAACTTTAGCGCATTACCAGAAGAAGAGTATGATGCGCCTATGGGAATTGGTACAGGTGCAGCGGTTATTTTCGGTGCGACAGGTGGGGTTATGGAAGCTGCCTTACGTACTGTTTATGAAGTTGTAACAGGTAAAGAGCTAGAATGTATTGATTTTAAAGTGGTGCGTGGTTTAGAGGGAATAAAAGAAGCGCAAGTACAAGTTGGTGACCTTACTGTAAAAGTGGCAGTGGCCCATACCTTGAAAAATGCCAATATTTTAATGGATAAAATACGCAAAGGTGAGGCTGATTATCACTTTATTGAGATTATGGCTTGTCCAGGTGGTTGTATCGGCGGTGCTGGCCAACCTATCGTCATGTCGACAGATTTACGTCAAAAGCGAATGGATGCCATATATGAGTGTGACACTTCTAATACTCTGCGTAAGTCACATCATAATCCGGCAGTAACAGAACTGTATGATACTTGGCTGGGTAAACCATTAGGGGAAAAATCCCATCATTTGTTACATACTCATTATCATCCACAGAAACGCGCATAAAATAATAACAGCCTGCGGCTTTAAAGCTGCAGGCTGTTATTATTTTAGAGGATAATTTATCAAAAAATATTATGCAATTTTTAGCGATTTTCAACAGATATTTCAACAGATATAATGAAAAACATTTATGTGATTGCTATATCATTTCGATTATTATTTCCTTAACCTAAAGCCATATTCAGTTGATACTTGCCTGCCAATCCCTGAAATTTTGCCTGTAATACAACCTCTACAATGGGCAGGTGTATCATTAATACAAATTTTACCCGGATATAGGGTATACATTTCCCGATATTCACCTTCAGTAACATTCGGCATAACCACATTGGCGCCGCTTTTCAGGGCAATCATACGCCCCTCTTTATTCAAAGTTTCCATAGCCGTGGTAGCTGGTATATTCGCATCAGGCAAAAGCAGTCTAGTGATGGCCATAACTTTAAGGCTTAAAATAAAAGAACCGCCTTTTTCCTGGGCTAAAGGTGTGTCAGCATTGGGAATAAAAGGGCCCAACCCAATCATATCAGCATCCAATGCTTTAAAGAATAGAATATCATCTGCCAATGATTCCATTGTTTGATTAGGTAAACCTACTAGACAACCTGTACCTACTTCATAACCCAGCTCTTTTAAGTCTGTAAGGCATCTGACTCTATTTTCAAAACTCATGCCTGGATGCAGGGCTTCATATACTTTTCTGTCAGTCGTTTCAATTCTAAGCAAATATCTGTCCGCACCCGCATCTTTATATGCACGGTATTCTGCTTTGGATTTTTCACCTACACTTAATGTAATTGCCAAATCAAGGGATTTTATGTTGCTGATAATATATTGCATATCTGACACAGTGTAAGCATGACTCTCACCAGACTGTAACACAACAGTCTGATACCCATAACCTTTGGCTTTACGGGCAAATTCAATGATAGTCTCTGGCTGTAGATGATATCGCTTTACATGAACATTATCTTTCCTTAGGCCGCAATAATAACAATTTTGTTGGCAAATATTCGAAAATTCAATAAGCCCGCGCAAATGCACCTGATCACCGACAAATTTACTACGTACTCTATCAGCTGCCATGAATAAATGTTGATCATACTCATGAGATGTCAGCAATACGACTATTTCCTGCTTGGTTAAACAATGGGTGATCTCAGCTTTGTTAATAATATCCAGCTCGTTTGGCATACTTCTTCCTCCTGCCACAAATATATGTTTATATTTATATATACTAGAAGAATAAATCTCAAATGCCTTCTCAATTTATATCAGACGTTTAGCTGTTTCGCGGCGTAAATCCTCATTTTTAATCACTAGAAACATCTCCCTTATTTATTAATTTTTTTGCAGTAAGGGCAGATTTGACAATTACACCGGGGAGGTTGCCTAGTTTGCCGGTCAATGCACCAACTTCATCGGTATTACCTTCAACGATTAGAGCAATAACGCCGACATGTTCTTCATGCTTGGGAATTCCCATACGGCCTGTGATAAGATAACTATAATTGCTAATGATAAGGTTAACTTTATCAACAATGGCTTTTGGTTCATTAATAACAATTCCCACAACACCAATACGTTTAAGCATACTATTCTTCCCCCTTAAACAACATAAGCCTTCCTTTGCTCATAACAAAGGAAGGCTTAAAAAAATCCCCGTGATTTCGCCATCCTATGCGCAGGCTTTGCCCTTGCTTGCAGATTTTGGAAAGTTACAAATGTCTTTCAAAATATGGGTATTACTGCACACGTTGTCAGACAATTATAGTATACAATATTTTTCCAATAATCGATAGTATATTTATAAATAAAAATCAGAAAGTACCTAATAAAAATCATCTTCTATGTTAGAATTGCAATTTGTTTCTATGGTAAATAAATTTTAGGGGGTATTTGATGCCAATTTCGATGAGTAATAATTTATCAAAATGATAAATTATTACTCATCGAAAGATGATCATGGAAGCTGTGGAAGTAGTTCTCATGATCTTGTTTGCAGTTTAAAGATACTCTGTTATCAAAATGATAATTTTTATCGTTTTGATAACGAAAATTGTAATGATTTTTCTGTGCAGATCGATATAAAGGTCTGATTTTACTAGCTTATTAGATTATTTTGGATGTTGGCATAGAATGTGCAATAGTAATAGGCGTAACGGAAAATGACTAATGAAAGGATGGAATTATGCGAAAAGAAATAGAGTGGATTGGCAATAGTATGATGCCAATAAGTAAACAAAAAACAACAGTCGAGTTTTTAGGTAAACAGGAAATTGATAAAGCTAAGAAATTTCATATGAGTTGTCCTGGTTATGAAAAGACGCCGTTGCAAAGCCTGAATAATTTGGCTCAATTATTAGGGGTTGCAGGGGTCTATGTAAAAGATGAATCATATCGTTTTGGTCTCAATGCTTTTAAGGTGTTGGGTGGCTCATATGCTATGGCAAGATATATGGCACAGCGGTTGCAAAAGGATATTAGTGAGTTACCTTTTGAAAAAATAATTTCCCAGGAAATAAAAGACCAATTAGGTGACGTTACTTTTGCTACAGCTACTGATGGAAATCATGGACGTGGTGTGGCTTGGACTGCTCGTAAGTTAGGTCAAAAGTCTATAGTATATATGCCTAAAGGGTCAACTATCAGGCGTCTTGAAAATATTCGGGCAGAAGGAGCAGAAGCTAAGATCACTGATTATAATTATGATGATACTGTTCGTATGATAGCAGAAGAATCAGATCGAAAGGGTTGGGTTATTGTTCAAGATACTGCATGGAAAGGGTATGAAGATATCCCTACATGGATTATGCAGGGCTATGGAACCATGGCTGCAGAAGCATTAGAGCAGCTAAATGATATGGGTATTCATAAGCCCACACATATTTTCATACAAGCAGGAGTTGGTTCGCTGGCAGGAGCGGTACAGGGTTATTTTGCATCTGTATTTGAAGAAGAGAGACCCAAGACGGTTATTGTAGAATCGGACCAAGCTGACTGTTTCTATAAATCAGCTAAGGCTGGCGATGGTAAGCCGAGGATTGTTGGCGGTGATATGACGACCATTATGGCAGGTCTGGCTTGCGGTGAGCCCAATAGTATCGGCTGGAATGTACTCCGCGATTATAGTGAAATGTTTATGTCTTGTCCTGATTGGGTCTCAGCAAGGGGCATGAGGATCTTAGGAAATCCGTTGGGAAGTGACTGCAAAGTGGTTTCAGGAGAGTCAGGATCTGTTACTATCGGCGCACTAAGTATGTTAATGCAAGATGAGCATTTAAAAGCAGCAAGAGAAGCCTTAGGGCTTAATAAAGATTCACGGATTCTATTATTCAGCACCGAAGGCGATACTGATCCTGATAAATATCGCAGTATTGTCTGGGATGGGGAATGTCCCAGTTATTAATAAAGAGGAGTGACGTTGATGCTAGTAGAGGCTAGACAAGAAGAATTGATTAAACTTTGTAGGGAGTTAATTCAACACCAGAGTTACTCTGGCGAAGAGAATAAGGTTGCGGAAAGAATTAAGCAAGCCTTTCAGGAACTCGGGTTTGATTCTTTTTGGATCGATTGTTATGGGAATATTGTTGGTCAGATCAAAGGCAAGAGACCAGGGAAACGTATTTTATTTGATGGACATATTGATACTGTACCTGTACCAGATGATTCAAAATGGACCCATGCACCTTTTAGCGGGGAATTGCAGGATGGAAAGATTTATGGACGGGGAGCATCTGACATGAAAGGTGCTGTCAGCGCTATGATTATGGCAGCAGCATATTTTGCTATTGATACTAACCGTGATTTTGCTGGGGATATTTATATTGCAGGTGTGGTCCATGAAGAGTGTTTTGAAGGGGTTGCCGCTCGTAAAGTCAGTGAGCGGGTACAACCTGATTATGTAGTAATTGGAGAAGCATCAGAGCTTAACTTGAAAATCGGTCAGCGGGGCCGGGCGGAGATTGTGGTAGAGACTTATGGTAAGCCTGCTCACTCTGCCAATCCTCAGGCAGGAATTAATGCCGTATACAAAATGGCTCAGCTAATCGAGAAAATCAGGGGCATTAAAATGACATCTCATGAAGTATTAGGCCAGGGCATTTTGGAATTAACAGATATTAAATCATCACCCTATCCAGGAGCTTCGGTAGTACCTGATTATTGCAGAGCTACATATGACAGAAGACTGCTGGTAGGCGAAACACGAGAGTCGGTTATTCAGCCGATATTGGATCTCATTGCAGAAATGAGCAAGGAAGATGAAGAATTTAAAGGTACAGCATATTATGCCTGCGGTAGTGAAAAATGTTATACCTGTGACGAAATTGAGGGTGAAAGATTCTTCCCAGGATGGCTTTATGATGAACAGGATGAATTTATCCAAGCGGCTTTGAAAGGAATAAAGTCTGCGGGCATAAACCCTGCCATTACCCAATACTCTTTTTGTACCAATGGCAGTCATTATGCTGGTGAAGCTGGAATTAAAACAATTGGTTTTGGTCCTTCAAGAGAAAACTTGGCTCATACAATTGATGAATATATTGAAGTTGAGCAGTTACTGAATGTAGCAAAAGGCTATTATGGAATTTTAAAAGAAGTACTGAAATAATAGGGAGCTGAAATCCATGAAGATTCTCATTCAAGATGGTATTGTAGTTGATGGGACAGGTTCAAAGGGATTTATAGGGAGTATAGCTATTGAAAATGACAGAATAACAGCGGTCGGCGAAATTAATCCAGATGGCTTTGATAAAGTGATTGACGCTAAAGGTATGATCGTGACCCCAGGCTTTATCGATACACATAGTCATTCTGACTTGCAAGTTTTACTTGATCCTTATGTGGTACCCAAAATCCTCCAGGGCATTACAACAGAAATCCTAGGCCAAGATGGGATTTCTATGGCACCTCTGCCTAAACAATACATTAGTCCCTGGCGGAAAAACTTAGCAGGTCTGGATGGGGATAGTGATGAGATTGACTGGAATTATGAAACTACAGATGGTTATCTGAAAATGATGGAAAAAAAGGGCGTAGGCCTAAATGAAAGTTATTTAGTTCCCCATGGCAATATTCGTATGGAGGCTATGGGCCTAGATAATCGATTACCGACAGATGAAGAAATACAAAAAATGTGTGAGATTACCAGACGGGAAATGGAAGCAGGAGCATTTGGTTTATCAACAGGACTGATTTATATGCCTTGCGCTTACTCTGAGTCTAGGGAAATTATTGAGATGTGCAAGGTGGTAGCCGAATATGATGGTGTGTTTGTTGTTCACCAACGCAGCGAGGCTGATACGATTCTCGAATCAATGGAAGAAGTGATTGATATCGGGCGTGAGTCAGGGGTAAAAGTTCATTTTTCTCATTTTAAAGTTTGTGGGAAAAAGAACTGGGGACTGATTGATAAAGTTGTTGATTTATTAGAGAAGGCTCAGGCTGAAGGCATTTACGTTTCTTTTGATCAGTATCCATATGTAGCAGGAAGCACCATGCTCGGCGTTATTTTGCCCCCTTGGGTCCATGATGGCGGGACAGATAAGCTGATCAAACGCTTAGAAGATCCTGAACTTAGAAAGAAAATGATTTATGACATTGAGCAGGGTATACCAGGCTGGGACAACTTTGTTGATTTTGCTGGTTTAGATCAAATTTTCGTTACCAGTGTTAAAACTCAGGCCAATGAAGATTTAATCGGCAAGAGTCTCATCGAAATTGGTGAAATAAGAGGTAAATGTCCCTATGAGGCCACTTTTGATCTTCTGCATGAGGAAGAAAATGCGGTAGGAATGGTTGATTTCTATGGAACAGAAGAACATGTCATTCGTTTCATGACCAGACCTGAGCAAAATATTTGTACAGATGGACTACTAGGTGGCAAGCCTCATCCTAGGGTATTTGGTTCTTTTCCTCGAGTGTTAGGTAAATATGTACGGGAAGATCAAGCGCTAACCTTGGAAGAGGCAATAAAAAAAATGACCTCAAAGCCGGCAGAGGTATTTGGTTTTGTTGATCGAGGCGTATTAAAAGTCGGTAATTTTGCTGATGTTGTTATCTTTAATCAGGAAACAGTGATTGATAAAGGAACATTTGTTGAGCCTATTCAATATCCAAAAGGTATTCAATATGTCATGGCTAATGGAATAGTTGTGGTAGAAGATGGCTCACCAACTAAAATCTTGGCTGGACGAGTCCTTAGGAAGACAAGTAAATAATAATTGTATGAGTAATGGAGGAATTTTTATGAAAACAGTTGTAAATACGAATAAAGCTCCAGGAGCAATTGGACCTTATTCACAAGCAATCAAGGCAGGAGGATTCTTGTTTGTATCAGGGCAAATGCCTGTGGATCCAGTAAGTAATGGTGTTGTTGAGGGCGGAATTGAAGCCCAAACTGCTCAAGTGCTAGAAAATATTAAAGCAATCCTCGCTGATCAGGGACTTACCATGGATAGTGTAGTTAAGACGACTGTATTCTTAAAGGATTTGAATGATTTTCAAGTAGTGAATGGAATTTATGGGGATTATTTTAAAGCCCAAGCTCCAGCTCGCGCATGTGTACAAGTAGTAAAGTTACCTAAAGATGTCATGGTTGAAATTGAAGTCATTGCAGTGGTGTAAGATTAAGTTTAAGTAGGGTAGGAAAATAGGGAAAAAGGGCTGGCATTAGATTGCCAGCACCAAATTAGGAGGGAAACATCATGGGTGAACAGTTGCAGCAAGGTGGTTTTCGCTGGAAAGTCAGGCACACGATTTTATCTATCATTTGGGCAGGCTGGTTATTTTCGTTCCTCGATAGAATGGTTATTAGCATTGCCCTACCTTTTATCGGTAAGGATCTCAACATTGACGCAACCATGCAAGGGGCGATTTTAAGTGCCTTCTTTGCAGGTTATGCTTTATTTCAAATACCAGGTGGAATGCTAGCAGATAAATTTGGTCCTAGAAAAGTTATGGCGATAGCGATAACCTGGTTTTCCGTATTTACTACTGTTACTGGTTTCGTTAGTTCTTATTCTATGATGCTCTTTGCTCGTTGTGTATTTGGAATAGGGGAAGGATGTTTCCCAGGTGCCTCATGGAAAATGATTGCAACCTATTTCCCGCCTAAAGAAAGAGCAACAGCAACTGCCATACAATCATCTGTTAATACACTAGGACCAGCAGTTGCATCATTAGTTGCTGCCGGTATTATTGCAAGCTTTGGCTGGCGTCCTGTATTTATTTATCTTGGTTTTCCTGGTCTACTAATTGCAGCGGCAATGTGGTTCTACTTTAGAGATAATCCAGCGGATCATCCTAAGATGACAAAAGAAGAACTAAATGAACTAAGTCTTGATCAGGGCAAAAGTGGAAATGAAACTGGGAATTCAGGTCTGATGACATTTAAACAATTTCTCACAAAACCCATTCTATGGCAAATGGTTTTGATTTGGTTCTTATTTGATATTACTTTTTGGGGATTTGTTTCCTGGTTACCATCTTATTTGATGAAAGTAAGAGGATTTTCCCTAATAAAAACTGGTATCACTGGTTCAATACCGTTCTTTGTCGGAACAGTGGGTATGTTAGTTGGTGGCTACCTGTCTGACCGTATGAAAGGTCAGCGCAAATGGATGTTTATTCCTAATGCATTAATAGCTAGTTTCTTCTTGTACATGACATATACTGTAGTTTCTGCAGATATGGTTGTCGTATATCAGAGTATTTCAGCCTTCTTCATGTTCTTAGCAATGTCAGCTTTCTGGGGTCTTGTTATGGATAGTATTCCAGCACATATCATGGGTTCTAGTTCTGGTACTGTAAACTTTGGCGGACAAGTCGCAGGATTTATCTCACCCTTTGTTATGGGATATCTAATCGATAAAAATAATGGATCATTTGATGCAGCATTTATTTTCCTCATTGTTGCCATGCTTGCCTCCGTAGTAGTTGCTTTCACAGTACAACAAGAACGTCCTGCTATTAAGTAGATGTTGAGTTGAAAAAATGACGGGTATTGACATGAAACATTCAGTCAATGCCCGTCATTTTAATGAAGGCTATCAGCTATCATATTAAGGGTAAAAACAATTATAAATTACAGAGGGAAAAGAGAAACTATATGGAATGAAGTACTTATGGTCATTAAAGACGCTAAGAAGAGGATAAGTGGGGGCAGTCATTTATGGGAAAGACAATCTTACAGGAAATTCAGGATGCGGTTACTCAGTATGCAAAAGTAATTTCCCATGTTATAAAAATGGATGTGGAGATTGTTGATGCGCGGCTATTTCGTATTGCAGGTACAGGCCGTTATAACAATCATATTAATGAAGATATGTCACAAGAGGGGTTTGTTTATAAACAGGTATTAGCTACAGGTGAGAAGCAGTTTATTGAAGAACCTGGTAAACATATATTGTGTACTTTATGTCCTAAATATGAACGTTGTGATGAAAAAATGGAGTTATGTACTCCCATTAAGTTGAAGAATGAAATTATTGGTGTTATTGGACTGATCTGTTTTGATGAAGAACAAAAACAGCGGTTATTACGGGATTTAAATTTTTATCAGTTATTTTTATTGCAGATATCGGAGTTTATCAGCGCAAAGGCCTATGAGCAGCAAGAGAGCGAGCGAAATCAGTTTATTACAAATTTGCTATTGCAAGTTATCAATAGTGTAGATAAAGGGGTACTTATTTTAAATCAGAGCAATGAAATTATACAAATTAATAATAACGCATTAAAACAATTGCAGTTACCTTCTTCCTGTATTCATGAAAAAATTATAATAGAGGCAACTGGCGATTCCTTGCTCGGTGCGGAAGAATATAGAGTGATCATTGATAAAAAAACTTTTTATTTAATGGGTGAGCTATTATCAGTATCTCCTGGACTCGCTGTTTATGATAAAATTTTAATATTTAACGAGATTAAAAAAGTAAAGTCTGGTATTTATGGACTGACGAATGTGGCCAAGCCAGTCAATTTAGATCATATAATTGGTAAATCAGAAGTAATTCAGCAGCTGAAAAGCAAAATCATTAAAATTGCTGATTCCAATTCTACAGTATTAATTACCGGTGAAAGTGGTACTGGTAAAGAGTTAATCGCCAGAGCCATTCATGCTGAAAGTAATCGTAGTGATAAACCATTCATTGCTATAAACTGTGGTGCTATACCAGATACTTTGCTGGAAAGTGAACTTTTTGGTTATGTGAAAGGTGCTTTTACAGGAGCAGATCCTCGTGGGAAAATTGGTAAATTTGAACTTGCCAATAAAGGGGTTATCTTTCTTGATGAAGTGGGTGATATGCCAATTTATTTGCAGGTTAAACTGCTGAGGGTGTTACAGGAACGAAAATTGGTGCGTATTGGATCTAATCAGTTAATTTCATTTGATGTACGGGTGATTACTGCGACGAATAAAGATCTAAAAGATTTAATCAAGGAAAATAAATTTAGGGAAGATTTGTATTACAGGCTTAATGTTATTCCCCTTGAAGTACCGCCCCTTAGATATAGAATGGGAGATATCCAGATGCTTGTAACAAGCACTATAGAAAAATACTCTGGCTTATTCCATAAGAAGGTACATGCTATTGATCAGGAAACAATGGATATTCTGGTTAGTTATCCTTGGCCTGGTAATGTGCGGGAGTTAGAAAATACCATTGAATTTATGATAAATATGGTCGATGATTTAGGCATTTTAAGTCTTGAAACCTTACCACGTAATGTTATTGAATATGCAAGTTATATAGAAAACGCTAGCAGTGACGGTATTAGAACTTTGCAAGAGGTAGAAAAGGAGCATATTTTGAATGCTATAAAAATTTATGGTGATAATACTAAAGGTAAGCAAACTGCGGCAAAACAGTTAGGAATCGGAGTTGCTACCTTATATCGGAAGTTGAATGAGATACTCTAATATTAAAGTGGCATCGCATGTAATGGGTAGTTAGATCGTTGTCGCTAATAGTGTTGGATAGATGTCTTTAGTGCAAATATTGGAGCAGGTGCACTAGAGACGCTTATCCTTTTTTTATTGTAATTACATCTTTTAAATTATGGACAGGGCTATTTTAGGTGGTTTTTAATTAATAGATCAATTCATCATAGGCAGTGAAATAATTTGATTGTGATCACAAATTCCTAAGGGTGAATTTATATAGTAGAACACCACTATATAAATAGCTAATTAGCTGATTTGATGAATTGACTGAAAAATCAAAAAAATATATTGACAAATATATGAAGAATTGGTAGTATGGATTATAGTAATATATGTAATAGTAGTTATCGATTTAATGATTAGTAACAGTGCATTGTAGTAGTATTGATTATAGTAATGTGTGAGATAGTAGTTGTAAAGAAAGGAGGGAGAGATTATATTTTGATTATTGGTGGATTTATTAATACGATCACATAAGTTAATCCGGGTAGTGAGATCATGAGTCTGGGGCTTAGCTTGTTGAAACCAGGTACCGTACCTATCGCGGAAGAAAAATGATATATAAAATTCTCGATCCTTAAATTAGGTAAAAATTTGCTTCAGATGAGATCAAACAGACTATTAACGAGGATAAAGGAGGCAGAAAAATGCAAAGTGTACAAAGTGTGCAAAACCGATGGATGATAGCCATCATGGGAACCATGCTGCAGGTCGCTCTAGGAACTGTCTATGCCTGGAGTTTTTTTCAACAGCCGGTCATGGCCACAGGTCAATGGACAAATTCACAAGCCGCTTGGGCCTTTAGCCTAGCGATTTTCTTCCTTGGAGTCGCCGCTGCTTGGGGGGGGATTAATCTTCCTAAATTTGGTCCACGGAAATTGGCCATGACTGGTGGTTTTCTGTTCAGTCTTGGCTATTTGATTGCTGCCTATGCCTTATCAATGAAAAATCTCCCCCTGCTCTATATCGGCTACGGCTTCATAGGCGGAATTGGCTTGGGTCTCGGTTATGTGACGCCGGTAGTGACGGCTGCCAAGTGGTTTCCCGATAAAAAAGGCTTCATCACTGGTATGGTCGTTATGGGCTTTGGTTTCGGCGCACTTGTAATGGCTAAAGTTCTTGCACCCATCATTCTAGAGATGACTGGTGGGGATCTTGTTATGGTATTTTCCTACATTGGAATGATCATGCTTCTCATAACTTTAGTAGCAGGCAATTTTTTGGTGAACCCGCCTGTGGGTTTCGTGCCCAAAGGCTATACCCCTCCTAGCACAGTAGATAGCGGACACGTTTCTCAGGAAACTATAACCGCCACACAGTGTATTCAGTCTGGTAAATTTATGATGATGTGGATCGTATTTTTCTTTAATATTGTTGCTGGTATTATGTTTATCGGTTTCCAATCTCCCCTGTTACAAGATATCCTAAAGAAAGCTATGGATCCAGCAACTCTGAGCAATCCTCAAGTAGTTGCAGGTCTCGCGGCGAGCGGTGCAACCTTAATCGCTGTTAGTTCGATTTTTAACGGTGTTGGTCGTTTTTTCTGGGGAGGCATGTCTGACAAAATTGGTCGTATTCAAACATTTCGGCTCATTCTTGGTACTCAATTTATTGTATTTATTGCTCTGATGTTTGTTAATAATCCGATTGTATTTAGTGTTCTTGTCTGCTACATTTTGCTGTGTTACGGTGGCGGTTTTGGCTCCATGCCTTCTTTTGTTCTCGACGTTTTCGGAGCGAAATTAATGCCAATTGTCTATGGCGCCATTCTTACAGCCTGGGGTTGCGGGGGCATCGTTGGTCCTCAAATTGTAGCGTTATTAAAAGACAATTATCCGACTCAAGCGGCCCAGTATACTTTTGTGTCTGCTGCAGTATTATTATTCGCTGGTCTTATCATTACTTTCATATTAAATAATGAAAAATTTGTGATAAAGACTGCAACAAATACCTCAAGCCAAATAGCGAAGTGATTTTGTACTGTAGCTTAGCAATCAAAGTTACTAAGCTACAGTATGAACCTATATAGGATTTTTCATGTAATTGCTATAGATTGTATTATTTTTTGTGATATTGCTTTTTAGAATAAGAGATTAAGATATTGGCGCTAGATAAGAGGTGACAAAGGTAGAGTGGATGTGAATAAAGGACGAGTAACCCTTCCAATTACGCGTTATCGCAATGCGGTGGACGTTAGTACTGACGATGCCCTGGTTGTTGAGGAACCTCTTGAAATATTCCTTAACGGTAACCCTTACTATCTGACGATGCGCACACCTGGTGAGGAGATGTTTCTAGCCCTCGGATACTGTTTCAGTGAGGGGGTTATCGACTCTATGAATGATGTATCGCTGGTTCATTACTGTGGAGAAGAAAACGGAAACCGGATTGAAATTACTCTTGACCCGAAAGGCCAAGCTGCTAAAGGGCTAGAGATTAAAGCCAAGCGTTTGACTACTTACTCTAGTTGCGGTATCTGCGGTAAAGAGCTTGTCGAGGATATTTGTACAAAGCTTTGTCTGCGAGAAGACGATGTACGCATATCTATTTGTCAAATCAATGATATGATCGGCAACTTGGAAAAATGCCAGCAGATATTTCCTCAAACAGGTGGGACACATGCTGCGGGAATCTTTGATAAAGACTGTCAGCTTCTTGCTTTTGCAGAGGATGTGGGACGCCATAACGCTCTCGATAAGGCCATGGGCAAGCTTGTTTTTAATGGTAAGATCAATGAAGCCATGGTTGCGGTGATGACATCTAGATTAAGCTATGAAATAGTTCAGAAGACTGGGCGCAGCGGTGTACAGATCCTTGTAGGCATGTCATCTGCCACATCCCTTGCCGTGGAATTGGCAAAGAACATTAATATTACCTTGATTGGTTTCGCCAAAAAAGGCTGGGGCAATATATATACGACAGCGAAGCGGATTATCTTATAACATAATTAAGGCAAAAAACATTGGATAAATCTGATATTGAAGGAGTGTGAGTATACATAATGGGAATGATCAATGTGATCATTAATGGTCAAACGGTACACACCCGGAAGGGAGTGACAATTTTAGAGGCTTCACGGGAAGCCGGCATCCATATTCCGACATTATGTCACCTTGCCGATATAACACCGGAAGGTGCATGTCGGGTTTGTGTTGTTGAAGTAGAAGGAATGCCGCGTCTAGCTGCAGCGTGTACTTATCCTGTTATGGAAGGAATGGTTGTGCGTACAAATTCTGCAATTGTTCGTTCTGCACGAAAAAGTGTTGTAGAATTGATATTGGCCAATCATCCGCAAGAATGTCAGACTTGTCAACGAAATCTAGATTGTGAATTGCAATCCCTTGCGAGCAAACTTGGAATTCAAGAAGTCCCCTTTGAGAATAAACCAAGCCAATTTTCCATTGATGACAGCAATCCCTTCATCATTAGAGATAATAATAAATGCATCTTGTGTGGGCGTTGTGTACGTGTCTGTGAGGAAATACAATGCTGTAATGTCTTAGGAATGACCGAACGTGGGTCTCATAGTAAAGTAACGACAGCCTTTGATGAACCTGCTGTTAACTCAAGTTGCGTATTTTGCGGCGCCTGTGTATCAGCTTGTCCAGTGGGCGCATTAACTGAAAAAGCAATGCATGATATCGGATCGCCAGATAAAAAAGTAAAAACAACCTGTCCCTTCTGTGGTGTTGGTTGCAACTTCGACCTTAACGTCAAAGATGACAAAGTCATCGGTGTAACTTCTAACTTGACTAGTGCGGTTAATGGCCGGCTTACCTGTGTAAAAGGGCGATTTGGTGTTGATTATGTTCATAGTCCGGATCGATTGACAACACCGTTAATTAAGAAAAATGGTGAATTTGTGGAAGCATCTTGGGATGAAGCCCTTGATCTAGTTGCCAGCAAATTAAGTGACATAAAAGATACGTACGGCGGGGACGCAGTGGCTTCACTCAGTTCGGCTCGGTGCGTAAATGAAGAAAACTATTTGATGCAAAAATTTATGCGCGCAGTGATTGGCACCAACAATATTGATCACTGCGCACGTACCTGACACGCTCCCACAGTGGCCGGTCTGGCCGCAACATTCGGTTCTGGAGCAATGACTAATTCTATTAATGAAATACCAAACAACAAAATGATGTTCGTAATCGGTGCCAACCCAACAGAAGCACACCCCGTGATTGGCGCAAAAATGCGTCAGGCTCTTCGCAATGGATCCAAACTTATTGTTGCCGATCCACGAAAAACGGAGCTGGCAGCTAAAGCTGATATATGGCTACGCCTGAAACCGGGAACGGATATTGCCCTTATTAATGGTTTGATGCATATTATACTCAAAGCTGGCTGGCAAGATCAGGAATTTATCAATAGTTGTACGACTGACTTTGAAAAAGTAGCTGAAGTGGTAGAAAAATATACACCGGAATATGTAGAAAATATAACTGGCGTACCTAAACACTTACTGATGGAAGCTGCAAAACTTTATGCAACTGCTGAACGGGCGCAAACCTTCTATACCCTTGGTATTACTGAACATGTTTGTGGCACTGATAATGTTATGAGTTTGGCCAATTTAGTGATGATGACAGGCAATATTGGTAAACCCAATACAGGCTTAAATCCAATGCGTGGTCAGAATAACGTACAGGGAGCCTGTGATATGGGAGCCTTGCCTAATGTATATTCCGGCTATCAGCAGATTACCAATCCGGCTATACGGGAAAAATTTGAAAAGGCTTGGGGTGTAAAACTGTCGGATAAGGTTGGTATGATGATTCCCGATATGTTTGATTCTTCTGTTAGTGGTAAGCTTAAAGCCATGTATATTATGGGTGAAGACCCGGTACGCTCAGATGGAGATGCCAATCATGTACGCAAAGGTCTTCAGAATCTGGACTTTTTGGTAGTACAGAATATCTTTATGACTGAAACGGCTAAATTGGCTGATGTTGTACTGCCAGCAGCTTCTTTCGCTGAAAAAGATGGTACGTTCACTAATACTGAACGTCGTGTACAGCGAGTTCGCAAAGCCATTGAACCGATTGGCGATAGCAGAGCTGATTGGGAAATTATTAGAGATTTGTCAAACAAAATGGGATATGAGATGTCCTATAATCATCCAAGTGAAATTATGGATGAAATGGCATCCCTAAGTCCGATTTACGCTGGTATCGATTTAGAGCGTATCGACGCAAGTGGATTGCAATGGCCTGTACCTACCAAAGAACATCCTGGTACCCCATTTCTTCATGTAGATGGCAAATTTTCTTGTGGCTTAGGCGTATTTAAAGCCATAGAAAACCAGCCTCCAGGTGAAGAACCAGATGCTGAATATCCATTCTTGCTTTCCACTGGTCGTATTCTGTATCATTATTGCCTGACTACCCCAGGATATTCTAAAAATCTGACTGATTTCCGTCCTGAAGAACGGGTTCGGATGCATCCCGATGATGCGAAACAGCTAGACCTTATTGATCTGGATACTGTTACTGTTACTTCACGCAGAGGTAAGGTACAATCTAAAGTCTGGGTAACTGATTCTGTGTTGCCAGGAACCATTTGGATGTCATTCCATTACTTGGCATCCCCTACCAATGAGCTTACCAGCGGACACTTGGATAAAACGACCAAAACCTATGAGTATAAAGTATGTGCGGTACAAGTAGAAAAGACTGCTGTAGTTTAATAATAACAATAGTAAGTAGATGTGGCTCTCGAACTAAGGTCCACATCTTCTTACTATTTGGAGGGTATGTTGGCTATTGGTATACTATGCATTTCAGATTATTATAGCCAATCATAGCTAAAGTCTACAAAATATAGCATCCATACTATAAAAAACGGGGATACAAATTATTATTAGAAGGATTTTGTGGTAATTTATAGAATTGTATAATTAATTACTGAAGTCACGTTATAAGCATATGTCCAACTAGACAAGATGCTTCATACGGATGTGCAGGTATTTGCAGGCAGTTTAGTCAAAATCATTGATTTGATGAGCTTTTCTCCTGCGAAATGGGATAGGAAGGTGAAGAAAAGTGGCTGAATTATATGATGGGATAGGGCGTCATATTAATTATCTACGTGTAGCAGTGACTGATCGGTGTAATTTTCGTTGCCAATACTGTATGCCGTCAGATGGTGTACAATGGCTAGAACATGATGATATTTTGAGTTATGAGGAATTAGTACGGATTATTAGTGCCTTTGTTAGTTTAGGTGTTGATAAGGTGCGTATCACTGGTGGTGAACCTTTAGTACGTAAGGGATTATTGCCATTTTTACGGGAAATTGCTTGTATTCCTGGTATCAAGGAAGTGGGATTGACTACGAATGGTAGTTTACTCACGGAATATGCCCCACTTTTAAAGCAAGCAGGAGTTACACGTATCAATGTGAGTCTTGATACATTGCAACGTGAACGATTTATTAAACTGACAGGTCAGGATAATCTTAGTCAGGTGTTAGCAGGTATCAAAAAATCTCAGGAAGTGGGGCTTACTCCAGTCAAGATTAATATGGTGGTCATGAAAGGCTTTAATTCAGATGAAATTGTCGATATGGCGAAACTCGCCATTAATAATCCTTATCAGATTAGGTTTATTGAATATATGCCATTTCGGGCTGGTGAAAACTACTTATTTACGGCCGAAGAGATGAAACAACAACTGGTAGCCGCTGGATTTACGAATCTTATTCCGCAAATGGGTGGCAGTAATCCGGCGAAAATTTACAGTATGCCTGGATCCCAAGGTTCCATTGGTTTTATTACTCCTGTATCTCAGCACTTTTGCAGTTCCTGTAACCGCATTCGCCTTACCCCTGACGGATATCTCAAACCTTGTCTGCTGTCCAATGTTGAATATTCCTTGCGAGAACAATTGCGATCAGGAATTTCTGATCATGATCTACTGGAAAATATAAAAAACGTTGTATGGAATAAACCAAAACAACATTATTTGGCAAAGGGGCAAAAAAGTGACAGAGGTATGTCTCGTATCGGGGGCTAAACAATTTTCAATAGTTGTCTTGGCAGGTGGACAAAGTAGGCGTATGGGCCGGGATAAAGCCGCCTTATTCTGGAAGGATGGCGATATATTGGGTAGTCTGATCACTCGTTTACTGCCCTTGTCAGATGATGTATTGGTTGTGAGCAATACAGTCAGGACCATTGGGGAGCTAGCCCGACAAGTCGCTGATATTATTCCTGGTAAAGGTCCTTTAAGTGGTATTCATGCTGGGTTAATATATGCTCGTCATGATCTTGTATTTGTTACAGCCTGTGATGTGCCTTTTTTAGTTCCTGAGCTTGTTCCTGAGCTTGTTCATGCTGTGGGACTAGCTGATGGTAGCGTAGTAGTTTATAAAGAACAAATTGAACCGCTTTTTGCCTGTTATCGTAAGGGGTGTGCGGCAGTGATTGAACAACTACTGGCCGAAGAACAATATCGGATAACAGATTTGCTCGCCCAAATTAATTGGGTGGCTGTCCGGCAGTTGGATGATCTGGATGAGTGTTGCTTTATGAATATTAATACACGTAATGATTATGAAAAAGCCAAAGCAATATTGGCGAAAGGCAGATAATTATGACGCCTATTGTTTCCTTTGTGGGTTATTCCAACAGTGGAAAAACTACTTTTTTAATAAAAGTGATTAAGGAATTAAAAAAACGGGGTTATCGTGTTGGTGTGATTAAACATGATGGCCACGACTTTGAAATAGATCATGTGGGTACAGATACTTGGAAACATCGGCAAGCTGGGGCTGATGTAGTATGTATTGCCTCAGCTCAGCAGATTGCGGTAGTCCAAACCACCGCTAAGTCGCCGGTCCTTGACGATATTATTCCATTCATTAACAATGTTGATTTGATTTTGACGGAAGGGTTTAAACAAGAACAAAAACCGCAAATTGAGGTTAATCGACAAGGAACAGAGTGTCTCGGTAAGAAAGACAATACCATTGCCTTAGTTGCTGAAGCCATGATTTATGAGGGCATACCGCATTTTAGGCTTGAGGATGCTGAAGGAGTGGCTAATTTGTTAGAGAATATGATAAACGGTGAGGGGAGACGGTAAAGGTGGCACTATTACTGGAAGATGCTCTAGCAATATTGCTCAGAAAAATACAATTACAAGGGAAAAATCCGATCCCTCTTGAAGAGTGTTATCAGCGAGTTTTGGCAGAAGATATTGTAGCAGAGATGGATTTTCCACCCTTTGATCGCTCACCACTCGATGGCTATGCAGTAAGAATGGTGGATGTACAGGAGGCTTCTTTTACTCAGCCTGTAGTGCTCAAACAGGTGGATGATGTGCCGGCCGGTAGCGTTCCGAGTAAAAAGATAGAGGCAGGTCAAGCCACTCGGATTATGACAGGTGCCAAAATTCCTGAGGGGGCAGATGCCGTCATTCGTCTGGAAGATATAGAAGTCAATCAAGATAGAGTAAGTATCTTTGCTCCCGTGGATATTGCCAATATCTGTAGACAAGGGGAAGAAATTCGGAAAGGCGAGATTGTGTTACGACA
>Ga0316613_10000340_pt1 | contig 43583 bp, 57 predicted proteins | sample OWC_soil_day10_C_2_FD_207647 | JGI IMG/M metagenome (GOLD analysis project Ga0316613, IMG submission 207647) | Wetland soil microbial communities from Old Woman Creek delta, Ohio, United States - OWC_soil_day10_CT_b | ecosystem: Environmental > Terrestrial > Soil > Wetlands | place: USA: Ohio...
GATCAGAGCGGGCTGTTATATGAGGGTGTGGATTACAGGCTTCTTGGGGAAGCTGCAAACCGGGTTTTGCTTATGACTTATGAGTGGGGATATACATATGAGCCGATAAGATATAGGTAATTATTAATCCTTTAAAAACCCAGTGTTTTAGCGGTTTTCCGGGATCCGTGGGAAAATGTTTAATGTGAAGTTCGCCGTATTTCCGGCACCTTTTTTATTTCTTTCTGTTTTTAAGTAGTCTATACGGTCTATTACATTTCTCAACATCGAGTTTCTTGTTATAACATCGTCGATTTCCCAGTATGCTTCAATTAACCGTTCAATAGCGGGAATAAAGTCCTTTCGAGCCTGCTCCATGGCAGTGATCCGATCCCGCTCTTTCTCAATGCGATCCAGCTCTTCCTCCAGTTCAGCCTTTTGAGAATCTAATGTTGCACGGCGCTCCTGGAAAGTTTCAAGATCATAAACACCTTGCTCCAGAAGGTCAAAGGTTTTATTTAGCTGTTTCAATGTCTGGTTGAGCTTTTCTTCTATATTAATAATGGAGTTTTCTAACACTGCAAGTGTTGTTTCTCCTTCATGCTCTGATAGCTCTGGCCATTCAACGTTATACTCCGGGATCCATTCCTTTAACCCCTCGATAACCTGATCTTCTATTAAAGAGAGTGGAGAGGATATATTGCTGCACTTACTGTTTGCACAGCGTAAGACGGCATAACGGAGCCGGGTATTGCTGGGCTGCCTGGTCATTAAGTTTCCACACTTCGCACAGTATACCAATCCTGAAAGTGGGTTCTGCAGGGCAGTGCTTGTATTAATGGGGAGTGGCTTACCGGCTTTGATCTTTTGCGCCAGGTTAAAGGTATCTTCTGAAATTATAGGATCAAAGCGTCCACGGACTTTCTCACAATCCGCATCTTTTGGCCGTGATTCAATAATGCGTCCCCCTACCATTTGTTTGTGTACCTTGCGCCATTGCCATCTTTGATATCCACAATAGGTCGGGTTATTAAGTATATCAACGATGGAAGATGCGGACCAGGGTTTCTCACTTCGAGATGGAACGCTCAGCTCATTGAGCCGATCCCGGATCTGGTAGGAGCCAAACTGGGCATAGCTACCGTCTTCCTGGGGTTCGCCTGCAGTGTAGAGCTCAAAGATATATTTAATGATTTTAGCTTCCTCTGGCACGATCTGAAGAGTGTACCCTTTATCACCTTTATGCTTAACCTTCTCGTATCCGTAGGGTGCTGTCCCAGCTATGTACCAGCCATCACGAAAGGCCGCGATCCGGCCGCGCTGGATCCGTCTATTAATGGTCTTGTATTCCCGCCGGCTCATAAAGAGATTAAATTCAAAATACTCCTCGTCGAATTCATCAGACGGGTCATATGTTTTCATTGGAGTTATGATACGGGTATTACTAAACTTAAAGGCTTCGGCTACGGTTCCCTGGTCCTTGGTATCCCCTCTGGCCAGACGTTCCACTTCCATAACAAGTACACCCTCCCAGGTGCCCTGCATGACTTCCAGGAGGAGGAGCTGCATCTTAGGACGTGCTGATATAGTCTCTCCGGAAACAAGCTCTTTATAGATAGCTCCGATCTCAAGTCCCATTTTTTTGGACAACTCGGTAAGCAGTTGCTCATGACGGGCCAGGGTCTCTCCCTCACCACGATTCTCAGCTTCTTTATCCGCACGACTTTTTCTTAAATACATAAGATAAGACATAAATAAGCTCCTTTCTTAATTCTGAGTCAAGATATAAAAAACCGCCCTTTGCCAGACCGTTAAGCTGGCTCTGGGGCGGCGCTACAAATTAATTTGCAAATTCAGTGTGTTTCACTTTCCACTTCTTCAGAGAAATGTTCAGCCAGAATCCATAGATACCTACAGTGATAATACAAAGCAGGAGCCATTTTATCCAATTACCGAATAACTGGCCCGCTGTGCCGGTGAAGCGAAGTCTGCGCCCTTCTACAACTGTATGTTTTATTTCCCAGTTATAGATCATGCAGCATGCCCATGGATAGCAGATGCCTAATGTACACACTGTAATTATTGCTCCAAGTAAGTTCCAGCCAATCAATTGCAGAAGACCCCCATCGAAATACGATTCATTTGATGCCATACTCATTTTACCTCTTTTCTTTTGTTGTATTTATTAAAAAGCCATAGGCTATTTTAATTATCTGTCGCAAGAGAACAGAACAAACGTTCGAAAATACATTGATTTTTTCTATGATCCATAATATAATGTGTGATAGACAAATATTCTGGTTGGCTGTTACTTTCCCTTCTGGCCAACTAACCGTCAAACTCATTTTGCTATAAGGGGGAGATACATAATGCCAGATTACAACTACTATTACAATCTTATTATTGAGCGATTGCAAAAAGTAGATTATAAAAAAATAAAAGCCCTTTATTACATTATAGCTGGCTTCTTGGGGGAATAGCTGATGCTATTCCTCTTTTTGTTCTTCAAACTTCTTAAATTCTTTATATATGTAATCCCAGTACTCATCTGGCAATCCCATCATCATATTGAGATAAAATTTCTTAAACTCGTTTTTTTCACTTCCAAGTTTCCCGACATTCTGAAAATACTGCATATCCTCTGATATAAACATATTCTCTTCGCCGCCGGCGCCGGTACGGAGCCAGTCCTCATTGACATTAAATTCAGAGCATATCAGTTTAATGGTTTGGTCAGATGGATTATTAATCCCGGCTTCAATTCTACTAATAGATGCTTTAGTTACACTTAGTCGTTTACCAAACTCTTCTTGGCTAAGTCCTTTATTTTTTCGTATAAGTTTTATTCTATCATTCAAAGTATCACCTCCTAACTACAATATGAAAATAACACAAAAAGTTACGTTAGTCAACAAAAAAGTATTGACATAGTTACGTTGGTATACTATTATGTAAATGTAAGTAACAAATATAAATGAAAGTGAGGTGAGATAAATGAGAGAGGTCACATCTACTATTATAAATGAAATTAAGCCTGATGCTATTCAGGAACGTCTGATGCAGGCAGAGGAAATGTCTCAGATCTGGGACAAGAGTCCGGAGGCTGTGCAGATGTACTTAAGAGGTTGTATGGCTACGGCGGCGGCACTGACCGGACAGATTTGTGGACCGAGGAAGGTAAGTTAAAGAAAATTGTGGATAAAGGTGAGAGAAATGTGGATTTCAAAAAAGAAGTGGGAATCTCTGGATAAAAGAATTGCTGACCTTGAAGTGCAATTTCAGGGTCAGCAAGTTAAACCAGATTTTTTAGTTTCAGGTCCTGATGAACTATCACATCTAAAACAAGCTTTTAGAGAGGTTCTTGCAGAGACTAAGAGTCGAGACCAGTCATTAACTCCACAAATAATGATATCTGGTTCCATTAATGCAGAAGATTTTAATCGTCAAATTCGAGAACACTTTCAAGAACGGATTTCAGAATCGCCTTATTAATCATCACCGATTCTATAAATGCAAATGCCGCCATTTTATCGGGAGTAATGTTACCGTTTTGATCAGTGTATGATTTTATGAGTTCATCTATTGCGGATTGAGTAAAAAATTCGTCCGCTTTTTCTTGATAAACGTTATTGAGTTTGTCATTAAATTCTTTTTTAGTCATTCTAGTTCTCCTTTCTTTTGCACTCAGCCCTGGCGGGAGCTTGTACTTAAAGTATAGGTGAATTGTAAATTTATAGCAATATGGAAAGGTGTACAAACCGTTCGACATAAACTCAATTAGATAAAGGAAGGGGTGAGGCTATGGCCATCGTTAAAGAGATAAAAAAGGGAGATACGACTTTCATCTTCCACGATGACTACTGTAAGGACACAACACCAGAAGAAGTTAAAGCTATTAGTAAGCAACTCGGACAGATTGCTTATCCTGCCCTCAGGGCAGCTCACTTACGGAAAGAAGGATCCGCCTGATGGCGGGTATGGTGGACAAGCTGGAAAAAGTAGTCCCTACAACATTAAAAACAGTTAGGGTCACTTATTCCTGTAAGTCTTGTCAATTCCGTAATCGGTGTATGGAGCGGAGTAGGCGGTATACATGCAAAGATTATAAAAGGAGGACCCATGCAGAAGTATTTTACAAACCTGGAAGATTTCAAAGACGTCAGTAAACATCCACTAAGGGATAAAATTCTTTGCTACATACGTACGTTAATTATTTTTGTTTTGAGTTTAGCCGCTATGCTTGCAGTTTGTGGGGCTTTAGAAGTAGCGTAAGAGGAGGCATTTAGAATTATGATGAAACAGGAGTTTGAGAAGCTCATTCACGCAGAGGTCAACGAGAGTGACTATAGCGTTATTGACTACGTTTATACTTGGTATCCGACCATAAGTGAAACAGCAGGTAAAAATCAGATTGCCGAATTGTATGTAAGTTTTGGCATGGCAATTATTACGGATATGGTTCCTCGTGCCAAGAAGATGGAAGCTCTTGAGAATGAGCTTAGAGCGATTCAGCAAAAGCTTATTACTATTCAGGATCAGATTAAGGAACTGAGAGGCGAAAATCCATGAAAAGCTATGATATTGAATGGACTGCAGCTGAAATAGAGAGCTTATCTCTAAATGCTTTGGAGAGGGCATTTGATGCCAGACATTTGGGACCATTGGTTATAAACAATGGACACGTTGTCGGCTACGAGAAAACAGAAACCCCAGGAGCTGCAACTCCCAGGGAATCAAGGTAACAAATAAAAATATTTCATCTCTATTATACGTAGAGAATCGGAGGAAATCAAGATGGGCTATTACAAAAAATGCCCCTGCTGTGGGGCGAATCTTGATCCTAATGAAAAATGCGATTGCTTAGATCAGGAAAATTATCAGAAAAGAGAGGAAAGTAATTATGACAATAACAGTAGATATCAGAGGATTAGAGCCTGTAGTGGAGGCTATAAACAAACTTGCTCAGGCATTAGGAGCTAATGGGGTGGAAACTAGAATTAACGAGTCTGCAGGACAGGCTCCTGTACAGGCAGCTTCTACACAGGCGCAGATGCCCGGTGCACAGTACCAGCAAAACCCGGCAGCTCCTCAGGGTGGTACATACTACCAAGCTCCCGGTATGATCCCCACTCAGCAAAACTCGGTACCAGTGAATTATGCAACTCAAGGCAACCAGATTCCTGTTGGCAATGCTCAGCAGGTTCCGCAGGGCGGCACTCCTCCAACTCAGCAGATGGCACCAACGCAGGGACAGATACCAACGACGGCTGTGCCCCAGGGCTATACGCAGGATCAGATTGCCGTAGCAATGACCGGTTTGGTGGATAGAGGAATGCAGCCTGTAGTCATGCAGATTCTTGGACAATTTGGAGCTATGTCATTACAACAGATTACGAAAGAGCAATATCCGGCATTAGTAACGGAGCTCAGGAAGGCAGGGGCGAATATCTGATGAGCGAGGAAAGAAGTCACGCCTTGTTGTCAGCGTCCAGTGCAAAAAAGTGGATTAACTGTCCCCCTTCTGCAAGACTTGAAGAAGGATTCCCAGACACAACATCTGAAGCTGCAGAAGAGGGGACATTGGCCCACAGCCTTGGAGAGTTAAAGCTCCGTAAATTGTTTGTTGAGCCTGGAATGCCTGACAAGACCTATAAGGCAGCCTTAAATAAAATAAAGAAGAATGAACTTTATGATCCTGAAATGGATCGTTATACCGATGATTATGTTTCATATATTCAGAAGATCGCTTACGGCTATACGACGACTCCTTATGTAGCAATTGAAAAGAAACTCGATTACAGTCATATCGCTCCGGAAGGTTTTGGGACTGGAGACTGTATTGTTCTTTGCGGAACTGACCTACATGTCATAGATTTAAAATACGGAAAGGGCGTGGTGGTGAGCGCAGAACATAATCCGCAAATGGGGCTTTACGCTTTGGGAGCACTTGCGGCTTACGGTTTGATCTACCCCATAAATCAGGTACATTTTCATATAGTTCAGCCCCGTGTTCACAATTTCTCAAGCTGGCAGACGACTGCCGATGACCTGCAGGCGTGGGCCCGTGACGTTGTTAGTCCTAAAGCAGCCCTTGCCTATAAGGGTGAGGGGGAGTTTTGCCAGGGTACTTGGTGTGATGATGGATTTTGCAAAGCTGCAGGTCAATGCAGGCATCGCATGAATGAGAACATGGCAGTAATTCAGGAGGGACTTGATCCTATATCCGGAAAAATGATGAGTGAAAACCTCATTAGTAATGAAGAGCTTGGCCAGCTCCTTCCTCTGCTGCAATTAGTTGCTCCATGGATCAAAAAGGTAGAAAAGGCGGCTCTTGAAAAGCTCCTTGCAGATGAAACTGTCCCCGGGTGGAAGCTCGTAGAGGGAAGAAGCAATCGTGAAATTAATGATCAAACAAAGGCATTTAAGGATTTAATTGCTGCAGGATACAAAAAAGCAATGCTGTATGAACAGAAGCCGCTACCACTTACTGAAGTTGAAAAGCTTATTACAAAAGAGGATTACACCAAGGTATTAGAGCCTTACATAGTAAAACCAAAAGGTAAGCCTACTATAGCACCAGAGAGTGATAAGCGGGCGCCATACCAGAAAAACAGTTCCCCGCAGGATGACTTCGGTGGGGATAACCAGTATAAGGAGGGACAACCATGTTGACAGGAAAGTTTAGGGCGAGTTACGTCCATGTTTTTGAACCGCAAGTACCCCAGGGCGGAGGAGATCCTAAGTATAGCATTACAATGCTGATTCCTAAGAGTGACTTAGCTACGCTTAATATGATTCAGGCTGAAATGAATCGGGCCTTACAGGAGGGGCTGGCGAAGGTTTACAATGGCCAGATGCCCGCAAGGCCGAAACTTCCGCTGTATGACGGGGACGGTGTTCGTGCAAGTGGAGAGCCCTTCGGTGATGAATGCAAGGGGTGTATGGTTATTACTGCTTCTTCAAAGACCAGGCCTTCTATTGTAGATCTTAATGTTCAACAGATAATTGACCCCAATACTTTCTATTCCGGCTGTTATGCCAGAGCAACTATAAATTTCTTTGCCTACAATCAAAATGGTAATAAGGGCGTAGGGTGCGGGCTCAATAATGTGCAGAAATTGGAGGACGGAGAACCCTTATCCGGAAGAGCCACTGCAGATGAAGATTTCGGCGGTCGTAATGCCTGGAATGGACCGGCTACTTACCAGATGCCAACACAGGGGAATACTCCTGCAGGTTACGGCCAGGCAGGGTACCAAGCACCCAGTCAGCCGGCATATCAAAACCCCGTGGGACAACAATATCAGGCAGCGGTATCTCAGGGATATGCTTCTAATAGTTATCAGCAGGCAAACGGCTATTCCCAGCCTGTTTACCCAGGTCAAGGTTACGCGCAACCACAGATTGATCCTATCACCGGACTGCCGGTGGTGCCCGGAGGAGTGATGGGGATTTGAGAACTCTCAGTATAGATATTGAGACATACAGTAGTGTGGATATCAGAAAGTCCGGGCTGTACAAATATGTACAGTCGCCGGACTTTGAGATTCTATTATTTGCCTATGCTTACGATGATAACCCTGTTCAGATCGTAGATCTTGCAGGAGGGGAAAAGATACCTTATTTCACCGTTATGGATTTACATAGACCTGAAGTAAAAAAAACAGCCTTTAATGCAGCTTTCGAATATTATTGTTTAAGTAAGTTTTTCCAGACGCATCTCGATCAATGGCATTGCACCATGGTTCATGCCTGGTACTGTGGATATTCTGGCGGTTTAGGTGCAATCGGACAGGCGATGCAGTTTCCTGAGGATAAACGAAAAATGTCAGAGGGAAAAGCCTTGATTAAGTATTTCTGCTCTCCATGCGCCCGCACAAAGCGGAACGGTGGAAGGACTCGAAACCTACCAGATCATGACCCTGACAAATGGAAATTATTTAAGGAATACTGCAAGCAGGACGTTGTAACAGAACGAGAGATTAAAAAGCAGTTGGATCCCTATCCGCTCCCGGAGTTTGAGCATAGATTATGGACCGTAGACCAGTTAATTAACATTGGAGGCGTTTCCATAGACCTGGATATGGTAGACGGAGCTCTTGCAATCAGTAATCAGATCACGAATGAGTTGACAGATAAAGCCCGGGATATTACCGGTCTTGAAAATCCAAATAGCGTAGCACAGCTTAAACAGTGGATATCAGATAATGCGGATGTGGAGATAGAAAGCTTAAACAAACAAACTGTATCAGATTTATTAAATGACCAGAATGGCGCAGATGAATTAAAGGTTATGCTCCGCATTAGGCAAGAAATGGCCAAAACATCTGTTAAAAAGTATGAGGCTATGAAAGCTGCTGTGTGCGAGGATAATCGAGTCAGGGGACTTCTTCAGTTTTACGGGGCAACCAGAACCGGTAGATGGGCAGGGCGCCTGGTACAGGTGCAGAACTTACCCAGAAATTACATTGAGAGCCTGGATACAGTACGTGAACTTATCAAGAAACGTAAAATAGAGGCTCTTCGGACCATATATGGAAACATTCCTGACACTTTATCTCAGCTCATACGGACCACATTTATTCCGGCCGAGGGCAAGCAGTTTGCCGTAGCGGACTTTTCTGCCATAGAAGCCCGTGTCCTTTCCTGGTTAGCTAATGAGACCTGGAGATTAGAGGTTTTTCGCACACATGGAAAGATTTATGAAGCTTCAGCCAGTGCCATGTTTGGCGTGCCCCTGGAGCTGATAAAAAAAGGGAATCCTGAATATGAACTAAGATCAAAAGGAAAAGTCGCAGAGCTGGCCTTGGGATATCAGGGAAGCACCGGCGCGCTGATCCAGATGGGAGCATTAAGGGGTGGGTTAGCTGAGGAGGATCTTCCTGATATAGTACAAAGGTGGAGAGCCTCAAATAAGCGTATTGTAGATTTCTGGTATAAGGTAGAACGGTATGCCGTTGATTGCATTAAAAACGGGACCAATTCCACAATGCCCTGCGGTGTATCATTCTCCAGAGACTCCACACGGTTAATTGTTACTTTGCCAAGTGGTAGAAAACTGTTTTACCTACAGCCCCAGCTCATTCCCGATGATCGGAACTATGATCGGATCTACTATATGGGGCAAGGACAGAAGAGTCGCAAATGGGAGCTGCTGCAAACTTACGGGGGTAAGCTCACTGAGAACATTGTTCAGGCCGTAGCGCGGGATTGTTTAGCAAATTCAATTATTAATCTCTATAACGCGGGATACGTAATTAATTTTCATATTCATGATGAAGTAATACTCGAAATCCCTGAGAATGGCAATCAGAGTCTTGATGAAGCCATAAGCCTCATGTGCCATGCTCCCGCCTGGGCGGAGGGCCTGCCACTTAATGCAGACGGGTTTGTAAGTGACTATTATAAAAAGGAGTAGGGCGTATGTTTGTAAATGACAGGCAGATCAAAATAGCAGTAGGAACGAGCAGAAAAGCCACATCCTGGCATTTGCAGGAAATGCTCTGGTCCCAATTCGTTCAGAGGGTATCAAGGCCTGAGAGGACCCAGGAGTCCTTTACTGAATATAAAGGGTTGTCAAAAGCTCAGCAAGATAATCTCAAAGATGTAGGCGGCTTTGTAGGAGGAATCCTTAAGGGGCAAGCCCGTAGAAATGGAAACGCTGGAGATCGTTACCTAATTACCTTGGATGCGGATAGCATCGTTCCTGGCGGAACCCAGGGAATTATAAACGCAGTTGATGCATTGGGCTGCGCTTATGTAATTTATTCTACCAGGAAGCATGAAAGTGCAGCTCCAAGGCTCCGGATTATTCTTCCTCTTGATATCCCGTGTACGGCTGATGAATACGAACCTATAGCAAGAAAGACCGCCGCATTTTTAGGGATGCAGATATTTGATCCCACAACGTTTGAGCCCGTTCGGCTGATGTACTGGCCAAGTTGTTGTATTGACGGTGAATTTGTTTTCCTCTACGGTGATAAGCCATTTATTTCAAAAGATGGGATGCTTGGGCTCTATAGCGACTGGCACAACGTAGCTGAGTGGCCAGAGGTACCTGGAGCCGCTAAACTCAGAGACCGATCTGCTAAGAAGCAAGGCAACCCTATAGAAAAACAGGGAGTAGTCGGTGCTTTTTGTAGAGAGTTTGACATACCAACTGCAATAGCTGAGTTTTTATCAGACGAGTATGTTCCCTGCGGAGAGGACCGGTTTACCTATTGTGAAGGATCCACGGTAGGAGGAGCTGTCCTCTACGAAGATGGAAGCTTTCTTTTCAGCCACCATGCAACGGATCCGGCCAGTGGTAAGTTGTGCAACGCTTTTGATCTCGTAAGGCTTCATAAGTTCTCTGATGAGGATTATGACGCAAAGCCAGATACTCCAGTTACGCAGCTGCCATCTTTTAAGACGATGTGTGAATTTGCATTAAAACAGGATTCAGTGGCCAAAGCGGTAGCATCTGAAAGGTATCAAAAGGCTCAGGGTGAGTTTGCAGTATTACCAGAAACCGCAGACAGCACTGAAGTAGTAGAGGTGAATTTAGATTGGCTGTCACGTTTAGAATGCCACTCAAAGACAGGTAAACCCCTCAGCACCATTGATAATGCGGTTATTGTCTTGAACAATGATCCTAAGCTATCCGGAAAGTTCTGGCATGATGAATTTGGTAACAGAGCTGCAGTAGAAAAACCTCTTCCATGGGACGTGGTTCAGGGTAGTTATAAGCTAAGAGCCTGGGTAGATGAAGACGATGCCGGCTTGAGGCATTACATAGAAAAAGTATACGGAATTACAGGAAAAGAAAGGATATATGATGCCATGGCCGTTTATGCTACCTCTCACAAGCACCATAAGATTAAAGAGTATTTAATGGGCCTGAAATGGGATGGGACCCCTCGGTTGGATCAATTACTAATTGACTATTTTGGGGCTGAAGACAGCCTGTATACCAGAGCTGTTTCCAGAAAAACATTGGTGGCTGCAGTAGCCAGGGCTATGATTCCAGGTATCAAATTTGATTCGATGTTAATTCTTTCAGGAGCCCAAGGCGTTGGAAAAAGTACGTTTTTCCGTTTCCTTGGAAAAGACTGGTACTCTGATAGCTTGGCCACCTTTGATGGTAAGGATGCTGCGGAGCTTATACAGGGCTATTGGATTATAGAAGCAGGGGAGCTTGCAGGAATGAATAAATCAGAAATGAATACAGTTAAGCAGTTCTTAAGCAAGACAGAAGACGTTTACCGCGAGGCATATGGACGCCGTACTAAGCCATTCCCGCGTTCTTGTATCATCGTGGGGACAACCAACGATAAGGAGTTTCTAAAGGACAGGACGGGCAACCGGCGCTTCTGGCCGGTAGATTTAGGTAAAGGGGAGTCCACTAAGAGTGTATTTAAGCATCTTCCGGACGAGGTGGATCAGATATGGGCAGAGGCCTGTGTTCGCTGGCAATGTGGGGAATCCCTTTATCTGGAGGGAGCGATCGCAGAGGAGGCCGTAAGGCAGCAAGAGGAGCATAAGGAACGTAATGCAAGAGAAGGAATCATTCGGGAGTTTCTGGAAAGAAAAGTACCAAATGATTGGAGTAAGCGGGATCTGGCGTCCCGGCGCGAATTCTGGAATTTTGCAGGTAAGGAGTATGACGAAAATCTGCTTCAGGAGCGTGATCGGGTATGTGCAGCTGAAATATGGTGTGAATGTTTTAATGGGGATTTAAAGATGATGAAGAGATCAGATGGGCTGGAAATAAGTGGAATCCTATCTTGCCTAAGCGAATGGGAGTACAAAGCAACAGTCCGATGCGGACCATATTACGGAACGCAACGGGGGTTTGTTAGGAAAAAATTGTAAACGGAAGGTGTAAACAGACAGGCAAAATGTAAACAGACTGTTTACAAAAATGTAAACGTTGTAAACGGGTGTAAACAATATAGTGTTTACGGTTAAAACCTGAATATATAAGGGTTTGAGATACTTGTAAACGTTGTAAACATTAATTTTCTTATAAATATAAATTAAAGGGAAATAAGGGTATATATACCCCACATACCCTTGTACGCTAGGTACTATATACGTGTACGTGAGACAACGTTTACATGGCATGGACAGGAGAATTAGAGATGCTTGAGAAAAAGCTTGAAGAGAAATTCAGGGTGGCAGTAAGTAAGGCGGGCGGTAAGGCCTACAAATTCACGTCACCCGGAAATGATGGCGTCCCGGATCGGTTGGTGGTACTCCCAGGAGGTTGTATCGGTTTCGTTGAACTGAAGCAGAAGGGGAAAAAGCCGACACCACTCCAGAATAAACGGATTAGAGAGCTGCGGGATCTTGGTTGCACGGTTCATGTTTTAGACGATCCGGCGAATATCGGAGCCGTAATAGGCAGCATAGCCAGAGGAGGGCAGGCGCTATGAAATTAATACCCCATGATTATCAGCGGTACTGTATTAATCGCATGATTGCTGAACCAGAGTTAGGGCTCTTTTTAGACATGGGACTTGGGAAGACCGTTATCACTCTCACCGCGGTTAATGACTTACGGTATAACCGCTTTGCTGCCAGTAAAGTTCTAGTCATAGCCCCTAAGAAAGTGGCAGAGGACACCTGGACAAGAGAAGCATCTAAATGGGATCATTTAAAGCTGCTGCGAGTGGTACCCGTTCTGGGAGCAAAGGCTAAGCGCATTAAGGCAATAAATACCCCGGGTGATGTGTATGTGCTGAGCAGAGACAACGTCCCTTGGCTTGTTGACTATTACCGGAACGATTGGCCGTTTGACACCGTGGTCATTGACGAACTAAGCAGTTTTAAGAACCCGCAGGCAAAGCGGTTTAAAAGTTTGGTGCTTGTTCGGAGTCATATCAGGAGGATTTATGGGCTGACCGGTACCCCAGCGCCGAATGGATTAATAGACCTATGGGCTCAGGTTTTTTTATTAGATCAAGGGAAGCGCCTTGGCGAAAAAATTGGAGTCTATCGGGAAAATTATTTCTCGCCGGCGTCCCGTAACCGCGACGTAATATTTTCTTACGCACCGTTGCCAGGAGCGGAGGATACAATACAGAGCAGAATCGGAGATATATGTATTAGCCTTTCGGCAAAAGATTACCTGACTCTTCCGGAGCGTATTGACAATATAATCCATGTGCAGCTGAGTGACAAAGAGCGTAAGGCCTACGAAAAATTTGAAAAGGAAATGCTTCTGGAAATAGACGAAGCGACACTTGATGCAGGATCCGCAGCAGTGCTTACAAACAAGCTTCTGCAGTTTTGCAATGGGGCTGTGTATGACGAAAATAAAACGCCGGTGGAAATTCACAGTGAAAAGTTGGAGGCTCTTACGGAGATCGTAGAAGCAAATGCGGGTAAACCGGTCCTGGTCTTTTACAATTTCCAGCATGATCGTGCAAGAATAATACAGCTCTTTTCCAGATCTGGACTAAAAATTAAAGAGCTTAAAGGTCCAGATACGATAAGCCAGTGGAATAACCGGGAAATAGATCTGCTGCTTGCGCATCCTGCAAGCGCCGCTTACGGCCTAAATCTCCAGGCGGGGGGCAACATCATTGTGTGGTTCGGACTTAATTGGTCTTTAGAGCTTTATCTACAGGCTAATGCCAGATTGCACAGGCAAGGACAAAAAGAGAGTGTCATAATACATCACTTGGTTGTCAGCGGGGGTATGGACGAGGACGTCATGGACGCCTTGCAGAATAAGCAGGTAACACAGGATTCCCTTCTTATGGCCTTAAAGGCCCGGATCGGGAAGGTTAGAGGAGTGGAGAAAGACGGGAGAAATTAATAGACTGATATTTTCCACAGGAGTGACAAATAAGCAGTAAAGAGGAACACGCAGCCGCATTTACTACGGAACGGGCCAGAGCCGCCAAACAGGAATACATACTGAAAGGACCCAAGGCTGATACATTTAGCGCAACAAATCCAGCCTACGCATATACCAGTTCATGCCTGGATCCAAAGCGCAGGAAGCCGACTGCAAGAAAGAAGGTGAAGCATGAAGCTTTTAGATAAACAGATAATAACTGTCCAAGTTTACCCTGAAAGGAAGTTTGGGACTATGATCGGAAGTAATGACGGTCTGATCGGGATCCTTTTGGACAGTGGTGAATACATAGATACACCCCAAGATCGGGTGAGAGTTGTGTTGGTGGAGCTGGAAAGTGAGGCCACACAAAAAACTTTATGAGATTTTTGACAGCAAGGGGGTGAATTTTTGGACCAGGAAACCAAAATAAATGAAGAAAAGAAGGACTACTTAAAATCGTATAAAAAAACACGGAACCGTTTAAATTCTCTTGAACTCCAACTCAGGCAGCTAAAACTTGATATGTTACATGTCAGAGCCTCGCAGGGTGACGGAATGCCCAGGGGCAAGGGAGAAATGAATGATTTATCAAGATTCATGGAGCAAATGGCGAATTTGGAAGAGCGAATTGATAGTAAACGGTCGGAGTTAGTGGATAAACAAATCAAAATAACTTCTGCAATAAATTTGCTTAATGACGATGACGAGTGCACAATTATGACTGAAAAGTATTTAAACGGTAAAACATGGGAAAAGGTTTCAGAGGACAATGGATATGCATGGATGACAATGCATAGGATCCATGGACGCGCATTGAAAAAAATAAAATTGGGATAGAATGGTATAATCTTCCTGTGTTATAGTGTAAACAAGAAATTGGGCTTCCTCGTAGGAGCCCTTTTTAAACCCGACAGGAATTTTGTTACCGTCATTAAAATACAGAGGAGATGGTAACATGAATAGTTTCATAAGTTGGATAGGTGGTAAGAAGCTTCTGAGGAAAAAGGTTTTAGAACAATTCCCAGATCCAGAATCATATAATCGATATATTGAGGTATTCGGTGGAGCGGGCTGGGTATTATTTTCCCAAGATAAGCATGCGCCTATGGAGGTATTTAACGATGTAAACGGAGAGTTGATTAATTTATATAGAGTTGTAAAGTATCACCCGGAAGCGCTACAGAAGGAACTGGAATGGTTGCTTATGTCTCGGGAGCAGTTTTTTGATGAGCTTAATCGAAATACCAGGGGGCTGACAGATATCCAGAGGGCGGCCCGTTTCTTCTGCCTGATCAAAGAAAGTTTCGGTGCAGATTGCAGGTCATTTGGTGTTAATAGCAGAGATATGAAAAAGGCGGTCGACTATTTGAAAGATGTTTCTGGCCGGTTAAACAGAGTCGTTATCGAGAATCAGGATTTTGAACGGTTGATTAAGACTTATGATCGCCCTGATGCATTATTTTATTTGGATCCACCGTACTACGAAGCGGAGAAGTATTATCCGGAGCGTTTTAACCCAGAGGATCATAAAAGACTGCGAGATTGCCTGGGCAATATAAAGGGGAAATTTGTATTGTCCTATAATGACTGCCAGCAGATCAGGGACCTCTATGAAGGATTTACGGTCGTTGAGGTTGAGCGGGCGGACAACTTGGTGAATAAGAGCCAGAGCCGGAGGTATAAAGAGCTTATTATCAAAAATTTCTAACGTAGAGGGCTGCGGACTATAACAGGTTGGTGGTCTATTTTCTTTTAATAAATTAATGTCGAACTTTGTCGAGGAATAGGAGTTCCTTTTTGTATTTCTCAATGATATGATAAAAGAAAATACCAAGGAGAAAGAGTATGGTGATAGCAATGGATTTGGAAACGATGAAAATGTGTTTAGAGGGAGTCTATGAAATTAAAGAAACAAAGACTACTCCTAACGCTGAACAAATAAAGCTTGATAATGGAGCAGTAATAAACGTGTTCAAAAATGGTAATTATAATGTTCAGGGAAAAAACAATGTTGAGGTCAAAGAACATATTGAGTATTGTATAGGGGCAGGTGGAAAAATGGATAAAAGCAAGAAAGTATTTATCGTATACGGCCATGATGAAAAAGCTCGAACTGAATTGGAAAATATACTTCGCAGATGGGGACTTGAGCCAGTTATTCTGGACAAAATGGCTTCTGGAGGAAAGACAATTATTGAAAAATTAGAAGGACAGATGCCAGAGATAGGATATGGAATAGTATTAGCGACTGCTGATGATGAAGGATATAGAAAAGGTGCAGAAAATGAAAAAATGTACAGATGCAGGCAAAATGTTGTTTTAGAATTAGGTATGCTTCTAGCAAAGCTAGGCAGAGATAAGATAGCAATTTTGCAGCAACATCCAAATGAAACAGAACGGCCTTCTGATATACAGGGGCTATTATATATCCCGTTTGAAGAAAAGCTTGAGCCTGAAGCGTCCAAATTGTTGGCCAGAGAAATAGAAAATAAGTTAGGCATTGTAATTCCAGCATCTGTGTTATAGAATGTGTCTAAAAAAGGGAGGGTGATGAATTGAAGAAGATAGTTGATAAAAAAGGAAGGGAAATAGAATTAATAATTGGGGATGATGATACCGGGCGTGCATACTTCAATGGTGAAGAAGTGGGGCAGATCTCTTTTTGGGTAACCAATAACGGAGGAGATTACACTGAGGAGACAAGACATGCGCAGCCTCATACCATGAATGTCATTGATGGGTTTAAACGAGCTGGAATTGCAACCGAGATCATAAAATATGCAAAAGAGGTGTACGATTCTGTATCATTTGCATCTGACCCAGGGACAGTGGAAGATAAAGATTATATTCATTATTCTGAAGAGGGACTGGCATTAAAACGTAATTGTGAGCTTACTAAGTTAACAGAAGATCCCGATGAGCATTTTGAGGATAATGAAGATTTTGATGACGAATATGAGGAATTCGAAAGCGAGAATCACTAGTAGTTTATAAGAGGCGGTCGACCCCGTCTCTTTTTTGTTATAAAAATTAGCCAGATTGGAAGGTGAGGTGATGGCTCGAGGTCATGAAAACTTAATCCCGAATAGTAAACGAACCCCGGACGAACTCCGGAAGATTGCTTCAGCTGGAGGAAAGGCCTCCGGTGAAGCCAGACGGAAAAAGGCTAACTTTCGAAAGACGTTGAACGCCTGGTTGACTGCAGAAATAGATAGCACAGAGTGGTCCCCGGTATTGGAAGCTATGGGGCTTGATAGTACTGTAGAATCAGCGGTCACAGGGGCTATGATCAAGGAAGCTCTTTCCGGAAATGTAAAAGCCTTTGAAGTCATTGCTAAGTATTCCGGCCAATCAGCTCAGACTGAGGCTGACGATAAGGAGCAGGAAGTAAAGGTTAAGGGTATGACCCTGGACAATGATGCTAAGCAAAAAGAAGTAAGCGGGGAAGAAAAAGGAGGCTTTAGCGCTTCCATCATAGAAGCTTACAAGAAACGCAGAGAAGCGGAAGAAAAGGAGGAGCAGGATGGAACCTGATCAGGAAGCAATATTGTATTATGCAGATAACCCGGTCGAGTTTGTAGAGGATATCATTTGTGCCAAGCCGGATGACAATCAGAAGACTATACTCAGAAGTGTTGCTACAGAGCCCATGACTTCTGTCAGATCTGGGCACGGAATTGGGAAGAGTGCAGTGGAAGCCTGGGTTGTGATCTGGTTTCTTTGTACACGTCCATTTCCTAAGATTCCATGTACAGCCCCTACGAAACATCAGCTATTTGATATCTTGTGGGCTGAGGTCAGTAAGTGGATCAGGAGCAGCCCTTTTCTAAGCAATGAACTGGTATGGACTGCTGAAAAAATATACATGAAGGGTTACCCGGAAGAATGGTTTGCAGTTGCTCGTACTGCTACAAATCCTGATGCACTGCAGGGCTTCCATGCTGAGAATGTGCTTTTTATCATTGACGAAGCCTCTGGCGTGAAGGATATTGTATTTGAACCTGTACTTGGAGCATTGTCTACCAAAGGTGCTAAGTTGCTAATGTGTGGGAATCCTACTCGTCTTACTGGATTTTTTTATGACAGCCATCATAGGAGCCGAAGCAGTTATAATGCGTTGCACGTAGATGGCCGGGACAGCTCCAGGGTTGATATGGACTTTATTAATAAGATCATAGATATGTTTGGCGCTGATAGTGACGTGTTTCGCGTACGTGTTGCAGGCCAGTTTCCCCGATCCACTCCGGACAGCTTAATTGCAATGGAGTGGTGCGAGGAAGCAGCCAAACGACGCATCGAATCTACCGGTAATAGAATTGATATAGGCGTAGACGTTGCCCGTTATGGTAATGACAGTTCTATCCTTTTTTCGGTTATGGATAAAGTAAGACCAGTGGAAGACTTTGAAGTCTATCATCACAATATGACTACGGAGATCGCAGGCCATGTGGTTATTATGATTAAGCGCTACGCAAAGGAGTACCTGGACGTTGCAATCCGGGTAAAGGTGGACTGCGACGGCTTGGGTGTAGGAGTGTTTGACATTTTGGAAAGCCGTAAAGATAAAATTATAGATGAGATATGGGAGGACCGTTGCAAGGCTGAGGGTCTGGATCCGCAAGTAAACTGGAATCAGTGTCAGGCAGTCCCCCGGCTGGATCTGGAGATCATAGAATGCCACTTCGGGGGCAAAGGCGGTAAGGTTGATGACGCGGATCCGGTGGAATATAGCAACAGCACAGGCTTGATGTGGGGAGCGGTAAGAAAGGCTTTAAAAGATGGCACCCTGCAGCTGCCTGACAATGATGCTTTGTTTTCTCAATTATGTAACCGTAAGTATATTGTAAACGAAGATGGTAAACTGGAATTAGAAAGAAAGGAAGCAATGAAGAAGCGCGGGGTTTCATCTCCTGATATTGCAGATGCGCTTGCCCTGGCTCTTTACGATCCGCCACAATGGAGCTTTAATTGGTGATAAATTATGGATATTACAAGATTTTTTAGAAGCAGCCGTAGAGCCTCGGATCAATTTGATCGGAGATCTGGGAATAATCGAATGATCCCAAAATGGACCAGTCCTCCAAGTAGGAATACTGCAGAATGGATGCAGTCATTTGGAACCAATCCCCGACTGGCAGTTGTCGATAAGATCTCCTCGGATCTTTCTTATGTAACAGGCAAGCTATACCGGATTGGACAGAACGGGGAGAAAACGGAGATCCTATCCCATCCGTTTCTGGAATTCTGGAAAAGACCCAACCCCTTATACGAATTTACCTCGAGCGCTCTCTGGCGGCTGCAGAATAATTATCTGCTGCTGAAAGGTGAGGGCTATTTTATTATTGAACGGTATAATGACGGTTACCCCGCGGAGCTCTGGCCGGTTCCGACTCAATGGGTGCAGATGACCCCGTATCAGGGATTTCCCTTTTACACAATACGAACAACAGAGGGCGGGCTCATGGACGTGTCTGTGGACGATATGTTTGTTATGAAAGACTTAAATCCACTGGATCCATATAAACGCGGGCTTGGTCAGGCGGAGCCGATAGCTGATGAGATTGAGATTGACGAGTACGCCGCCAAATTCCAGAAGAAATTCTTCTACAATGACGCCACTCCGAACCTGATTGTATCTATGCCAGGATCAACAGACGAGCAACAGACCCGATTCCTTGCAAAATGGCGTGAACGTTTCCAAGGGGCAAGCAAGAGCCATGGAGTGGCTACTATTGGAGGCCCACCGGATCAGGCGGCTACAGTCACAAAGCTGTCCGATAATATGAAAGACCTGGACATGATTAATGGTCGTACTTTTATTCGTGATACAGTAATGGAACATTTCGGAATGCCCCGAGAGATCATGGGTATTACACAGAATAGTAACCGGGCCACAGCGGATGCAGCTCAATATATTTACGCTACGAATGTACTTACTCCTCGTCTTATGGGTAGGCAGGATGCCATAAATCTGCAACTCCTTTCCTGTTATGGGGATGATCTGTTATGGGAGTTTGACGATATTATTCCAAAGGATAAAGAGTTTGAAAAAGGGGTGGCACTTGATGGCTGGAATGCCGGACTGCTTATGATGAATGAATCCAGAAAGAAAATGGATATGGAATCGGTAAAAAACGGGAACGTTTACAAGATGGGATTTGCTGATATGTTCATAGGCGAAAATGAAGATCGGGTAAAACTCAGTTCTGAATCTGCCAATCTGCAGTATACGGATGTCCCGGATCCTTTAGAGCCAGATCGTAATGACATTGAGATCATACCGGATCAGGAAGATGGTATAAGTCTGGAAGAGGAAAAGATCCTATCCAGGGCGTCTCAGATAAAGGCTCGGCGCATTCAGGCGGCAGGCCAGAGTCTGGATATGGTAAGGCGTGCACAGTCAAAGAAGTTTGAATTTGCAACCCTGAAATATTTAAAAGATCAGTCCAAACAGATACAGGGGGCGCTCCTGGGAACAAAAAAAGCAGACGGTACCGTGTGGGACGCGCTAAATATGACGCAGGAAGAGTTTCAGCAGTTATCTGAGGCTCAACAGCAAGAGCTGACCATGCAATTTGTCAATGGCCTGCTGGATTGGAAGAATGAAGCCTCGCTCCTAGAATCAATACTTACTCCCCTCTGGGCTGAAACCTACGATAAAGGAGCCGATAACATAGCAGCCACTTATCGAATTGAAGCTATGCAGCGTCCGGCAATGACGTCCACTGCTCGGATCAGAGGAGGTCAGAGGATCACCAGGGTAACACAAACAACAAAAGCTAATATAGGTAGAATCGTGACCGATGGTCTATTAAACGGAAAGAGCCACCAGGAACTTACCGAGGAGATCATGGACGAGATGAACACATCTGCAGAGCGCGCCCGGGTGATAGCAGCACAAGAGTGCAATACTAGCCTTCTGGCTGGAAATTATGATATGGCCAAGAGCGGAGGTTTCACTACAAAGACCTGGCACGTTACAAATATCAGCAAGGCCCGGGATACCCACAGGGGCCTGAATGGCAAGACGGTTTCCATTAATGAGCCGTTTATAACAGAACGAGGAAATAAGCTGATGATGCCATGTGACCCCGATTGTAATATTGCAGAAGAAACAGTGAACTGTCATTGTTTCCTGACCTATTTATAATTATGCTTTATTGAAAGCACCATGTGATGTATAATTAAGTCAAATTTTGATGGAGGTAAGGAAGATGGCTGCAGAAGATAAAGGAGTAAAGCCGAAAGAGCTAAACAATGTGGAGACTGGAGGAAAAAAGTGTTTTATTATAACTCCTATTGGCGGAAGCAATTCCGAGATATTTAGACATATTAATGGTGTTATAATTAGTGTCATAAGACCACTATTAGAAAGCAGTGGCTTTTCAGATATAAAGGCAGCTCATGAAATACCTGATCTAGGCTCCATCAATAATCAACTTGTTAATCGCATTATTGATGACGATTTAGTTATTGCAAACTTGACAGGTACAAATCCAAATGTAATGTATGAACTTTGTTTACGTCATGCCGCTGCTAAGCCAGTAATACATATTTGCGAGGAAGGAACTGATTTACCTTTTGATATTAGAGGAGAAAGAACAATATTTTATACAAATGATATGTACGGAGTCGAAGAGTTGAAGACAAAATTAGCTAAAGCCCTGAATAGCATTAATTACGATAAAGAATATAAAGATAATCCTATATATTCGGCAATTCAAATAAGTAATATACTAAAGACGGATGGGAATGAAAAAATTGATACCAATAAGGTGATAATTCAACAGATGGAAAAGCTCTCTAATGATGTTGAAATAATAAGTCGGAGACTCAACAGTAATAATTTATACAAAAAAGAAACTATAAAAGATACTAGAAAAGATTATATGGCATTTACTATCTATGTTACAGATTTTACTACTGCTAAATTTAATCGGTTTATAAATGGTTTGTCCAGTCTAATTAAGGGTTGCAGTTTAACTACATCTCAAGAATTGATGCAAGTTAACCTAACCATTGGAAGACCTGCGGACGAAAATGAAATCAGAAAAAGTATTTATATGGTGGCCAATGAAGTAGGGATTAGTATACAAAGCATTATTGTGTATTTATAGATTTAATAACAAAATGGAGTTATGCATTAATTTAATGCGTGGCTCCTTTTTATTATAGAGAATATTAAGGAAAGGAGGTATAAGCGTTGAGCCATCAGTATAAACAGATGCAGTTCAAAATGGGAGAGTACAACGAAGAAGAAGGAATCTTCTCCGGATACGGCGCCGTGTTTGAGAACATAGACAGCGGTGGTGACATTATTGAACCTGGGGCATTTACAAAGACCTTGGCAGAGGGGTGGGAGCGTGTCAAAATCCTGGCCTTACATAATGATTGCTGGCTGCCTATTGGTCGCCCTCTGGAACTTCGGGAGGATACCAACGGGCTCTTTTTAAGTGCCAGGGTGTCAGATACCAGTATGGGAAAAGACATTAAGATCCTGCTGAAAGATGGTGTACTTAATGAGCTATCCATAGGCTATGACCCGGTTGTCTTTGATTATGACAGCAACGGGATCCGGCACTTGCGCGAGGTTAAGTTGTGGGAGGTGTCTATTGTCACCTGGGCAATGAACCCTGAGGCTACCATTACCGGTTACAAGTCCATGCAGGAGTCGATGGTATTGGTTAAGGCTCTCGAAACAGAGTTGTTGGAAGAAATAAAGGCGGGAAGAAAAATAAGTAAATCCCGACTAAAGTCTCTGCAGGATGTAAGTAAATCCATGAAAACAGCTGCCAGAACCATTGACGCCGTTATTAAAGAAGCCGAGGGCGAGCAAAAGCGCCAGCCTGCAACCTATTTAAGAAAAGGGCGTGCTGAGAAACAAATTGAAATCTATTATTAGAGGAGGACTATATGTCAAGATATAAGATGAGCCGTAAGGCAGCAAGAAGCAGAAAGTCAATGAAAATGGGAGCCGATGACCTTACCGAGATGGTAAAGGCGGCTGTCAAAGAAGCGCTGGACGAACAGAAATCGGACGAAGGTGGAGAAGACGATCCGGAGGCGAAAGAGGACGATTTGGAGGCAATCCTTACAGATGCCATTGAATCAGCCAATGCTAAAAGAAAATCGGCCAAAGCGGATGAAATCGGGACCGACGATGCAGAAGAACTGGTTAATGCTATTTTAGATGAAGCTGACGCAACGGAAGACAGTAAATCTGACGGTGACGACAGTGCCACTGATCTTGCAGATGTGATCCAGGCTGCAGTTGATGCAGTTAATGAAAAGAGAAAGTCAGCTAAAGCCGATGAGATCGGAACAGATGTGGTAGACGATCTGATGGAAGCCGTATCGGAAATCATGGGTGATGATACCGCAGATGAGGAAGCAAAAGGCAGAAAAAGCAGGACCACAGGAAGACAGACTAAATCAGCCAGACAGCCGAGAGCGGCACAGAAAGCCCCTCAGAGAAAATACAGCTCTATTTATATGAGCTCTAAGGGAGGAAACATGAGTAAACAGAAAAAAGAAATACCACCCCAGATCAGACTGGCCCGGGCAATTAAGTGCCTGGACGTTTGGGGACGGCACGATCCGGAAAATGCTGCGTATCAGGCAAGAAAACGGTACGGAGACACAGATATGGAAAGGGAATTTAAAGCGCTGTCAATTACGAGCCCAGCTGATGGTGGGTACTTAATTCCTGAGGTATACTCCAACGACGTGATTGAACTTCTTTACCCTAAAACGGTAATTGTAGAGCTGGGAGCACAGACGGTTCCTCTTACCAATGGTAACTTGAACCTTCCCAAAATGACAGCCGGCAGCCGTGCGCAGTGGGGCGGTGAACAGAGGAAGATTAATCCGTCCGCTCCGAAGTTCGGCAACATCAAGTTATCCGCAAAGCGTCTGGAGGCTATTGTACCACAGACCAGAGAATTACTTATGAGTACTAGCTTCTCAGCAGACAATATGTTTGCAAATGACCTCATGCGAAGAATGCAGCTCGGTCTTGATTATGGCGGTCTTTATGGTACCGGTGGAGAATTCCAGCCGTTAGGAGTAGCCTACAATAAAGACATCCAGAACATCAATGCCAAGACGATCGGAAATCTGGATCTTGCGGATAATACCGGTAAAATTACCGCAGACTTTCCTGTGTATGTAAGATCTACCGCACTGTCTAAGAACATTGATGATATTAAGGCAGGCTGGACCTTTAACAGTATGCTTGAAGGCTACCTGCTAAACTTAAAGACCTCTACAGGTGCCTATATCTATCGTGATGAAATGAATACCGGTAAGCTGTTAGGTTTTCCTTATAAGGTATCAAACCAGATTGCTACCAATTCAGGACTTACGGACCTTTTCTTTGGTAACTGGTCCGATCTACTTATCGGTGATCAAATGGGGCTTGAGACATATACCACACTGGACGGAACCTGGACGGATGATGAAGGTGTGCAGCATAATGCATTTGAGGAGAACCTGGCCGCCACCAGAGCTCTGATGTACGATGATATTGGCGTGCGTCATGCTGAGAGCTTCCTGTACTGCAAAAACATTAAAGTTCTGTAAGGAGGACAACTCATGAAAAGAGAATTATTTGATAATGTAAAATTAATTGTAAAGGCTGATAATGCAGTCATTGACCGGTCAGGATGTCTTTCCGGCGTCTTAGCAATATTCGTAGGAGCCATTACTGGCAACCCTACGGCTTCAGACCTGACCATTGCTATTACACACGCTGATACAGAAGATGGAACGTTTAAGCCGGTTACTGATACAATGATCGGCATGGAGGAGCATCCGTCTAAAGATGGCGTCTTAAACAAGATTCCCGTAAAGGCTGATGATCAATTAACCATTAATTTGGATCTGATTGGTTGTAAGCAGTATATTAAGATTACACCCAGTATTAAATTTACCGGAGGTACCAGCCCTGCTGCCTCAAATGCTTCCTATGCGCTTGTGCTCGGGGATCCGAGTGTGAGCCCCTTGTAAGCCATGGATCAAGTCAAACGTCAGAATAAAATGATATCCGTAATCAACAGTAATAATAAGGGAGCTAAGCAGGCTCCCTCAGAGAGGAGCGGTCCTTATGGCAGAGGAGCAGCAAATAATAAAGGCGCCGACGGTACCACTGGCATCAAACGCACTTACAACTTTAAGTGACATGATGGAATTCATAGGCATGGATCCGGACGATGCTTCCATACCTCGGCTGGTGAAGAATAACCTCATAAGGCTTATTAATTCGGCATCGGAATATATAGAAACCATGACCAGCAGAAAATTTGCAATTACCTTATATAACGAAGGCCATTACGGAAGCGGAGCGCAGGAGTTATGCCTCGGGCAGTATCCGATCAGGGAGGTTGTTACTGTGGAGGATACAGAAAATGAATATGCCGTACCTGCCGATTCCTACTCAGTAGATGATACCGGGAATATAGGTGTTATTTACCGGGACAAGGGCTGGCCAGTACGAGGATACGCGAGCGGTCTTGCAAATGACCTGAAAGCAAGTCGTAAGTACCTTAAGGTTACATACAGAGCGGGCTTTGTTCTGCCCAAGGACGCTACGGAGGAAGCCCCTTCTGATCTGCCGTATGACCTCCAGTATATTGTCTGGCAGATGGTGCAGCAACAATGGAATCTGGCCAACAATGGAGCAAATGGATTGTCGGCTTTCACCATATCAGATGTGAGTTGGACTTTTGATAAGGAGCTTAGTACCCAGGTTAAAGACATTATAAACAAGTATCAGAGGTGGGCTTAATGACTGTCAATGACGAGATCACACCGGAGCTTGAGAGGATTAAACAGGAACTTGGTAAGCTTACAGGGATGAAAATCCATATAGGCATACAGGGTGCGTCAGGCTATGGCGTGTCAGGTGAGGGTAGGAAGGGTACTCCTGCAGATATAATAACTATTGCAAATGTAAATGAGTTTGGAGCCACAATTAAGGCTAAGAATGTAAAAAATTTAGCCATACCAATAACAAAAAAAGCAAAAGGTAAGAGCCCTCTAGATTTTCCGGGGCTTTTCTTTTTGCGTACACCCCACGGACTTTTTGGCTGCATAAGCAAAAGCAGAAAAGGGGGACCACCTAAACAGAAAAGCAGTCCCTCTGAAGATAAGCCAAAATCTAAGAAGTCAGGATCGAAGCCAATTAAAAAGAAATTAGGTGATATTGAGTTTCTCTTCATCCTGATGGATTCCGTTACAATTCCAGAGCGCAGCTTTATTCGCGCAGGATATGACAACAACCGGAAGGCGATTGAAGATATTACGGCCCAGGCTCTTAAAGGTATTATATTCGACTCGTGGGATGCAGATAAGGCAGCAAATCATATTGGTATGGCAATCGTAGGAATTATACAGACTTACATGAATTCACCATTTAACTTCAAGGGGAAAGGTCGAGTGACTAAGTCCACATCAAACTGGCCGGGTAATCCCCTGGTGGAAACTGGCCGACTTAGAAACTCCATCACCTATAGAATCGAAGGAGGCAGTTAATATGGGTAGTTTTACTTATGCTCAGCCAATGATTCCCCAGGGTCTGCTCCATGATATGTATGAGATACAATCTGGATCCGGATTCAGTCAGGAGAATGGCGGGCAGTGGTTACCAGGAGAAGATAAAAAGGTACAGTTTAAGGGAGTGGTGTTGCCTGTAAATGATAAGGATCTTATACGTGACACTGGGGGTACTGTTATACAGTATTCTGAAAAGATATACACCAACGGGCATATCCTGCAGATTGGTGCAAGGGTGGAAGACTCTGATGGAGAAGTGTACACGATTACCCAGGAATTGGGACACAACACTCTCCACCCGATGAAGCGTTATCTCATAGAACGAAAGGGGGCGGCTGCCAAGCGATGAAGTTTAAAGAAGTAAGGAATCTAATTGTTTCAGGGCTTTATGAATATACGGGGCTGTTTGTGGTTTTAAGTAATCAGCTTAATCCGGAAATGGAGCTTCCCTTTATCATCTATTCCGTAACGGCTCCCTACATACCGGAAGGTGGCACTGGAGATTTGCAGTCTACATTAGATACGGCTGGTACAGTGAAAGTGACTAGGTACGAGCAACCGACATGTACTTTTTCTTTCACAGTATGCAGTATGGACCGTCAAACAAAAGACGGTTTTGTATTAGGAGAAGATGAGGCTCTTGATCTGGCAGAAAAGGCGCAAGGCTGGTTTTTACATACAGGTTATGAGTATATATCCGGAAAGGGTCTTACTGTAGTTGACATAGCTAATGTACAGGAACGATCCTTCTTGCAGGTGGACGAAGAAGCGAGGCGGTATGGCTTTGATGTGGTAATAAGGTATGTAAGGACTGATGAAATGACCGTTGCAGGGGTGGAAGCCGCGGCAATAAAGAAAGGAGACAACAATGAGTAAAGATGTGGTGGTGGCTGTAAGCCTGGAAGTTCGGGCCAATGCAGCCGATACTTTGGACATTCTCTTAATATCAACGACAGGTGAAAAACCCGCTAAGACATATACTTCTTTAGAAGATATAGAAAAGGATTGGACCAAGTCAAGTGATATTTATTTAAAAGGAGCGGCACTGTTCAATCAGGGAAAAGCGATCCCGACACCAGCTTCGCTGGTTCGTAAGGTTACGACAGTGGGTTTTGCTTCTCCGGAAACCCCTGCAGCACTCGTGACAGCGCTTAAGGCCTATCAGCAGATTAATAATGACTGGTATATATTTATGACGGATAAAAGTGATGATGCCTATGTTAAGGCGCTGGGTAAATTTGCAGAAGAAAGCGAGCCCAGTGTGGCGGAGCTCACAGCGGGTGTAGAGGATCACAGAAAGCTTTATTTTGCTCAAACGACTAATAAAGCGTATGCCTCTAAAAATGCCAGGACGGTATTGGTCTACACAGAGGATCTTGAAGAGCAGGCGGATGCTGCTTGGGTAGGAGCTGTTGGCCCATGGTACCCACAGTCTGTGACATGGAAGTTTAAACTTCCCGCCGGGTTATCCGTACCGGTACTGACTGAATCAGAAGTTACAGGGCTCGAAACAAATAATATCAACTATGTGACGAATGAATACAAAAAGAATTATTTGAAAAACGGAACATGTATGAACGGTGAATGGATTGATGCTGTAATTGGGGCTGACTGGATCGCGCTCACTATGCGATCTAAGCTCTATGATATTTTTATGAGCAATGCCAATATTCCCTATACGGATGCAGGCTTTGCAATTGTTGCCGCAGGAGTCTTTGAAACTCTTAACGAAGCAACCGGGTATTCCATTATTGCAGAGAATCCGGAATCTGGTGCAGGAATTTACACAGTATCAGTGCCTAAGAGATCCGAGGCGACAGATGCACAGGCAAGTGCCCGGACAATGCCTGATATTAAGTGGGAGGCCCAGCTCGGCGGTGCCGTACACGGAGTTAAAGTATCCGGAATTTTAAAAGCTACATTGAGTTAAGGAGGTAACCATATATGAGTGTAACTGGATATGATTCAAGAAAAGTTAATGTCAATGTGAACGGCTCCATCTTGACCGGCTTTGCAGGTGACGGGCTATTTACAGTGTCCAAAAGTGAAGACGCCGTCACACCAAACGTGGGGTGCCAGGGAGATGTGGTCTACGAGGAGAACGCCAATGAAAGCGGGACAATTGCAATCACCCTTCAAGGGACCTCTTCTTCGTTGCCGATGCTTAGAAATCTGGCCGCAAATCGGAAGCAGTTTTCCGTTTCCATTTCTGATGCTAATGATGACGACTCAATTAGTGTCAGTGCTCAGAAGTGCAGGATTACAAAGATGCCAGATTTGGCACGAGGAAAGAATACCAGCACTGTAACTGTAAATATTTTTGTGCCGAATCTTCAGATCCGGTAAGTGCCATGTCAAGTGCGTGGCCACAAAGACCTAAGGGTTTATCAGAAAGGGGTTATAGAAAGTATATGGCAAAGAGAAAAGAAGTAATAATCAACGGAGTAAATTATGAACTGCAGGGGGTTTCACCTACCTGGTATCTGGATCTAAACGATTCCTGCGGTATGACCGGCGGAAAGCGTCGTACTGCAGATTATATGGATGGATTGTTTAAAGGGGTAGTAATTGCCCCGAAAGAGGTAAGTACAGACGGTATGAAATATTTTGATGAGAAGGAAGACATCGAGACAGCTGAAAGACTGTTGACCGAGATTGAAAACTTTCTTAGAAAGCGAAGCTGATGAGGGAACGGCTCAATGCAGAGCCAGGAAACATGATGAATTTTGGACACTGGTTTTCGCAACCAGTAAGATATCTTATTCAGAATGGAAAGCCATGGACATGGCGGAGTTTTACGAAGCAAGGGAAGCATATCTAAATTATATGGACCGTTTGAAATGCAGAGAGGGGACCCTTTAAAAGGATTCGCTCTCTTTCTTCCGGATTGGAGGGATGAAATATGGAGGATCAGCGGAATCTAACCATGGGGATACAGTTTGGTCTGGCTGATTCCCTTTCCCGATTGACCGATGCCCTGGACGCCGTTAATGGAATTAAAAGCGGATTCCTTTCCCTTGAAAAGAGTGCTGAATCCTTTGGGAGTGAATCTGCCAAAAGTGCCGGTCTTGCATCAAGAGGGCTGGAAGATACAAAAGACGCAAGCCGTAAAGTCCTCAATGCCATGGGAGATCTTACAGACTCAGGCGACAGGGTTCAGGACTCAGTCAGAGATGCCCGCAGAGAATTTAATAAGTTTGGGGATTCGGCCACCAATGAGGTGGAAAAGACCCGGGAAGAGCTGCTTGATGCGAGACAGGCTGTAAGAGATTTAGGTAGTGAAGCTGCAAAAGGAGCAGGCGCGGTAGCGGCAGGAATGAATCAGGCTACTGGATCTGCAGAAGCTGCAGAAGACGCTTTAAATGATGTTGCTAATGCAGGAGGAGGTGTACGAAGATCCTACAGAGAAATAGGTGCCCAGGCCGGTAGTTTTCGTGAAGCGATACTTAAATCAAGTAGCTCCGCTATGAAAGATACAGATTCCTTATCAAAGACCATAAAGGGTGGCATTCAAGGTGCTTATGGCTATGCAGGAAAACAAGTAGAGCAATTTGGCAGTACCGTAAAATCGGGCACGTCAAGTATGAAGGAAGCATTTTCCCATCCTATTCAAACGATAAAGAGTAAGCTATCATCAGCCCTTGATAGGGCAGTATCCAAACTTGATAAAACAGGTGATACTGCAGATAAAGCCGGCGACGATTTAAAAGGAATGGGAAAGGACGGGGAGTCGGCCGGTAGTAAGATAAAAGATTCTATCGGATCTGCTGTGAAGTCCTTTTTTGCAATATCGGCAGCTATTGAGATCGTAAAGGCTGGTATTGAAGCAGCTAAGAATTTCGGCGCGGCAGTATTGGAAGCCGGTAAGCAGTCAGAGCAGACCGGAGCCAAGTTTGGGGCCGTATTCTCTGCGGATAGTGGAGTCCAAGAATGGGCCGATAATTTCTCAAGTTCAATTCATCGTAGTAATACTGAGGTACAAGGTTTTTTAGTATCAAATAAATCTATGTATGGCGAACTTGGAATTACGGGTAAGGCAGCCGATGATCTTTCAAAGGTTACCACATCAATGGCCTATGATCTTGGATCGGCCTTTAAAATGGACGACGCAGAAGCCCTGGGAGTTGTCCAGGATTATATTAAAGGCAATACTTCAGCTCTTAGCGAGTATGGTATCCAGATAAACGACACCGTACTAAAACAGACAGCCATGTCTATGGGGCTCGGGAGCAATATTGACAGCTTAGACGATGCTGCCATGGCCCAGGTAAGGATGAATGCACTTCTACAAAACAGCACAGGAATTCAGGAAGCTGCTGCTAAAAAACAGGAGGGGTATTCCAATGGCATTAAGAGCCTAAAAGGGATTTGGACTGATTTCCTCACTTCTGCAGGAGACAAGTTTGCTCCCGTTTTCACCAATCTGACTGACAGCATTTTAAAAGCCTGGCCGCAAATCGAACCTGCTTTACTTGGTCTGGTTGATATGCTTAGTAATGGTTTAAGTGCTGGAATGCCTGTTATTATGGGACTTGCTACATCTGCGATCCCGGGCTTGGTGCAGACGGTGGGAGAATTATTCACGTCGGTGGCACCCTTGGGAAGCGTTATTATGGAACTTGCCACGACTGCCCTGCCTCCGTTAGCCAGTGCCATAATGCCAATTATTCAGACCTTTGGATCTCTTGCACAGACCATACTGCCGCCATTGTCCAGGATTATAGCCAATATTGCAACAACAGTAGTTCCTCCTCTGGTTACAATATTCAGGACTTTTAGCGAGGACGTTATAGCCCCCTTAATGCCGAGCATTGAAAGTATAGCAAATGCAATACTGCCAGCGTTGTCTGCAGGGCTTAAACTGATTCCTCCGATCTTACAGATCATCTCACCAATAGTAACGACTATTGCCGAGGTGCTATCAAAGGTTGTGGGGTTCCTCGGGAAAATTGTAGAATGGGCAGCCGGTGGACTTGGATCTATTCTGGATAAAGTGGGCGGTGTTTTTGGTGGTGGAGGATCTTCTAAGACAGGCACCAATATTCCACATAATGCAGAAGGTACCAATAACTTTCAGGGTGGATGGACGCACATTAATGAGCGCGGTGGAGAAATGGCTTACCTGCCGTCCGGCTCCACTATTATTCCTGCAGATAAAAGCGAGCAGATAATCAATAACAGTCGATCTCAAAATGTATCCAATACGACACAGTTTAATCCGGAAGTAAAAATAGAGATAAGCGGGAATGTTGCTCCGGAAACTACGGCCTCATTACAAGCTGAAATAAAGCAGACAATCAGAGAATTATGGCGAGAAATGCAGGAGGATCATTATATGAATATGGCGATTCAGCAAGGAAACGTTTAAGGGAGGTAGGAAAAGTGTCATACACATTAACCGGTTTAACAACGGGGTCTGTAAAGTTTGATCCAGGTACCGGCACAATCACCCAGGAAGTTCTAACCCGAAGTAGTAAGATGACTTCAAACGCCATAGAATCGGGCAGCTCTATTGAGGATCACGTTTATCTTAATCCAGAGCAGCTGCAGATTACCGGTGTGGTAATAAAAAATCATAATATATTTAAGGAACGCCTGGAATCAATGCATAAGCAAAGGGATCTTGTCACCTACACTGGCAAGATCCGTGTTTCCAATTATGTAATTATTAATCTGCAGATCAAAAACAGTTCTTCAAATAAAAAAGGGTTTCAATTTACTGCTACCCTTCAAAAAGCAAATATAGTTTCTGGTCAATACGTTGAGCTTGGACAGACGGCGCTTATGAGTCAACAGGATTCTGGGAAAAAGAAAGGTGATTCCCAGGCAGCTGCAGTAAAGGCTGCAGGACTTAAGACTACAGTGAGCCAGCAGATCAGCCAGAGCTCTTATGCAGCTTATGTAAATTCTTATGGTGGCAAGAGTAGCTCCGGACCAGCTCAGCGAAAGACCGCAAGTCATAATGGCGTGTAGGAGGAGTGATGATTGATAATTCAGAACTTATGGGACTAACCTATGAAGTGGAATACATACCCATTGATTCGTCAAAGGTACCTTACACCTTTTCTGTTAAACTTGATGACCGCACCTATACAATGGCAGTCAAGTACAACGACGGAGGAGGCTTTTTCACAATAGACCTTTCCCTTTCAGCTACCGGAGAGGTACTCTGCTACGGAAATCCCGTCAGGTACGGAAGACCTATGTTTTCCGGAATCGAGGACGCTGAGTTTCCAATTCCAGTAATTGTCCCTTACTGCTTGACCGGAGAAGTTGGGGACGTGACATTTGAGAATTTTGGAACAAAGGTTCAACTATACCTTCATGAAAGGAGAGCTGACTAATGGCTTTTTTCCTGAGGTCTGCCACTATACAGGTGGGACCGCTTAGATATGACATGGACGATGGATTCTATTTTGAGTTTGAGGTTCCTTTTTACGACTCAGATCAGCTGGTGACAGCAACATTTACCATAAATAACTTGAGCGCCACTTCCCGGGCGGGGATTCAAAAGGGCCAGATCGTTATATTAAACGCTGGGTACCAGGACGATATGGGTGTGCTATTTGTTGGCCAGGTAGCTGCGGTCAGCCATAAGCAAAACGGCGTAGATTGGCAGACAAAGATCACAGCAACCGCAGCACTTGATCAGTGGATTAAAACTCAGGTTAATAAGACCTATATGGCAGGGGCTACCGCTGAAGATATTGTAAGAGATTTGCTCAATATATTTGGTCTGGAAATAGGAATCTTTGAACTGGTAGAAAAGGTTGAGTACCCGCGCGGGCGAATATGCTCCGGAAAGCTTAAGGATGTTCTGACAGATATAGTTGTCAGTGAATGCAAGTCCCGGCTCCTGATCCGGAATAACCAAATTATTATTAATAACCCTGCAGACGGAGTCTCAAAGGGGTATCTCCTGACTCCTGATAGTGGTCTTTTAATGTCTTCGGACGATTCCGATACAACAGCAACAGCTTCTCAGCAGACAAGTGGTTCTTCAACCGAGGCGAAAAAGGCAGAGGAAAAAACATGGAAGCGTCAATGCCTTTTAAATTACCGCCTTGCTCCGGGTGATCTGGTGCAGATTCAGTCTAAGGATCTAAACGGGAAATACATAATTGTAAGCGGTAAGCATAAAGGGTCACCTACAGGAAACTGGTTGACTGAGATAGAGTTTAAATTGGCAAAATAGGGAGAGATCATGAGAAAAGATAGAGAGCTATCTAATATAGAAGCAAACGAACGTAGGATACTGCAGAATATAAAGGTCGCAGATCTGGTCCAGGTAACTGCGTTTAATAAAGATAAAATGACGGTTGATGTGAAGCCTTTAGTCAAAAGGAATATATCTGGGACCTATGTCTCTCCTCCGCCAATACTGTCTGTAAAAGTAGTCTATGTGCCAATGGTAGCAGACGACGTGGTACTTAAGCCAAATATAAGAGCTGGAGATCTTGGTGTGGTGGTTTACTTGGATTTGGATAGTGACAGTGCCATTTCCTCGGGTGCTGAAAGCCAACCTACTTCGGTAAGGCTCCACTCGGGGGATGATGCCGTCTTTGTCGGTGTTCTCACTCCTGGGTTATGAAAGGAGGACCATGACAAATATTACATGGAAGATAGATCCGGATACAAAGGATCTGGCTTTTGATAATGACGGATTTCTTAAAACAACAGAGGGGGACGCAACCAGTGTCCAAAATATTCGCATGGCTTTGGAAGCGTGGAAGGGCGATTTTGTTTTAGTCCCGGATCACGGAACGGATTATAACGCCTTATTGGTTGAGCAGGCCGACGAAGATACGTCTGAAGAAATAATCCGGGAAGCAATTTTTCAAGAGGACAATATGGGCGTCTTAGAAAAGCTAAGTATTGAGAGAGACAATAATCGGAAGTTGAATATTTCCTTCACTGGTCAACTTGACAATGGAACTGTAGTTAATATGGAGGTGAATACAGGTTGAATAATGATTCAAGCACAGACAACTGGGGGCTGACTGAAAAAGGTTTTAATCGCCCTACTTACACAACGCTGCTGAATGCCTTGGAGTACAAAGCAAGAGAGTTATATGGGGATTCTGTGAATCTTACAGTCAGATCTCCCCTAGGGCTGTTTCTGCGTATCATAGCCTGGGTCTGGAATATCCTATGGGCGTGCCTGGAAGATATTTACAATAGCCGCTTTGTAGATACCGCTGCAGGGACCAGCTTATATAGCTTAGGCAGGAATATAGGAATGCAGGTTTTACCTGAGGGTAAGGCAACTGGCTATATTACTATATCTGGCACACCAGGCACAAGAATTCCGGCGGGTTTTCTGGTGTCTACCAATGGCGGACTGCAATATGTTGTCACGTCTGCCGTAACCATTGGGACCGGAGGCTCCGTGTTAGCTATTATAAAAGCGGTTAAGACGGGAACTGAATACAACACTGACGCTGGTACTGTTCTGGTTATTGTTAATCCTTCATCCGTATCAGGAATAACGGACGTTTATAACAAGTCTGAGATTACTGGTGGCAGGGAGAATGAAACGGATACTGCCTTTAGGGACAGATATTATAAATCCGTAGATTATGCCGGCGGTGTTAATGCCGATGCAATTCGGGCTGCTCTGCTGAACGACGTGGAGGGGGTGTCGTCCGCTTATATATACGAGAATGATCAAGATGTATTTGACGAAATTTATAACCTGCCGGCGCATAGCATGGAGGCCGTTGTATATGGGGGTCTTGATGAGGCTGTAGCCCAAGCGATCTACGCAAGGCGGGCGGCTGGGATACAAACTTTAGGAAGTACAGCAATTGATGTATTGACGGCTTCTGGCCAGACGATGAAGATCCGGTTTTCCAGGCCGAGCCCGCGAAGAATATGGATCCGGATAACCAACCTTAAGACAACTAAGGAGTTTCCTGGTAACGGTGCTATAAAAGAGGCGCTGCTTGAATATATCGGGGATTCTACATCGGGAGGGTTGAATATTGGTGTTAGTGTGGTTTATATCAAGTTGCCAGGCATAATTAACTCGGTTTTAGGTGTTTCCGACTTCGACCTTGCAATTAGTTCTGACGGTATTAATTATGTAAAAGAAAACATTGCTGTTGGTTACCGCCAGAAAGCCCTTACAGATATGGAGGCGGTGATCATTACATGAGCTTTGCTGTTAAAATGCTTAAAATGCTAACAAGCGCCTACAACCGTTCAGACGTGGTCAATCTGGAAGCTGGAGAAAAGCCTGTAACTAATGTAGGGAAACTCTTCTTCCTGGCAGGCTGGGGATTTGACATTTTAAAAGATCATACTGAACGAGTTAGACTTTGGGATGATTTAGATGCAATGAGAGGGGCTACCTTAAACCGATATGGGGCTGACTTCGGAGTTGCTCGGGGTGAATCAAGTGATGAGATCTATCGGATTATGATAAAGGTTAAAATCATAGCTATGCTTGCTGCGGGGAATCTAGACACTGTCATCGTATCTGCTGCGTCTTTATTTAATGTGGATCCTGCGGATGTGAAAGCCGAAGAAGTATACCCCTCTAAAATTTATCTTTACATTGACGAGGATAAGCTTGACGAGGAGCGTAAAAGAGTGGCGCCGGTGATTGTCGGATTAATGTCCAGAATCAAATCCGCAGGTATAGGCCTGCGGATCTTCTATCAAACATATTCAGGTGGTAGTGTTAAGTTGTATGTAGCCACTCCAACGTTCCAGCATGTACGAATTCACGTAAAACCTGAGATTTCTAATGAAATTAATTATTAAAATATGAATAAGGAGGCTATAATGGCAGGAACAGTAATAACTACAAAAGGCTTGCAGCTAATTGCCAAGCTGGTGGCGTCTGGTACGGTACTGACTTTTACCAGGGCATCCGTAGGAACAGGGTCCATACCAGCAGGATATGATCCAAAAAATATGACAGATCTAAGTAGCTATAAAATGGATGGATCAATTTCATCCTGCAGTTCTTCTACAGACGAAGCTTCTATTATTATGCAGATCAGCTCCGTGGGAGTTGAAACGGGATTTACTATTACGGAAACAGGGCTCTTTGCTACGGATCCAGACGAAGGAGAGATCCTGTATGCGTACCTGGACTTAACAAAGGACCCACAATATGTATATGCTGAAGACAGCGCTATTTCTAAATTTGTTGAAATGACACTTATTGTAAAAGTAGGATCTGTGGAAACAGTAACTGCTTATCTTAATCCAAAAAGTCTGGTTACCAGAGACGGGGATATCTCTGAAACCGTCATTGAAACTCTGGATACTGTAGAGGATAAGTATCCGGTACCGGCTGCGGGTGAGAGTGTTAAGAGGTTTTTCGGAAAAGTGCTGACGTTTATCAAGAGCATAAGACCTCTTACGGCAGATACCAATATCTATGTGTCTAATACCGGATCAGATACAACTGGTGACGGTACGATTACAAGACCATTTAGGAATATACAATATGCAATAGATATATTACCAAAAGATTTAGGATCAAACACCGCTACGATAACCGTTGCTGGTGGCACATATAATGAAGATTTAGATATACTTAATTTCGGTAATAATGGAACATTAATGTTGTTATTGAGTGGCAATGTGACTGTTGGGCATGTCACGATATCTGGATCGTTCATAATAATTAATTCCACTGGTGGGGTGAAGGAACTGTCAGTAAGTTCCCTAACCGTAACTAACAATAGTAATTTAAATGCTTGGGGCGAAATCAACATAACAACTACAAGTAGTAAATCGGTTACAACACTTGGTGTTAATTATTCGATGATTATTGCACGAAGCAGTAGTGCATATATGTCCGGTGTTACTACAATAACAGGCAACAGTAATATGGGGGTGCGAATACACACCTTATCAAGAGTATATATCTTTTCACTGGCTGGTAGTGGGCTTACCACTGGTGTCGCTGTTGAAACAGGGTCAATGTTCACATATTATTCTGCCAGCATATCTGCAACCAAGAAATTTTTTCAAGACAGTGGTGGTATAATAATAAATTCAAATGGAACACAGATATCCGGTTTAATTACTTCTGGATTATCATGTACCTGGGGTACCATTTCTGGTGGATACCGAAGAATTGGAAATATGTCTGGATATGCTCAGATTGTAGTATCTATTAGAGTCGTATTAACACAAGACCTAACAGCAGGAACAGTCTATACTTTACGTGGATTACCTGCTCCAGTTGATACACCATATATTGCTATGGCGGTAGATGATGTGTATAGGACAAGATCATGCTATTTAAATATTAATAGCGGTGATCCAGTGTTGTATTTTATACCAGCAATAAACCTACCGGGTAATTCAGGCTGGTCAATGAATTTCACTACCACGTATATAACAAACTCATAAGGAGGTCTTAATATGAATAACGAAACAATCAAAGTGGGTGAGGTAACCTACAACATTGCAAATGGTAGTTGTAGTCTCCATCTGTCTGACGGTGGAGTGGCAACGGTAGCCATTATTATCGAATCAAATATAATCAATGATATACATAAAAATCTTACTGCCAACAGTACCATCACAAAGTACACAGCTGACGGAGTAGAAGAGTGGCAGCGTAAAGATCTGATCTATACCGGGAGAGTGGAATTGAAAAATGATTTTCCTGTACGGATTGAGCAGAAGCAGGCCGGGACTGATGATGAGGGAAATCCAATATTCAGCAACGTGGAAGCTCTGGAAGACGTGGTGATCGTTGAGTACCGGACACCAAACATTCAGGATAAGATACAGTCACAGGCAGAGGAGATCAATGGCTTAACTGCAAAGGTAGCCTATCTGCAGATGATTAATAACGTAACGGCGGAGGTGTGATCATGAGTAAAAACTTTGAAAAGGTAAAGCGATTTTATGATGCTAAATTATGGCCCTTAAGCTGGGTGGTTAATGCAGTAGATAAATGGATCACTGCAGCTGAGTACCAGGAGATTACAGGAAAAGAATATGAGAAAGAGTGAGGATAATGGAAATGGATAGAATTACAGAACTGCTTGCCCTGGCATGGGGAAGCTCGATTATTAAACTGGTTATTTTGGCAGTAGTCATGGATACTTGCTTCGGCTGCATCAGAGCGATTAAGGAGCATGAATTTAACAGTTGTTTCGGCATTGATGGTGCGATCCGGAAAATCTCCATGGTAGCGTCCCTGGCGTTCCTACTAATACTTGATCGGATTGTACACCTTAATCTGATCGGCTTCATTCCGGAAGTAGTCCGATCTTATCTGCCGGTTAATGCCATCGGAGTGGCGGAGTTCTTCGGACTACTGTACATAGCTTATGAGCTGGTGAGTATTCTTAAAAATATGACTCTGTGCGGGCTTCCGGTGAAACGGTTGTGGGAGACAGTGAAGAAGTTTCTTACACAGTACACGGACGAGCTGCCGGATAACACTTAAGCTGTTGCGCCCGTCGCAACGGTTGTGACATTGCAACTTTATGGGCCTAGGATAATTCTGGGCCCTTTTTCGATTGGAGGAAAAAATATGCAGATTAATAAATTACTTACACCATTTAACCATAATGAGGGCACTGTAGATCGTATCAAGTATATCGTTATCCATTATGTTGGAGCGACTGGCGGAGCTGAGGCTAACTGTAAATGGTATGCCGGTGCCGATCGGAGCGCCAGTGCACATTATTATGTTGATTTTGATGGATCAGTGTGGCAGTCTGTTGAGGTTAAAAACATCGCCTGGCACTGTGGTGCGAAAAAGTATGTACATCCTGAATGCAGGAATGCGAACAGCATTGGTATTGAAATGTGTGTCCGGAATAAAGGCAACAAAGCAGACACCAGCCGGGACTGGTATTTCGAAGATGCAACAGTGCTGGCAGCCATTGAATTAACCAAGGAGCTCATGGCGAAGTATAACGTACCTGCAGATCATGTGATCCGGCACTATGACGTGACCGGGAAGATCTGCCCGAATCCTTTTGTCTACAATCATACGCAGCATACCTGGGAGGCGTTCAAGGCGGCATTGATGGGAATAGGGGTTAAGAAATCATCCGGCTGGATACAGGTCGCAGATGGCTGGATGTACTACAATGGTAATACCGGTCTACCGGTCCGTAATGACTGGGTAAAGGATCAGGACAAGTGGTATTGGTTCAATGCTGCAGGTATTATGGTCACCAATACCTGGTATCAGTATAACAGTGCATGGTATTATTTGGGACCGGACGGGGCTATGTGCAAATCACAGCTGATTGAGGTTTCTGGGAAGATCTATGCCGTGGGCGTTGATGGAAAGATGATAACCGAGCCAGTGACGCTGACGCCGGACCAGGATGGTGTACTGCAGTATCAAGGTTTAACCTCATAAAACACGTGCTTTTTAAATTTATTAATGTTAATATTTTATAGAAAGCTTTAAATAGATTTTAAGCTTATGAGGAGTGAATACATATGGTATCTAAGGGGCCTAGTGAATCAAATCAATTTTGGATTATAGTTATCGTGGTTGTTTTACTTATTCTATTTAAAGTGTGTCCTACTCAAAGTAAGCCTAGTAAATACTATTTAGAACATAAAAAAGAGATTGATAATTACATGGAATCTCATGCTAACGATTGGGACGGTTTTCACGGAACCAGGAGAAACTCATGGGCAGAAGACGAAGAATTAAAGCACTTCGGGATTGATCCTGAGGAATATAGAAAAGAACACGGATATTAAATTATTTAAAATATGAGTTACACAAATGCCATTTTACAAAGGTAGGTGTCTATGCAACAATCTTCCTTTGTAAAATGGCTTTGCTTTTTAAACTATGTGTGGTAACATTATATTGTAGAGTGGCAGAAAGGAAAGCCACATGAACAATAACAATAATATTCTTAGAGCAATCAATGTAATAAATTTCAACGGTAATTCAATACATCTTAATGGTCTGTGCATGTCGCACACTAATTTCAAACCTGGACAAATTTTAGAAGCTGCAATTTATGGTGATATGATAGTAATTACTCCAGCAGTGATGGATACTAAACAAAATAATAATTAGTTAATTTATGCTGCTCTACATATTAAGTTTTTGCAATAAAATAGATATATACTTATTGTTGAAAGTTTCTGAAAATAGAATATAATTAAGATAGAAATATGGGACACGAAATCTTACCCCCAAATCAGCTTGGAGACGAAATGAAAACAATTAAGGTGGTAGCTGCAGTTATTCAAGACAAGAGTAAATATTTTTCAACTCAGCGTGGTTACGGAGAGTATAAAGGTGGCTGGGAGTTTCCTGGTGGTAAGATTGAAACAGGAGAAACTGATGAAGCTGCTCTTATTCGAGAAATAAAAGAAGAATTAAAAGTCGATATATCTACAGAAAAATATTTGGGTACGATTGAGTATGACTATCCTTCCTTTCATTTAAGTATGGCCTGTTATGTATGTAGGATAATTTCCGGCCAGATTACTTTAGTGGAGCATTCAGCAGCAGAGTGGCTGACGGTAGATGAATTGGATACAGTTTCATGGCTGCCAGCAGATGTAGAGGTGGTAAGGATGCTTAAAAACATATGATAAAAAGGGGGAAGTGAGATGGCTTTAAATCCTAAATTTAAAATTGGAGATAAGGTTTTTCATAAAGATATAATCAGTGCATTTAAATGCGGTAATATGGGTGGTATGTTGCCATCTAACAAAACAAAAACTATGGTAATTATCTCAGACTATACTAAAGGGTTGTATCATGACAAATGGAAAAACGGGGTACTCCATTATACCGGAACTGGAAAAGTTGGAGATCAACAGATTACCGGTAATCCAGGATACAAAAATGGTATACTATATAATTCTAAAACAAACGGCATGGAAATTCATTTATTTGAAGTGTTAGAAAGCGCAGTATATACATATTGTGGTGTTGTGGTCTTAGATGGAGCCCCTTATCAAGAGATACAAACAGATGACAATGCTAAAGACAGAAAAGTATGGATGTTTCCTATGAAACCAATCAATGATATTTCTTCAATAATTCCAGAAAGCCAAAAAGATTATAAATTACAGAATCAGGTAACAAAAAAGAAGATAGCGGAGATTGAGAAAAGAGCAGACTTAGACTTATTAGAAGAAGTAGAGAGTGCTCAGGAAAATGAACTTCCTACAACAGTAGATTATATCCCAGTGCCTGTTAATAAACCGGATCCAGTGATGCATGAAGGTAATATATCGTACCCAAGAAATAAAGATACTTCACTCAAAGCTTTAAAACGTGCTAATTTTGCTTGTGAGATTGACGTATCACACCCGAGTTTTGTACGGAAAAGTAATGGAACAAATTATACAGAGCCGCATCATCTGGTGCCAATGGCTGAGCAAGGGCGTTTTGAATATTCCTTAGATGTACAGGCTAATATTGTATCGCTCTGCAGCAATTGTCATAAAAGATTACATTACGGAAAAGATCCTGAACTGTTGCTTAGACAGTTATATGAGGAACGTAAGGAAGAACTAAAGGCGGTAGGCATAAATATTTCATACCAAGAATTACTAATTATGTATAAGTAAAATAAAAAAATGAGTGAGGTGAATACATGCCATTTTTAGGACTTAGTAAAAGTGATAAATTAAAACTTCAATACGAAGTAATACCTTATAAGGCACGTCTTGATTTGACAAGACTTATTCGTTATATTAGTAAACAAGATGATATGATATTTACAATGATTTGTCAAAATAAATTTATTAATATAGCAAATGCTGTTATGCATAAACCAGTATATAATTTAGAATGTGACTATTTGGGAGAGTATCAGACCGCTGAGCTAGCTTGGCATAATGGCCAAATTGAGTTAATCATGCGAATTCCTGATACATTTGAACTTATAGAGATATTAGCTGATTTAATTGAAAACAAACTTCTTGAAGAAAGTATGGTCAATATAATATTAAAAGAAAATGGCTGCTCATTTTCTTACAAAATAAATAAAAATGATAATGTTAAAATAATAATAATACCAATAGATAAAATTGATAGCGAGCTTAAGGATAGCGGAATTCCTAATATACGATCATTGGTTAATCGAATGGCTATTTTATTGGACGCAAATGACTTTTCAGGTGTTATTCATACTAGTGCTAGTATCTTTGAAACATTAGCAAAATATATTATTGGAAATTCTAGTATTGAAAATAAATCATTCGGCAGTTTTTTTGATTTATATAGGAAAGAATCAAAGTTGCCGGAACCTATTCTTGACTATATTCTTAGTATATTCAAAAAGCGAAATACTGAACCTATAGCAGGACATGGAAGTACATTACAGCCTACTATAAAAAAGGAAGAAGCTATAGTTATTGTTGAAATGACTAAAGCTATTGTAAGGATTGAACGTAATTTAGCTGAACAAGATTAATTATATTTAATAAACCATAATAAAATCTTGTAATATAATTATTATATGAAGCACTATATATTACTTTAATAGTAATTATATATAGTAAACGCTTCTTGATCTTTATTAAATCACTGAGTTTATCAATGTAGAATGGGAGAAGGTATAAGGTATGAAAGCTAAAGGTAACAAAGATAAAAAATCTTTGACACAAAAAAATAATATTCTGCCAATTGTTTCTTTTGTTAGCGACGTTTTTAATGCAAAAAACGAAATAGAAAACACTGAGAAGAAGATACAGAAGGGAATTTCGAAACCAACAGCATCTACAGGCACTCCAATTGATAAATTAAATGGAGCTGCAAAGTTTATGGCCGTATTATCAAATATTGGTGGAGGATCAGTTAATTCTGGAGGAGGTGGAGTAAAAGAAGGATTCAATACAATTACAAAAAATGTTAGTGCAAAATCGACATTAAAAGCGATGAAAAAATTTGATATTAAAAAAATAGTTAAAAGATGATTTATAATATAAAAAAATTGGTGTGAACTAACCAAACCTATTAACATAAGAAGAATAAAACTATATATTAATTACCTATACCCTCTGGGGCCATATACATACGGCCCACCCATGGCAGTCGCACCAATCAACATGGTCAGAAAAGTGGTAGACTACGCAATAACTGAAATTCCATTGTATAAGATCAGTCTGGGAATTCCAAATTACGGATATGACTGGCCGCTCCCATACGAAAGGGGAGTCACCAGGGCAGAAACCGTAAGCAACCTGGAAGCTGTTGAGATTGCAATTGATAATGGAGCGGAAATTCAGTTTGATGAAGAGG
>Ga0316613_10000341_pt1 | contig 43544 bp, 73 predicted proteins | sample OWC_soil_day10_C_2_FD_207647 | JGI IMG/M metagenome (GOLD analysis project Ga0316613, IMG submission 207647) | Wetland soil microbial communities from Old Woman Creek delta, Ohio, United States - OWC_soil_day10_CT_b | ecosystem: Environmental > Terrestrial > Soil > Wetlands | place: USA: Ohio...
CTGATTAACCCAGGAAAAAGCCATCCCGAACGGATACAATGGATGCGGCCCTATAGCTCAGCGGTCAGAGCTGGCGGCTCATAACCGCTTGGTCCTCGGTTCGAATCCGGGTGGGGCCACCAAGAAATAGCCCGAGAGGGTCCGAACAAGCCCGCAACCAGATGAGAAATCAAAAGGTTGCGGGCTTTTGCTGTCCGGTGCGGTTCGCCTAAAACCGTTGCCAACCGGGGCAACTTTGGGGCAACATTTGGGGCAACAGGGGACATGCCCCAAGGAGTTGCCCCATGCCCCTCTCAGATGTAGTCATCCGTAAGGCCCAAGCTGCGGAGAAGACGATTCGCCTGCACGACGAAAAGGGGCTGTACATGGAAATCTCCCCAAGCGGGGGGAAGTGGTGGCGGTTTAAATATCGCTTTGACGGCAAGGACAAGCGGATCTCCCTTGGGACCTACCCAGAGGTGGGGCTGAAGGAGGCGCGGGAGAAGCGGGACAAGGCCCGGGAGAAGGTGCGCAACGGGATAGACCCCTCTGCTGTCCGCAAGGCGGCGAAGGCAGCCAAGGCAGAGGAAGACTCCTTCGAGACGGTGGCCAGGGAATGGCACACGAAGCATGGGTCTGCGTGGGCATCCGAGAAGTACCGGGAGGTCACCCTTCGCAGGCTGGAGCTCAACGTCTTCCCTTGGCTGGGCAAGCGTCCGGTCGCGGATATCACCGCCAAGGAACTCCTCGAAGTTCTCAAGCGGGTGGAGGATCGCGGAGCCATCGACACCGCCCACCGGATCCACACCATCTGCGGCCAGGTGCTGCGCTATGCCGTTTCGACAGGCCGGGCGAAGCATGACCCATCCAGGGACATATCAGGCGCGTTGACCCCGCGCCAGCCCACTCATTTTGCAGCCACCACAGAGCCCAAGCGACTAGCTGAGATCCTCCGGGCGTTGGACGGCTACCCCGGAACGCTTGTGGTCCAGTCAGCCATGAAGCTGGCCCCGCTCCTCTTTGTCAGGCCGGGGGAACTCCGACACGCCGAATGGAAAGACATCGATCTAGAGAAGGGCGAGTGGCGGTTTCTGGTCACCAAGACCCAGACCCAACACGTCGTCCCACTCTGTATGCAGGCGGTGGCCATCCTGAAGACGCTCCAGCCACTGACGAACAAAAGTGCCTACGTCTTTCCGTGTGCGAGGAGCATCAAGCGCCCCATGTCTGATGTGGCGGTACTGGCGGCAATGCGGCGCTCTGATATCGGGAAGGACGAGATGACCGGCCACGGGTTCCGCGCCGTGGCCAGGACCATCCTCGATGAGGAACTTGGGTTCCGGCCAGACTTCATTGAGCACCAGCTGGCCCACGCCGTGAAAGACCCCAACGGACGGGCGTACAACAGAACGGCGCACCTGGAGGAGCGCCGCAAGATGATGCAAGCATGGGCAGACTACCTGGACAAGCTCAAGCAGCTGAAGCCCGTGCAGCCTCGAGACGAGTGACGAGCGCCACGATTTCGGGCTCGGTCTTCCCGGCGATCCGGGCGGCATTGATCGCCTCAACCTCGTATTCAGGCCAGCCAACAGCATGGCCGCCCAGGGGGACAGGCTTGGTGAAGAGCCCCGCCTCGATGTCCTCATAGTGGCTGGTCTTGCTTCGGCCCCTGGCCTTCAGGACATCGGGGAGGCGAAGGATGGCGTATTTCATATCTTCTCCATGGCGGGTAGCTTTTGCCTTCCGCAGAATTTGTGGAAATGGTGGATGGGTCATGCCACTTCGTAGTCGAGGTTGAAGGTTGAGGCGTGTGCCATGGTTAGGACTCCTCGTAGTAGATGAAGTTCCGGCATTGGCCGTTGGTGATGATGGGGGAGAAGTCCGCGTGAGGTATCGCGTCTCCCTCCCCCTTGTCCATGTGCCTGGCGCAGACTTCCTTTTGGTGGCAGTCGGAGGCCTCGCACCGGCACACATCGCTAGGGAGCTGGCTCATTCCCCACCCCCTCCCGGCCCAGGGCGGCGCGAGCCACTCTAACGCAAGCCCATCTCTCAGCCGATTTAGCGTCTCCATTCATGTCTACCGCGTGCTGACGGTTGAGTTCGATGATCTTCTCCAGCGCCTCGCGGAAGCGGTCACGATCTCGGTGGACGCATGCAGGGCATTCGAGTCCTTCAGGCAGGTAGGCCCTATGTTCCTTGCAGTAGTTGGTCTTCATTTCGTCTCCCTCCCCAGGGCTTCGCGAGCAATGTTGCCCATGTCTGGGTGGTGGCGCTTCACCCGGCGGCAGTCGTCGGGGTCGCTGTGGGGGATGCCGAACCGGTCGTAGTTATCCCGGATGGCGTAGAACTCCAGCGCCTTATAGAGTCGCTCTGCCAGCGCGTAGAAATCGGGGTCAGTCAGTGATTCGCAGGCATCGGCCTGGAAGCCGATGGACTCTAGGTAATCGGTAAAGCTCATTTCTCCCTCCCCAGGGCTTCACACTTGCAGGCCCCCAAGGTGATTGACCACGATCCCCACCTGGGGCTGACGGTGCAGCCGTGGTAGAGCCATTCGCCCAGGATGCGCCCCTTGTCTGGCTGGGGAGTCCTATCGATATCCATGGCTCCCACCACCTCTCCACAACGGCACGTTGCGACAAAACCGCTTGGCGCTTCTCGTTTCTTCATCACGACCTCCCCAGGGCTTCGCGGAGATAGATGGGCTTCCCGCAGTAAGGGCAGAACTGGAACCCGTTCTTGCGAACGCCATATCCGTTATCGATTTCGAAGGCGTGGCCGCATTCGGTGTCGTAGACATCAGCTTCGCCACGCATGCGTTCCCACTGACAGTTGTCACTCATGCATCACCCCTCAAACTCAGGGAGGGCCTCAAACTCCTCCGCTGTCATCTCGACATCCTCGACAGTAAAGAGGTCCAGATCGCCCGGTTCCACGTAGTCTCCGATGTAGTTTTCAGCCACGCCCTCTCTGGTCTCCCCCGGCTCGGTAATGAGGTATCCGCTCATCTTGGGGTGAGTGAATTTGAGGAATTTAGGCATGGCTTCCCCCTTCCAGGGCTTCGCGGAGCCCAGACCACCCGCACTTGAGACACCCAGCCTTGGCGTCATTGTCGTGGGCCTTCACGCTGTGGCAGTAGTGGTCCCCGGTGTTGGCCATGAACATCTGTTCTGCTGTCACCGTAACGTCTTCGCTTCCGCATTGAGGGCATCGCAGGTTGTTCATTTCGTCTCCCTCCCCAGTGCGGCATACGCGATCAACCGCGCACCATCACCGTCCATCATGTCGGCATCGCCCAGGTCTGCGATTTCTTCCAGCGCCTCATGGTAGCGGTCACACTGGGCTTCTAGCCGGGCGTGGTCGTCCGCGACAATATGTGCTGCGGTTGGTGCTTGGATATCGTCACGCCCTGGTGATTCCAATGGGCCCCGTTTCGTAAGCGTCGGCGTGGGTGGGATTCTGTATCGCCGGGTTGGGTCCTGGTAGCACATGGCCACGGCCTCCCGGATGAGGTCTTGCGGGAGTCTGGTCATTTTGTCTTCCCCCCTTCCATGGCTTCTCGGATTTGGCCCTTGATCCATTCCGATTGCTTCTCCAGATCGGCAATCTGTATGTCCAGGTTTCCGCGAGCCTCCCGGATGGCGTAGAGGCTCTTGGCCATCATGTCGAGGATCAGGCGGTATTCCATGACTGTGAGGTTCGGTTTGCTCATCACTTCCCCCCTTCCAGGGCTTCGCCAGCGATGAATGGGTCGCCGTATTCGTCATAGGACACGCCGCGCTTCTGGCTGTTCGGGTCGAAGGTGTCATCGGGGAAAACCTTCAGGCTGCGGTGCATCGCATCCAGACATTCGGGGTGCATGTGATCGGCCTGGAAGGAGCCATCGATAACGTAGGCGCGATAGGCGGCAGGCTGGCCCATGTCGATAGGTTCAGGACACCATGAGCAGTCGTGGGTCTTGCGGGTGGCCTTGATGGGCGTCTCGCGGTAGAAGCTCATCACGACCTCCCCAATGATGTGTCGGTCGTCACGTTCGGGCGTCCAACCCTCCTGCTCGGTCTGGTGCTGGCGCTCGGAAAGCACATCCCGGGCGGCTTGTGTAAGGTTATTCATGCTTCCCTCCTTCCAGGGCTTCGCGGAGCCCGCATGTGCAGCGGCTATCCGCCTTCATAGACCGACATGACGGCTTATGCGCGTAGATCAGCCAGCCCATCAACCTCTCCCTCTCCTTCTCGGCTCCCTCCTGGCGGGCGGCGGCGATACTGCGAGACTCCTGCTCAATTCGCCCACGCTCATGTAGGAGGGTTACAAATGCCTCGTCTTGCCCGATGAGTTCCACCAATTCGTCGAAACAAGTTGGTATCAATCCGCACTTGGTTGCCATATGCGCGATGCGTGGGCCTTGCTTCAGAATCTTGGTGTAGTTGTCTTCCACCTTGTCCAACGCCTTCCCCAGATCTTCGCACTGCCGGAGTAATGCGTCCCGTTCGGCAATGGCGGCGTATCGATCTGAACGAATGGACTCGATGGCGCGGGTTGTGAGTTCGGGCCAGTAGTTCCCGTTGAGGCCAAGCTCTACACTGATCCGACCAAGGTAATCCTTGCAAGATTTCAGTTCCGCCTTGAGCTTGACGGCGATGGTGCGTAGCTGGGTATTCTGCTCTTCCAGGGCTTGGACATAGGCCTGGAACTCATGGGTGTGACGCCCGATCCCAATGGATTTGGGCATCGTCGGCAGCTCCCCCTCTGCGGCCTCGTAGGCGGCTAGACGGGCGTGAAGGACTCCATTCGCGTCCTCGGAGGTCTGGAGCCTATCGACTAGCCTTTCAATCTCGGCCCCCTCCGCCTTCAATACTCCCTCCAACCTCTTCACCCTGGCTTCGGCCTGTTCCAGCTTGTCGCGGAGGTTGACCATTTCGAGGTTGTCCTCGTTATGGTCCGGCGCGGTGCGCTCAAGCAGAAACGTCTTGGCCGTTTCGCAGGGCCAAGGGACGCCGCACACCACGCAAAACCCGGCGATCTTTCCGTGTTCCGGGTCGTGCTCTTCGTTGCAGCATGCGCGATGCGCCAAGGCTGCAGCCAGTTCAATTGTGCTCATGCTGCGCTCCATTCCCCCCACCGCACGATGTCGGAGGGGCTGATGTTGGATTTGTGGTAGTGGCGGGCCCACACCCATCCCCCACGCGGCATGCGGCGGCGGTAGATGATGAGGCGGGCCCCGTCTGTCCGGATCCCAACCACGCGGGTCCCGAACGGTGGGAGGGTGGGCTTCACAGCGCCTCCTCCAGCAACCTCACCGCTGTCCCGATGGCGTGGAACAACTCATTCCGAAGATGGTTCCGGGTCTTCGCGGTGGGGTCCATCCGGTGCTTCTCGATGGCCTGGAGGGCTTCCCCCATCTCCTGCACGGCCCCGCTGCGGCGGTCATCCAGGGATGTTGATGGGTACTTGACGATGGAGTGGGCGATGGTGCTCTGGATGTCTGCGATGGTGGAGGGCTTCACGCGGCCTCCCTGATTCCGCTCACACGGGGATGCTGCAACCCCTCGGCCAATGCCGCAGCGATGGCCCCGCGTCCCGCCTTCTGGGGGTTCTCGGCGTGGATCTCCATCTCTTGGTCGGGCTGGTTGGGGTGGCTGATGGTGATGTAGAAGACGCGCTTCATGATGCCTCCGCATATTCGAGGGGCAGGGGCACATCTGATCCGTAGACCTCCCGCATCGCACTCTCGTACGCTTGGAGGGCGGCTTCATCCTCCGGTTCCCAGAAGGGCGTCTCGCCCACCTCTGACAGGCTGCGGGAATACCCCTTAAACGCCCTCATCCGCTTCGCCATCTTGGCGGCGGCGTCCTTGATTGGGTCCGACATGTCTTACTCCGTCTCTGAGTAATGGGCCTCCAGCACCAGCCAGAAGCCCAGGATTGCGATGAGGGCGAGCACTCGCGCCTCCAGATAGAGCCCCGCCGCAGGGAGCACCCCGCAAGGTGCGCCATGTGATTTCCGCCCTTTTCCATCAGCTCCACGTCCCAGCAGGAGGTTTCCATCTGCCTTGGTTGTGGGTTGAGAACGGCCCCTGTTGCAGGCACGGCGGGGTGATTGGTTGGGTTTAGGCTGCGATCTGAATAGCCACCACCTTGCGGATGCGCATCATCCCGCAGCCCACAGCGAGGGCAGAGGCGGTGGCCTTCGCCTTGGCAGGGCTCTCGGCGGTGATGTCGCAGCCGTAGACGGTGGGCCACCAGGCGGTGTCCTTCTTGTCCGGGTGGACAGTGCAGTGGTAGGTCTTCATGGGTGGGCTCCTATGCGGTCTTCTTGAGCGCGGCGGCTTCGAGCTTTACGACGAATGCGGCCAGGGCGGTCAGCACCTTCTCGGCGGGGTCATTGGCCTTGTTGGCGGTCCACTTCTTGGCGAAGTCATCGTATTTGTCCAGCTGCCCAGCCTGCTTGAATGCCTGGTAGGCCCGGTCCAGCGAGAGGACGAATTCATCCTGTGCATCCAGGTCCCAGCCGTTGGTGTTGGACTCCTGCTCCTGGGTCCTCGCTTCCGGCGCGGCTCCCTTCGGCTCATCGCTCTCCGGATGGAGGTCGCCCTTGTGCCACAGGTCCAGAGCGGCACCAAAGCGCATGGCGGCGTTGCGGAGGGCGTCACCGATGCGCTCCTTGGTGGCACTGGGTCCGGTCTTGCCCTCGGCGTCCCCGTAACCGATGCGGGTCATCCCGCAGATGGTCAACTTGATCCACATGCCGCCAAAGGCGTCCAGCCGGGGGAACCCAACCTCATCGAAAACCATGGGTTCCCAGTTCCAGCAGGGGTCGACATCCAGCAGCCGGTCCGTCAGGGCAGCGTGTCCCACATAATCCAGATGGACCACCTTGGGGTGGTGCCAGGTGCCGCAGAGATCGCAGCGGATGCCCTTCTTGTAGTCGGCCTTGATCTCGTCCGTCTGGGCCTTGGTCGGCTTGGGGAGCTTGCTGATCTGGTGGGGCTCAAAGGGAGCCCGGAGCTTCTTGAGGGCTTCGATCTGTTCCTGGTTCATCACTTCACCTCGATCTCGGAATAGACTCGGACGCCAGGGATCTCGCACCCTTCCTTAAGGGCTCGGACATCCCGCGCAATGGCGGCTTCGTCAATGGGCCGGTACTTCAGAGGCACCAGGGCAGGGTCGGTGATCTCGTATTTCCAAGCCGTGAAGGTCTTGGACGCGGAGCCCGTCACCTTGGCGACTTCGGGAGCGGCGGGGAGCACCACGCGGGTATCACGGATCGCCTGCTTGGCGGCTTCGGACTGCTCGGCAGCTCGCTGTGCGGCTTCCTCAGACTCCTGCTCGGCCAGGAGGGCGGCGAATGGATCTTCCTCGGTGGATGCGACCAGCTTCGCGGCTTCGGCCTCTTCCTGGGCCTTCTTGGCGGCGGCGATCTCGGCATCAGCCTTGGCCTTCGCTTCGGCCTCCAGGCGCTCCCGTTCCTTCCTGGCCAGGGCCTCAGCTTCGGCCCTCTGCCTGGCGAGCTCAGCCTGGTAGGCGCTCATGGGGCGGCGGTAGAGCCCCAGGGCTTCCTCAAAGGCGGCATCCACCGGCTTGAACTCGGCATTGATGCGCTTCACAGTGTCGTTGAGGGGCTTCACCAGGGAGGTGCGCTTGTTCTCGGCGGCCTTCTGGGCGTTCTTGATGGCGGCGACCATGGCATCAGCGGCGGCGTAATCGTCATCCGTCTTGATCACGACCGCCTTGGCGAGGCTCAACACCTCCATGGCCTTGGCGAGGTCGGCGCGGGCGTCCTGGGCGTCGATGACTTCACCCTTGAGGGCGGAGGTTCCGAGGGTCTGGATGTTGTTCATGCTGTGTTCTCCTCATAGGGATAGGGGCGCTCTTGGCGCAGGATTTCGGCTCGGTGCTGGTCGCGGGCGTTCATGCCCTGCCAGGAGTGGATGGGATAGATGGCTGAGAACTCCAACGGCCACACGCTGCGATGCGGGGCCGGGAACATCAGGTCGGGGGTGGGGACGGGGCGCTTCATCCCGCCCGTTCCATCGCCCGCTCGAAGACATCCACCACAGGGCAAGGAAGGGAAGCGGCTTCAGCGAGGCAGTCAACACACACCCCGTCATCGCGTTCCATTTCGAGGGTCAGGAGTTCCCCGCAGACTGCGCAGGTAATGGGTTCGGCGTTCATGCGGTCTTCTCCTTAGGTTGTAGGAGGTCCATGAAATAACTCAGGGCGATGTCTTGGCTGGGGAATGGGGCAGAGATGCCGGACGATTCGCCGTTGGGGTAGAGGGTCACGCCGCGCCACATGCCGTCAGCGCATCGCCAAACGTGGGCGAGCTTTCGGCGGTAGGGGCCGACGATCCACCAGCCGATTGGAGCCGGTTCGTATTTGAGGGGGGGGGGCGGACTTAGACTTTTTCACGCGGTAGCCCCATCTTTCACCGGCACGAACTTGTCGCCGGAAAGTCGGTAAGCAACGCCAGCCAGGACCCCATCTTCTCCCACCTCGGCCATGCGGATGCGCCACTGTTCGCGCTTCTCATCCCAATACTGGCAAATCAGGGTGGAGCCATAGCCGCCGGTCAGGGTGGAGTCATAGCCGCCGGTCAGGGTGGAGCCATCGCCGCCGGTCAGGGTGGAGTCATAGCCGCCGGTCAGGGTGGAGCGATTGCCGCCGGTCAGGGTGGAGCGATTGCCGCCGGTCAGGGTGGAGCGATTGCCGCCGGTCAGGGTGGAGTCATCGCCGCCGGTCAGGGTGGAGCCATCGCCGCCGGTCAGGGTGGAGCCATCGCCGCCGGTCAGGGTGGAGCCATAGCCGCCGGTCAGGGTGGAGCCATAGCCGCCGGTCAGGGTGGAGCCATCGCCGCCGGTCAGGGTGGAGTCATCGCCGCCGGTCAGGGTGGAGTCATAGCCGCCGGTCAGGGTGGAGCGATTGCCGCCGGTCAGGGTGGAGCGATTGCCGCCGGTCAGGGTGGAGTCATCGCCGCCGGTCAGGGTGGAGCCATCGCCGCCGGTCAGGGTGGAGCCATAGCCGCCGGTCAGGGTGGAGCCATAGCCGCCGGTCAGGGTGGAGCCATCGCCGCCGGTCAGGGTGGAGCCATCGCCGCCGGTCAGGGTGGAGCCGATGCATGTGGCTGGGTCCGCGCCGAGGGAGATTAGGAGGGCGGCGCAGCTTGCCTTGTCGCCGACATGGACCACATCGGCGCGGGGGGCCTTGATCTTGCCGTCAATATCGACCCACTCATCGATGCCGACAACCATCCACTTGGCGTCAGGATCCCAACTGAGATAGTTAGCACTGCCAGCTCCCCACAGTAGGCCATGGAGCCCGTTCCCGCATTCGGCCTTTGGCTTCCAATCGGGGCACTCGACGGTGCCAAAGGTGGGCCACTGGAAACCCCCGTGGGATGTCATATCCGCATTGCAGGTGCGGAGCATGTAGGCCTTGTGGCGGGTTTTGAGTTCTTCGATGGTGGGAGGTTTGACGGTCTTTTTGCGGGGCATGGTGCCTCCTATGCGGCTGGCGGGATGGGTTTGCGGGGACAGAAGCGGATGACCTTGCCCATGGCTGGCCTCCTGTAAAACGGCGAGTTGCCGCTGAAACCCAGCCAGCTAAAACCACGCTGTCGCTGGGCTTCCGTGGGAACTCGGTTGCGAGGGATTCTTTCCCCTCTGCCACCCCTTTCGCTGGGTCTGCGCCTTCACGGGTCCGGCACATGCGTCCTTACCGCTCGGGGATCTCGGGTCTTTTCTCCAGGCCCCGCGATAGCTCACATCGCGGCGGTTGCGGGACTGTCTAGCTCTCCCACCTGGTCTTCCTCCAGCGTCCTGAAAACGCTGGTTTCGGTTGTCATATCGCTATCGGTTGGCACAGAGCTATCGCCAGCCCCTCAGGGCATCGGCTTTGCTGGTCTGGGTTACTCGCCTTGCTGCTCCTACCCGGTTACCTCAACGGCTCGGTGGCTCGTCTGTGGGTGGGGGTGGTGCAACACAATAATGTAGTGTCGCACACTACACGTCAAGGCCCAAATTCTAAAATATTTCAGACAAAAGAAAACCCCGCGCTGGGCGGGGCTAGTGGCGCGTTGGACCGGAAGGTCAGTCCAGTGTGGTGGGATAGATCGCCACATCACCGCTGGCCGGGAACCCAACCCGGTAGGCCTTGGCAACGCCACGCTCCAGCTTGATCGTGGCCCCAGCCATCTTGTTGCCGCAGAGCCCACCATTGGTCGTGACCTCAACAACGTGTTCACCAGGCGTCAGGTAAAGGCTCACCTTCTCCTCCGGCTTGAGATTCGCAGCACTCTCTCCATCCACCATCACCCGGAGTTTGCAACCGGACCCACCGAAGCCGGAGTCTCTCACCACAACCACCAAGCACTTGGAGGGATCCTCGGTTGTGAGGTCCCTGGACAGGACATCTCTGGCTGGGGTTGCAAACTCTGCCCGGACGCGCTCAGAGGCACAGCTGATCATGGCAAAAAGGGCGAGTGCGCAAACTGCATATCTCATCTTTGCCCCATCCCATTTGACTTTCATTTGCCAACCTCCGGAATAAGCCAATTGTTCCCGCACGCACAACACACCCATGTATTGCGCAGTTTTTCCGCCTGAGCACTCAATAGCAACCGCCTCCGCTCACGGTGCGACCTCAGCGCAATAGGAGTGATGGCAATACATATCCCGATGATCATAAACACGATGGGTAGAACCAAGGTGGATTTGTCCCAGCCAAGGTACCACCCGATGATAAGCCCACCAACTATTGTGATAGGCCCAGCCATGTAGAAATACCCATCTGGCGTTATCGGCTTCACTGGTGCCATAGATGCGGCAATCCTCAGCGCAGCGGCGTTGACGGAAGCGCCACCTCGCTCTGTAAACATTGTCGACGTGGCCATGAACATCTCGCAAGTGGACACCGCAGAACTCCCACACTTTGGGCAGTTGATCATGCGCACACCTCCAGGGCTTTGATTCACTTTGTCCTGCGAATGTAATACCCAACGAAAATGATGACGGCCCCCCCTATTAGCCCTGCCATCTTTTCCTCTGGCGTGCATTTGATTGCAAGCGATCCGACGATAAGCAGTCCCCCGATCACCATAACAATCTCATCCCACTTCGCTTTCATGCGCACACCTCCAAAGACCTGATCCGGTAGGCCGCGATCATGCCGGCCAATTTCCTGGCTGGGCAGTTGTGAAGGGGTAGGTCTTCATAGTGGGCTGACAGCGCCCCAATGAAGGCATCAGGACACGCATTCTGATGGAGCATGATCCGGGACTCTGGGATCAGCGCACAGGCGGCCCAGCGGTTGGCCCTCCATTCGTCCCGGCTATAGGTCAACTCACCCTTTGGCCCGCACGGATGCTGTACCAGGTGCCCAATCTCGTGAGACAGGATCCACATGTCCCGGAGGGGGGACTTGTCCAGAGGCAAGAGGATGACGGGGGGCTCGGGCCCTCCAGCGATGAAGAGGCCGTTGTCGCCAATGTCAGCCCTGCCACCACGGCACCCCAGGGATGTGGCGTACTCAACCAGGTCATCGAAAGACGGGTACCGCAGGCCAAACCACCCAGGATGCCGAATCATCAGTTCTGATACCCGCTGACAATAGCCTTCCAGGCGTTGTAGGCGGCCATCTTCTGTGCCTCTGTCAGTTTGGTGATGTCGTGCCCCATGGACCTCAGCATGACCCGTTCCATCTCGGAGGACTCAGGGTTGGTGCCGGGGATGTCGGATCCGGGGTCGTCAACGATTTCGGATAGCTTGACCCCCAATACTCGCGCTGCATTCTGTGCAGTCTCTAGTTTGGGGCACCCTGTTCGCTTGTCGTATAGCAGACCATGCAGCCCACTCGGCTTAAGGCCAAGCCTTTCCGCCATCTCCTCCGGGGTTAACCCGTGCTCCTTCCTGTAGTCCAGGACGAGCTTTTTGAAATTATCGCGCTGGGGCCAGTTGCTCATAGCCCAAGTCTCATACAGCCGGCACGATGTCGCCATGTTGTTAGGCGTTGACAATGTCGTGTAGCACACTACACTTGGTCTATGCCGAGACACAACTACCCCTTCAAGGAAACCATCTCTGGGCTCGCTGAGCGGGTCCAGACGAGCCGAGTCCATCTGTCCCGCATTCTTTCCGGAGCCGAGGGGGTAAGCATCCAGCTTGCCTTGCGCATCGTTGACGCTTGCGCTGGGCAAATTTCTCTTGAGTGGATTTTGACCCGCAAAGTCTACAAACCCACGGCTGACGACCCGGAAGCTCATCGCGGCCCCCTCAGTCTCGCGTCATAGGAGGTCGCATGTCGCTCGTCCAGTTCGATCCTCGCAAATGGCGGCGGCTCCTCCGGGGGCTTCGGAACGAATTCCACCAGTTCTGCCAAATGGTCTGCGCTCCAACCCAGCTTCCTCATGTCCGCCTCGGACTTCACCTTGATCGCGGCTTTTCTCCATGCCTCGTTTGTGCCGAACATCGCGGCCTGCGACAGGGAAATAAGGCTGGGGATGTAGGCGTTCGGTTCCATGCGCTCTCTCTGGAGAAGTTCTCATGACTCACAGATTCGCTCGTAGATTGGGTCAAATCGAGATCCCAAATTTTGACCCTAAGGTTCAAGTGCGCAACCACTTCAAGGGGTGGCTGTACGATGCGGTGAAACTCAGCGGGCGCGAACGCAAGAACATCTGCGATGACATGCACGGCCTGGACATGGGCCTGTTCTCGAAGTGGATGAACCCAAACGAGTCTGATTGCATGTCTGCCCACTGGCTGGTTTTGTTCACCCGGGCCGCTGGCCCCTATCTCCTGGCGCAGATCGCCCATGAAGCTGGGTTCGAGCTGGTCTACCAGGGTGATGAAGCCCTCCCGGGGCTCCCGTCTGGTGACCTGTTGCCCCTCCTGTCCAAACTCCACGGAGACGCCATGGCCGCGATGATCCAGGCCAGAAGTGACGGTGTGATCAGCGAGTCCGAGAAGCGGGCCATTTACCCAGGCCTCAAGCGATGCATCAGCGTTCTTGAGGCAGAGGCAGAGCACTACCGCCCTGAGTCCATGAGGAGGTCCGCGTGAACTCCATCGACCTCCTCCACCTCTTCAATGCCTTCGAGGCTGGCTCGGACGCTTGCCGGCGTGGTGACGATGCCGCGATCCAGCGGTGTATCGACCGGCTGAACAAGATCTCCAAAGAAAAAACCCCGGTGGCTGCCGGGGCTGAACTTCAACCGTCTGCTTAGGAGACGATCCACATGAATTCTACGACAAATGGCCTAAAACGCCATCCCCTCTCAGCGCTCTTCTCTCGGTTGGACCTTGCCGGGGATGACCTTGCAGCCTTGGTAGAGGACATCAAGGACCAAGGGTTGCTTTCCCCGATCACCACCCATGAAGGCATGGTGCTAGACGGCTGGAATAGGTATACCGCCTGTGGCCTGGCTGGGGTTGAACCCGTGTTGATTCCCCTTCACCCTGGCGCAGATCCATGGGAGTTCGTCAAGGGCTCCAACATGCTACGGAGGCACATGAGCCCCGCCGAGCGGGTGGCGGTGCTACTCCTCAAAACTCGGATGGATGGCGAATTCTCAAAATTGAGAATTCCGACTGAGCAAGCCATCGCCCAGGATCTCGAAGTGAGCGCCGGAACTGCCCACAAGGCCGCCGTGGTCGCCAAAGCTAACGACCCCGCCCTTGTTGATGCCCTAGCCGATAAGAAGGTCTCCCTGGACCGAGCCGCCGAACTCGCCAAAATGCCGGAACATGAGCGCCATGCCGCCCTCGAAGCCCCCAAGCCCTCCCACGCGCCCAAGAAGGACGCCGCCGATGTCGAGGCGCTCCAGGCGCGTGTGGAGGAACTGGAAGCCGAGCGGGAAGACTTGAAGGACCGCCTCTTCGAGATGGCCCAAAACCTGAAAGAGACGATGGAGGAGAACGACTCCATCCGCCGCATCCTGGACGCCGAAGACCTCCTGGCTGGGTATGACAAAGAGGTGAAGCGGGTCAGGGAAGGCGCTAGGCTCATCGAGGCCCGGAATACCTCCCTTTCGGTTGAGGTCAACGAACTCAAGCGGTTCGCCAAGATGTGGAAGGGCAAGTTTGAGCGTCTTGAAAAGACCGTGAAGGTTGCGGAGGCTGCGTCATGAGTCTCTTCGGCGGCGAATTCCCCCCCCTGCGCGAGTTCCAGACCCGCGCCCATGAATCCCTTCGCGAAGGCGATAGGGCAGGGCACCGGAAGCAAATCATCATGGCCCCCACGGGCGCCGGTAAGACCATTCTGGGCCTAAACATCATCAAGAACGCCGTAGACAAGGGCCGGAAGGCGATGTTCCTTTGTGACCGGAAAACCCTCATCGCGCAGACCTCGGAAGTGGCGCGGACGGTCGGATTGGGGCACCACGGCATCATCCAGGCCCAGAACCCCATGTTCGACATGAGCCGACTGTTTCAGATCGCCTCATGCCAGACCCTCATGCGCCGTGGCTGGCCTGACGCCGATGTGCTGGTGGTCGATGAGGCCCACTGCCAATACAAGACCTGGGTCGATTACGTGATGTCCCCCGATTGCAAGGCCCGTGTCATCGGATTGAGTGCAACCCCCTTTTCCAAGGGCTTGGGCGGCATCTTCACCAACCTCATCAACGCCGCGACCATGGACGAGCTTGTGAAGCTCGGGATCCTGGTCCCCATGCGCATCTTCTCCTGCCGGAAGCCCGACATGAGCAACGCTGAGACGCGGGGCGGCGAATGGACGGATGAAGCCGCCGCCGCCGCCGAGCTGGTCATCGTGGGCGATGTGGTGAGCGAGTGGTGCAAGCTGTGCCGCGACCGGAAGACCATCATCTTCGGACCCACCATCGACTACTGCAACGAGCTTCAGAAGCGGTTTGCAGAGGTGGGTGTCAACATGGCCGTGTTCTGCGCGGACACCCCGGACGACGAACGGGCCCGCGTTCTGACCGAGTTCAACCGCCATGATTCCGAGATCCGGGGCCTGATCTCTGTTGAGGCCCTGGCCAAGGGATTCGATGTGAAGGATGTCGAGGCGGTGTGTGACTGCCGCCCCCTCCGTAAGAGCCTTTCCACGGCTATCCAAATGTGGGGCCGTGGGCTTCGATCCTCCAAGGAGACGGGCAAGACGGACTGCTATCTCCTGGACTTCTCCGGCAACATCATCCGGTTCGCGGATGACTTCTCCAAGGTCTACTACGAGGGCCTGGACAAGCTGGATGACGGCGAGAAGCTGGACAAGGAAGTCCGCAAGGATGACGAAGATCGAGAGCCCAAGGCCTGCCCCCAGTGCGGCTATTCACCCATGGGTAGGCGGTGTGTTGGGTGCGGCTACCAGCCGGAACCCAAGAGCCTGATCGAGGCCGCGCCTGGCGAGATGCAAGAGATCGTGTTGAACGGCAAGAAACTCGCCACGGACTACATGCACCTCTACGCCCAGGTGGCCACCTATGCCAAGACCCGGAGCGCCCCCGAAAAGCAGAAGGGCAGGGCTGCGCACCTCTTTAAAGACATGACGGGCCAGTGGCCACCCAAGGAATGCCAGATCGAAACGGCCCCATGGGTTGAGCCGACCCGGAACGTCCTGAATAAGATCAAGAGCCTCCAGATCGCCTTCCAGCACCGGAGGGCGTCATGAGGCAGACAAGCAACAACGCCTTCGGATCCTGGCCCGGCATCCTTCTGTCCCTGGGGGTCGATGCCAAATTCCTCCGCAATGAGCATGGGCCCTGCCCGATATGTGCCCCCAACAAATCCCCGAGTGACAGATTCCGCTTCGATGACAAGGGCACCGGGTCTTTCTTCTGCTCCAGGTGCGGGGCTGGTGATGGGTTCAAGTTGCTCGAGCTTATCTTCGGGTGGAGCTTCGCCAAGGCTGCCGACGAGGTGGACCGGGTGCTGGGCACCGGAGTCCCCAAGGCCGAGGCCAAGCCTGAGCGCACCGAGGCCAACAAGCGGGCCTACATGCGCTTGCTTTGGAAGGGGTCCCGCCCTGTGACCCCGGGGGATCCCGTCTGGCTTTATCTGGAGAGGCGCTGCGGCAACCCCGCCCCATTCCTCCAGGACATCCGGTTCCACCCCGCCCTAAAGCACTCGGTTGACGGCGGGGAGCATCCCGCCATGCTGGCGATGATGGGATGGGACGGGGAGAAGTTCTCTGGCATCCATCGCACCTACCTGACCTTGGATGGACAGAAGGCCAACGTGGATCCGGTGCGCATGACCTATGGGGACCTGGGGCCTGTGCGTCTCGGGCCCATCATGGAGCGCATGGGTATTGCGGAGGGGTTGGAGACGGCCATGTGTGCCTCTCTGCGCTTCGGGGTGCCGGTATGGTCTGGGATCTCTGCTGAAGGGCTCAAGGCATGGGCGCCGCCCGAGGGATGCCGCTCTGTGTTGGTGTTCGGCGACAACGATGCCAGCTACACCGGGCAGGCGGCCGCATTTGCGCTGGCTCGTCGGCTGGTGACTGACGGGGTTCAGGTCGAGGTGTGCATCCCCGACCAGGCCGGAACAGATTGGGCAGATGCCCAGATAGCGATGGTGGCGTGATGGCCGGGTACGCAAAACTCTCCAGCTCGATCATCACCAGCTCGGTCTGGTGTGAGGATGACAAGACCTTCCGGATGTGGATCGCCATGCTTGCCATGGCTGATGCGAATGGGCATGTGGATGGCTCCGTGCCTGGCATGGCCCGCCTTCTGGGGTGCACAGTCCAGGAGGCGGAGCACTGCCTTGACCGGCTCATGGCACCGGACCCGTACAGTAGAACCTCCGAATGCGAGGGTCGGCGAATCATCAGCGAGCCGGGCGGGTGGCTGGTTGTGAATTACGGGCTCTACCGGGGGCAGTGCCAGACCAAAGACGGCAGCCGTGCCGAGTATTTCCGCAACTACCGCAAGCGGAGGACTGCATGAAAACCTCCATGCAACACCCACAACTGTTGCGCAACATCCGGGATGTTGCGGGTAACGGTGCGCTACCGTCTCCTGCTTATGCTTATGCTTATGCTTCTGTACCTAGCCAAGGAAAAGAAGTAAACGTTAAGGAGAGGGGAACCACCCCCGCCCCCCGCGAAAAGGAAATCCAGGCCGCCATCATCCAGGCATTCTGGTTCACCCACCGCATCACCCTCTGGATCATCGACGCTGGAAGCGCTGGGATGCGCTCGGGAGCCTCGAAAGGGCAAAAGGGCCACTCCGGTATCCCAGCAGGCTTCCCGGACCTCCTGGGGGTCATTCCCGGCGATGGCCGCGCCTTGTTCATCGAGGTCAAGCGGCAGGGTGAGAAGCCTCGGGAGAACCAGGCTGCTTTCCTGGCTGGGCTGAAGGCAAAGGGCGCTGTCGCTTTCTGGGCCGACAGCGTTGACGCCGCGCTGGCGAAGTTTCAGGAGGCCGCATGAGAGTCTCCATGATCGAGCCTGGAGGAGTCTACGCCAGCAACTGCGGGAACGTCCGTGAAGTGGTCTCCATCGAGGGCGACTCCCTGACCTACCGCGTGGTGAGAACCACCTGCAAGAGCGGCCTCCCGTTCTACTTCGTGCCCGGCCGCCTGGTGACCGTGGGGCGTGAGGCTTTCGCCCGATGGGCTGACCGAGAGGTTTCAGACACAGAGTTCAGGGGGATCGCATGAAGCCTTGGAACTCAACAGATCGGTTCTGGTCAAAGGTCCAGAAGATTGAAGGGGATAAATGCTGGGTTTGGACGGCGTGTAAGGACCCGAATGGTTACGGTAGGTTTCGGCTCCCAGATGGCCGCACTGCTCTCGCCCACCGCGTCGCATACCTCCTTGAGAAGGGCGAAATCCCTGATGGTATGGAGTTAGACCACAAGTGCAATAACCCAACATGTGTTAACCCATCACACCTTAGACCATGCACAAGTCGAGAAAACAAGTGGAACAGGAAGCACGGGAAAGTGAGTTCTTCCGGGCTACGCGGCGTGACCCGGCATGGCCGAGGTTGGCGCGCAAAGATCTCCATCAATGGCCAACTGGTCTACCTTGGCACCTTCGAAACCAAGGAGGAGGCGCATTCCGCGTACTGCGAGGCCGCCAACCAAAACTTTGGGGAGTTCGCAAATGTTGACATCAAGGGGTCGGTGGCATGAAGTTATGGAATAGTTCGTTGAACGTCAAGCGCATCAAGCCCCGCCGAACCGCCCCCCAGACCCCCCAAAAAGGCGAGGGAGCCGCCATCCTCCACCCCGGGCCCTTCCGGTCTCAGACCATCCGAGACCTGGCGGCCGAAGCTCCCCACTGCATGGAATGCGGGAAGCGGAACGCCGGGGATGTTGTGGCCTGCCATCCCAATTCACTCGAGTACGGGAAGGGCATGGGGCAGAAGGCGCACGACTGCCCGGCGTATCTGTGTGGGGATTGTCATAACCTCCTCGACGGCAGGGCCGGCGAACTCACCGCCGATGAGAAGGCCGTGATGTTCCTTCGGGCCGCTTACCGGTCCTGGGTGTGGCTCATGCGAGAAGGGCACTTGAAGGTGGCGGCATGAACAAGCTCACCTTCATCCTCCAGCCCACCCCCCACCCCGCCCGGCGCAACTGCTGGGAAGCGATCAAGGCCCTGCCTGATGGCTATGTGGTCACGATCCAGGAGCCCAAGCGAACCGTCCAGCAGAACGCGATGATGTGGGCGATGCTCGGCGAGGTGTCCAAGCAGGTGATCTGGCACGGACAGACACTGAGCTCCGAGGAGTGGAAGCACGTCTTCACTGCAGCGTTGAAGCGGCAAAAAGTTGTCCCCGGCCTGGATGGGGGCTTTGTGGTCCTCGGTCAATCCACCAGCCGCATGAGCAAGAAGGAAATCAGCGACCTCGTGGAGCTGATGAGGGCGTTCGGGAGCGACCCCGCGCACTTCGTCGACTTCAAGGATGTCGAATGGGAGATGGCCTCATGAACACCCTGAACCGACTCAGAGCCATGACACCCGAGCAGCTGGAGCGATGGAGGCGGGCCCGGCTGGGAGCGTTCACGCTTCCGGAGCGCCAGGCGCTTGAGGTGATCTATCGAGAGAGGGGGCAGTCCGCATGATCTGCGCAGAAAAGAAACGCTACCCATCCAAGCGCTTTGCCGACGAGGCCAAAAAGAAGCGCATACGAGAGAACCCAACCCTGGAGCTGAGGTCTTACTTCTGTCCAGCCTGCGGGAAATGGCACCTGACGCACCAGGTGCAAGAGGAGGAGGCGGCATGAGCCGAAAAGCAACTGACCCAGAAACAGGGCTCACGCCAAAACAAGAGGCGTTCTGCCTCGTCTTGGCCAAGACTGGCAATGCTTCCGAGGCCTATCGGCAAGCCTATGACGCCTCACGCATGAAGCCGGAGACGATTACCCGAAAAGCCGCCGAGTTGGCGGCGAACGGCAACATACGGGCAAGGCTGGCATCTTTGCGGTCGGACGCCAGGAAGCAGTCTGGGATTACCCTTGCCGATCACCTGCGGGACCTGCGGACCTTGCGAGAGGAAGCGCGGGGTGCGATGCAGATCAGCGCCGCTGTCAGTGCTGAGGTGGCGAGGGGCAAGGTTTCAGGTCTCTATGACAGCAAGGACGAGGATTCCGCAGCCCCTGCGCCTGTGGCGGTGACGATCAATGTCGTGGATGGGAGGAAGCCCGCATGAGCACACGCATCCTTTGGGCAATCGCCATCCTGAATACGGCCTCGATGATTGTGAATATCTACACCCTTTGGCGCGAGTGGGGCCGCAATTGACCATCCTTTCTCCCACCCTCAACATCCCCCAGGCACAATTCCTGGCGATGCCCCACAAGTTCAAAGCCTTCGTGGCCGGGTTTGGCAGTGGCAAAACCTGGGTTGGTTGTGGAGGGCAGGGGAAGCACTTCTACGAGCATCCCCGCATCAACACAGGCTATTTCGCGCCGACCTATCCCCAGATCCGCGACATCTTCTATCCCACCGTGGAGGAGGTTTTCCACGACTGGGGACTGACGGCCAAGGTCAAGCAAGCCAACCATGAGGTTGAGGTCCATCAGGGCCGCCGCTACATGGGGCAGATCCTATGCCGATCTATGGAAGACCCTGGGTCCATCGTGGGCTTCAAGATCGGCCACGCCCAGGTTGACGAAATCGACGTGATGCCAAGAGAGAAGGCGCAGAACGCATGGCGGAAGATCCTCGCCCGCATGCGCTACAACGTCGACGGCCTACGGAATGGGGTGGATGTCACCACGACACCCGAGGGATTCCGGTTTGTATATGATCAATTTGTTTCACAGAAAGTAAAACACCCGGAGCATGGGGCATTTTACGGGATTATTCAAGCAAGCACTTATGACAATGAGATCTATCTGCCCCCGGATTACATCCCATCACTGCTCCAGTCCTACCCTGAAAACCTGATCAGCGCCTACATCGACGGGCAGTTTGTGAACCTCCAAACGGGGACCGTCTACCAGGCGTATAACCGGAGGCTGAATCACTGCGCTGATTCCGTAGAGCCTGGAGAGGTGATCTTCGTCGGCATGGACTTCAACGTGGGCAAGATGGCGGCCATTGTCCATGTGAAGCGGGATGGCAATCCCCGGGCCGTGGACGAGATCGTGAACGCCTACGACACCCCGGACATGATCAAGCGGATCCAAGAGCGGTTCTGGCGGTGGAACGGAAGTGCCTATGAGCGCAACCGCCAAATCCGGATCTACCCCGATGCCTCTGGCGGGTCCAGGCGATCTGTGAACGCATCTGAGACGGACATTGCCCTACTCAAGGCCGCTGGGTTCATCGTCTCCGCGCCTGACGCCAACCCGCCCGTGAAGGACCGCATCAACGCCATGAACGGCATGTTCCGCAATGCAGAGGGCGTGAGGCGGTATCTCGTCAACGCCGACAAATGCCCCACCTATGCCGACTGCCTGGAGCAACAGGCATGGGCGACCAATGGCGAGCCCGACAAGGCTGGAGGGCACGACCACGCCAATGACGCCGCTGGCTACTTCATCCATCGGGAGTTCCCCATCGTGCGCAAAACCGCCACCTTCCACCCCTTCGCCCTCTGAGGTGCCCATGACCTACCTCGAAGACCTCCTAATGGACGCCATAAGCGGGATCACCCCCGCCCAGGCGCGCCAGGCCCTCGAAGTCCTTCAGCGGGTCGAAGTGATCACCCACGCCTCGGTGGAGCGGTTCGAGCGGGACGCCAAGCTCTACCAGCTGCGCGGGAGCGGCCTGGGTTGCACCATCCTTGCCGCCCGGTTCTCGATGCCCCGGGAATGCGTCTTCCGGGCCATCCGAGAACACGCCAAACGCCGACGCGCTGTGCTCCTGATGGCCAGCTAGGAAGTAACACCCAGAAGTCACACGCAAGCCCCGACCCTGTGACCCAGGGAGGGGCACCATGCACAGACGCGCTGACGGCTTAGGCCGATTGAACCCACGCCCCTCCCGGTTGGGGGCTTAGGATGCAACTCACCACGCATTTCAGCCTTGAAGAGCTGAGTGTCACCAACACCAGCAACGACAACGTGGTGCCAGACTCCCTTTTTGGAGCGGTATCCAGATTGGCCCAACTTCTGGAGATGTGCCGATCCGCCCTGAACGTGCCCCTTCGGGTCACCTCTGGGTATCGGTCCCAGGCCGTGAACGCCAAGGTGGGCGGCGCTCGCAATTCGGCCCACCTGTATGGCAGGGCCGCTGACTTCGTGCTGGTTTCTGACTCCTGGACGCTCCGGGAGGCTTTTGAACGCCTCCGCAGCGACGAATCGATCCCCTACGACCAAATCATTCTCGAGCCTGCGTGGATTCACATCGCCATAGCTGCGGCTGGAGCGTCACCTCGCCGATCTCAACTCGTGGCTAGGGCTGGGCAGCGGGGCATGGTTTACGAGGCTGCGAAATGAAGATCGCCCGCGACAAACAACTCCACATTGGTTCCGGCATGGCCCTGGCGCTCGTCACGATCTGGTTTGGATTCTGGGTGTCCCTCGCTGTTGTCCTCTGCGCTGCGGTGGGCAAGGAGGCGTACGACTACCTCCACCCCGACAAGCACACCTGCGACGTCTGGGACGCGGTGGCAACGGTTGCCGGCGCCCTTCCGGTATGGGCTATCGCTGCGCTGGCGGGGTGGTTGGGATGAAGGCGTTTATCTTGAAGCTACTCTCTGCCGGAGGCCCCCAAGCCAAGAAGGTGGCCTACCTCGCGGTGGTCCTCTCGGCTTGTGCCTATCTCGCGTGGGATCTGCGGGCCGGTCGTATCACCTGGGAGTGGGTTGGGGCCCTGACAGCAACGCTCGGGGCCGTGACGGGTGGCTACATCAAAGGCAAACAAGTCTCAGCTTCGGCTGGACCTGCCGGGGGCGCTGTGGGTAGCAGCGCGGGCCCCGGCGACTATCGCCCGGAGGGCACGGAATGAACTACCGCGCCGCTCTCGCCATAGCCGTGGCCGTCCTTGCGCTCTCCTATGGCGGCGTCTGGGCATGGAACCGCCACAAGCAGGCCCAGGCCTCGCAGTTGTCCACTGAATCCACCCAATCCCACGGGGAGGCAATTGCCCATGTCGATCAGGCCCACGCCCTTGAATCGCAGGAGAAGCAGCAGGCCCAAGCCCTCCGGGATGCGGAATCCAAGGTTGCAGACCTCAAGGCCAAGCTGGCGCGGGCGCTTCAGCAGCCCAAGGGTTCAATGCAACCTCCAGGCGATCCCGTGGGTGGGGATCATGGTGTTCCTGCCAGCCCGCCTCAGCCTGTGGTGGATGATGGATTGAAAGACCAAATCATCGCCGCCCAGGATGTGCAGATCCAGGGCCTGAAAGCCCAGGTGGTCACCATCTCGGCTAGCCGGGACCAATGGAAGGGCGCCTACGAGGCCTCTGAGCGGTCCCGTATCGCTGAGGGCATGGCGAAGGATGCCGCGCTGGCTGCCGTGAAGGCATCGCGGTGGCAGGGGCGCATTGAGGGATTCGCGGTCGGTGTGGCCGCTGGACTCGCAGGGGGGAAGCTGTGAATGAGATCGTCCAAAAATTCGGCCCATGGGCGCTTTCATTCCTGGTCCTCGGGGGAATGTTGAAATTCCTGGTCACCGACAAGCTGAAAGTCATCATGCATAAGCTCGACCTGGTGGATAAGCATGAAACCGAGCTCGCCCTCATCAAGCAGCTGATGGAGTTCAACGGATGTGGGTCCTCTGACCCTGCCTGCCGCAGGCGGAAGGGTGAACAATGAGTTCCCCCGCTGTTGACTCCATCACCGATGCTGTTGCCGCCATGCGAGAGCGGGCCGCAGTGTGCCGGACCCTCTACGGCGGCACCATCGCCATGCGGGCCGCAGGTAAGGCCTACCTTCCCCAGTGGCCCCAGGAAACCGACGATGCATGGAGGGCCCGCAAGGACTGCACCTCCCTGTTCCCCGCCTTCAAGAAGGCTATCGGGGTCATGGTGGGTAAGCCCCTCGGCTCCGAAATCGGCGTGGGTGACGATGTTCCCAACACCATCGAGGCCACCTTCTCCAACATAGACCGCCAGGGCAGGGACCTGGATGCCTTCGCCCGGGATGTCGCCCTCTCCTGCCTCAGGGATGGCATCACCTGGGTTTTGGCCGATTACCCCCGCGTCCCCAAAGGCGCAACCCTCGCCACTGAGCGGGCCCTGGGGGCACGCCCCTACCTGATCCACATCCCCCTGGGCAACGTCCTAGGGTGGCAACGCGACAAGGCGGGGAATCTCGTCCAATTCCGCTACCTGGAGACGGTGGAAATCCCCTACGGGCCATGGGCGACCCAGACCCTTGAGCGGGTTCGCGTGTGGTCCCCGGGCCGGGTGGAGGTCTACGAGAAGACCGAAACAACCGCTTGGACACTGGTGGACGAGGCTGAAACCTCCCTGAAGGAAATCCCCGTGGTGGCCGTCTATGGCCAGCGCGAAGGGCTCTGGAGCGCCACGCCCCCCCTTGAGGACTTGGCGTGGAAGAATATCCAGCATTGGCAGAGTGAGAGCGATCAGCGGAATATCCTCCATGTCGCCCGGGTGCCGTTCCTGGCTGGGGACGAGGATGCCCGCAGTGATCCCAACGCCCCTGTCACCATCGGCACCGGTGGGATGCTTGTGGGAATCAAGGGTCTACGGTTCGTGGAGCATTCTGGGGCAGCCATCGGGGCAGGGCGGCAGGATCTCATTGACCTCGAAGACCAGATGCAGCGCATCGCCGGGGAACTCCTCTCCCGCGTGGTGCAGAAGACCGCGACCGAATCCGACCGAGAAGGCAACGAAGGTGAGTCCTGGCTCCGTGCCTGGGCCCGAACCTTCGAGGATGCCCTGGAGGAATGTCTCCGCATGATGGGGCTCTGGATTGGCGAGGCGCAGGGCGGAACCCTCTCGCTCGATTTCGACTGGAACGACACCACCCTTGCCGCCGACATGATCACGGCCCTGACCAATGCCCGGACTTCTGGCAACCTCTCCCGCGAAGCCTACCTGACCAAGATGCAGGAGGGCGGCGTTCTGCCTGTGGGGCGCACCATTCAGCAGGAAATGGACGCTCAGGATGTGGAGGGGCCGCAGGGCTTTGGCAATGTTGACCCGCTGGGCAAATCCGCATGACCCCCCCCATCCCCAACCGCATCCAGTCTGCCCTCATCAAAGAGGGTCTGAACCTCGCCCGGTACGAGGCTGGGCTGCGGCGTGATGTCCTGAAGCTCCTGGCAGACCTCGGGGATGAACTTGGCGCAAGCCTATCTGGCGCAGGGCTCGATACCCCGCGCACGGACTGGCAGCGGGCGCGGCTTCAGAAGCTGTTGGCGACCGTAGAGCGCAAGGTGTCCGAGGTCTATGGGCAGATTGAGGGCCTGACCACCACTGAGCTTTCGGGTTTGGTGGAGGTGTCCGCGGATCGCATCGTCACCGCCTGCAATGACGCCATCGGGGCCAAACTACTCCAGCCGATCCAATGGACAGAAGAGCAGATCCAGGCCATCGTCAGCGACACGCTCATTGAGGGCGCTCCATCTGCAGAGTGGTGGACCCGGCAGAGTGCAGACTTCACCAAGGCCTTCACGGACCAGATGCGCATGGGGATGATGCGCGGCGAAACGGTTGACCAGCTCCGCAACCGCATCCTACCCGCCGTGGACCTCCGCAAGGTCCAGCCCGGGAGCCGGTCACTCATCCAGACCGCCAGGCGCAATGCTGAAGCTCTGGTGCGAACCTCTGCGATCACCATCAACAACGCCGCCCACCAGGCCGCCTATGACGCGAACGCCGACATCATGGAGGGCGTGGAGTGGGTCAGCACCCTGGACACCCGCACATGCCTGTCCTGCGCATCCCTGGATGGGAAGACGTGGGATATGGGCGAGTCGCACCCGATACCCTCTCTCCACTGGAACTGCCGGTGCTTCCTGGCCCCGAAAACCAAGTCCTGGGAGCAACTGGCGCGTGAGGCGGGCGGGGACACCCGGCTTGCGGCCGAGCTCGACAAAATACCGCCCGGGGATCGTGCCTCCATGGGTGGGCCCGTCAGCGGTGGGACCACCTTCGAGCAGTGGTTCAAGGACCAAGACGAGGCCACCCAACGCGAGATCTTGGGGCCGAAGAAGTGGGAGATCTGGGACCGCTCGGGGCTCACGCTCAACCAGATGGTTAGCGGGGATGGGCGCGAACTGACGCTGGCCCAACTCAAAGCCAGATAGTGACACCCGGAAGTCACACCCCCAGCCGGACTCTGAGGCCAGACAGGCGTGAGGCCTGTTCCCGCTGCGATAGCGGACCCCTCGGAGATCCAGATGTCCCTCAAAACCCTCGAAGGCCTGCCGGATGAAGTCGCCAAGCTCTACAAGCAGGGCGAAGACGGCGAATACCACCTCATCGAAGCCCCTGATGGGCTTAAGTCTGCGCTCCAGAAAGAGCGTGAGCGAGCCAACGCCGCCGAGAAGGCGCTGAAGGATCGCGAGAAGACCGAAGCGGAAGCCCTGGCCCGGAAGGAACGCGAGGACCTGGAGAAGAAGGGGGAATACGAGAAGCTGAGCGCCGCCGACAAGGCTGCACTCAAGGCCGCAGAGGAACGGGCGCAGGCGCTTGACGCCAAGCTCCGGAGTGGGGCCATCGAGCGCGCTGCGCTTGAGGCGGTCACCTCCGTAAAGGGCATCCCCAAGGCCCTCCTTCCTCACATTCTGCCCAACCTTGAGGCCGTCCCTGATGGGGATGGATTCGCCGTCAAGGTGAAGGGTGACCCCGCCAAGAAGATCACCGATTTCGTGTCCTCGCTCAAGGCTGAGATGGCCTGGGGCTTTGAGGGCTCCGGCGCTTCCGGCAGTGGGGCTGGCCAGCCTGGGCAGGGCGGTGGCGGGACGAATGCCCGCTACGCCGAGCTGATGGCCAAAGAGAACCGAACCAACGCCGAGGGCCTGGAGATGATCCGCCTCGGACACGAAATCCAGAACGCAACCAAACCCTGAAAGGACTTAGGCCATGGCCTTCAACGTCGGTCAAGTATCGGACTTCAGCGATTCCAACAGCGTCCTTAGCCCCGTGATGGCGGCCCTCGCCAAGTCCATCACGCTCCCCCGCTTCAAGGGCGCCCTCTACCAGGCCATGGGTAACCCCCTGGTCCCCATCAAGACCAAGCAGTACGACGTCTACAGCCGCTCCAAGAGCACCCGCAACGGCATCATCGGGACCGCTGGCGGCTCCGACTGGGGCAGCACGTCTGCTACCACCTCTCTCCCCATCGCCGCCGCCTACAATGCTGGCCTGACCGTGGGCCACGTGCTCAAGATCGACAGCGAAATCATGGTGGTCAAGAGCGTGAACCGTTCCGCCAACACGGTGGACGTCTTCGCTCGTGGCGCGGCTGGCACCACCGCTGCGACCCACGCCACCGGCGCCAGCTTCTCCGTGATCGGGTTCGCGGGCCGGGATGTGGATCTCAAGAGCGCTGAGTCCTTCAGCGAGAACACCCTGAAATGCCCCAACTACGTCCAGACAGTCTTCGAACTCCTGGACTGGACCAAGGGTGCGGAGCTGGAGCGCCAGGGGCTCAGCACTGCCAACGTCATCGCCATCCTCCAGCAGGAGGCCACCATCCGTGTGGCTGAAACCCTGTCCAACATGGCCATCAACGGCGTGAAGCAGGCTGGATCCGCCTCTATCCCCTACATGTCCAGCGGCCTCCTGGCCAGCCTGGAAGACACCAACGGCAGCACCCGCCCTGTCCAGCGCTACAACGCCTCCAGCGCCGCCCTGGATGAAACCAAGCTCTGTGCCGCCCTGGATCAGGTCTTCGCCCTGGGCGCTCCTGACACCATCGTGACCGGGCTCTATAACGCCAACAAGTTCAAGACCTTCACGGGCGCCGGCAAGGATGTCACCATCGCCACGGATCGCATGGACACTGGCGCGGGCCGGTTCATCGACCACTACGACTACAACGGGGCTCGGCTCAATCTCCTGATCGACGCCGACATGCCCAACGACAAGGTGGCCATCGTCACCATGGGCAGCCTCAAGAAGGGCTGGTTGGATGGCGACATCCTGACCACCAAGGAAGAGCCCACCCTCAGCACCCGTGAGAAGCGCGAATCCATCCAGGGTTCTGTGGGCTTCATCGTCGAGAACGTGGGTTACGACCACCTGGAAATCTACGGCCTGATCTAGGCCATGCGCCGGGGTGGGCTTCGGTCTGCCCCGGCACTCTTTGGAGACCCCATGCAGATCCCCGCGCTTGTGTTTCCCGATGGTGGTTGGTGCGAGGCCCTGGGCACGTCCTACCGCCCCGGCCCCTACCAGCCCCGCACGGCTGACGAATACAAGGCCCTGGCCCCCTTCGCCATCGACGCCCCCGAGTTGGAAGAGGACGGCGTGTCCATCCCCTCGTCTGCGCTGAGGGATAAGGCGAGCCTCTGTGCCTGGGCCAAGGAAACCCACGGCCTGGACATCAGCCCTGATGCCGGGACCAAGGACGAACTGAAGGCCCAGATCCTCGCAGCCATTGAGGCCCGGTAGCCATGACGCTCACGGTCGGCACTGACACCTACGCCTCCCTTGCGGAAGCCGAAGCCTACATGGCCACGCTGACGTTCAAGGATGCGTGGGGCAGTGCTGACCCCGCCAAGGAGGCCGCACTCAAGCAGGCCGCCCGACTTCTCGACACCCTGAACTGGAAGGGCACCCGCGCCACCCAGGCCCAGTCCATGGCTTGGCCTCGTGTGGATGTGGTGGACCGTGACGGCTACGAAGTCGAGGGCATCCCCGCCGCCCTCAAAAATGCCCAAGCCGAGTTCGCCCTTCGCCTGATGGCGGAAGACCGCACCGCTGACGCTGGCGCACTGGCCCCCCAGGCGATGACCATTGGAAGCCTCCAGATTTCCGACCTGCGCCGCTCCGTGTTCCCGCCTTCCGTGCTGGAACTGGCCCGCGACTTCCTCCGGGCTTCTGGAGGGGTTTTGGTGGTGCGCGGATGAGCCTCGCCACCCTCGCCATTGCCCAAGCCAAAGCCGCCATGCAGCGTTATGGCTGTGCGGTGGCGCTGTCTCACGTGTCCGTGGGCACCGGGCCAGACTCGACAGGTGACGTGACCACTGCCGCAAACACTTGGGGACTGCTGGATGCGTCGAGTCTTCAGGGGCTCGGGTTCAAGTTCGGGTCTGATCTTGTACAGGCCGGTGATTGCAAACTCACCATTCCCGGGGGGCTCGCTTTCGCCCCTGCTCCTGGTGACACCCTTACCGCTGCGGGCAAATCCTGGACGGTCATTTCGGTTCGCCCCCTCTATGTGGGCTCTGCGCCTGCGACCTATGAACTCCTGGTGCGGTCATGAGCTTCGCCGGGGATATCTCCACGTTCGCCAAAGAGACCAACATCAAGTTCGACAAGGTGGTGCGCAAGGTCACCATCGACATGACGCGGGAACTGGTCATCGCCACCCCCGTGGACACCGGGCTTGCGCGCTCCTCGTGGTTCTTTGGCCTGACGCGCCCCACGAACGTGGGGGAATCCGCCTCCAAGAATGGTGCCCCCTCCATCTCGAGGTGCCTGGAGTTCACAGCCAACCTCAAGGCGGGCGGGGTCCACTTCATCGCCAATAACCTGCCCTACATCATGGCCCTGGAGTTCGGATCCTCGACCCAGGCCCCCAATGGCATGGCCCGGAAGACCGTCGAGAAGTGGCAGGAGATCGTCAACCGTGTGGCGGGTGCGCTGTGAGATACGCCGCCATCCTCGCCCTCCTCAACACGCACCTTCAGACCTTCCCTGGGTGGTCAGACGCGGCTTGCGCATGGCCCAACCGTCCCTTCACGCCTACGCCTGGTGTTGGCTGGTGGAAGGTGGATTTCATCCCCTCCACCGTTGAATACGCCCTGGGTGCAAGCGGGGCCATCCACGAGCGCGGCATCTACCAAGTCACCCGCTACGAGCCCGCCAGCAAGGGCGCAGCGGCAGGGCTGGGTGCCTCTGACTCCATGGCCTCGCACTTCAGCCGACAGGTCCTGGCCGGATCGGGGCTTTCCGTGGCCTGCGGCATCCCCGAGCTTGGCCCCTGCCTTTCTGAGCCTGACTGGTTCGCGTCTCCCCTGTCCATCCGCTTCACAGCCCTCTGAGGTGCCCTAAATGCCTACCTCCATCGGTCAATACACCCAACTGGCCTACATCCTGGAGCCCAATGCCTTCGGGTCCACTCCCGCAACGCCTGTGGGCCAGAAGCTCCCCATCATCTCCGGCCTATCCCTGGCCCCTGACGCATCCTACATCGACAACCCCACTTTCCGCACGGATGGCATGGCCGCTGCCGGAAGGCGTGGGGCGCTGAAGGGTAAGGGCACCATCCCTGGCAAGCTCGCCTATGGCCAATTCGATGACTTCATGGCCGCTGCCCTGGGCAACTTCTCCTGGCTGTCCAACGTGGTCAAGATCAAGGCCATTGCGGTCATGAGCGCCGCCACGGTCACGGTCGCTTCGGCGGGCAAGACCTTCACCCGTGCCGCTGGGTCCTTCCTGGCGGATGGCTTCGCGGTGGGCGATGCGGTGCAGTGGTCCGGGTTCACCAATGCCGGGAACAACGTCACCGTTATCATCACGGCCCTGACTGCCACCGTCATGACCTGCTCGGCTGCGCCCGTTTTGGTGGACGAGGCCAGCTCCACGACCTGCAAGTGCGTCACCAACATCCGGCCCAGCTTCACCATCGAGCGCGGCGACCTGCTGACCTCCAGCTTCTTCCCCTTCACTGGGATGGTCATCGACTCCATGAAGCTCTCCGGCAAGACCGGGGACGCTGTGGATATCAGCTTCGACGTGCTGACCAAGGGCGTGAACAACGAGGCTACCGGAACCCTCTTTAGCAGCCTCACCGCTGTCAATACGAACCCCCTCATCACCACCTGGGAGGGCTCCGTCAAACGGAACACTGTGGCGCAGGCCAACGTGGTGGGCTGGGATCTGACTGTCTCCCGCAACTGCGACACCGCAGAGGTCTGCGGGTCCAGTGTCCTTTACGACATCCAGCCCCGGCAGCATCGCGTGAAGGGCAGCTTGGAACTCTACTTCGACTCCAACCAGGCCTACTCCGATTACCGCGCTGAAACGGATCTGGCGCTTCAGCTGATCCTCGGCTCCGGCTCCGCGAAGAGCTACCAGATCGACCTCACCAAGTGCCGCTACACCAACTGGAAGGGCGACCCCAAGGATGGCATGGGCACCGTGACCGTCGATGTCGAGTCCTACGCGCCCGATTCCGGCACCAACACCGCTTTCATGTTGACCCGCATTCCTTAAGGAGCCTTTGTGGACCTCTCGAAAATTAAAGCAGTCGACTCCGTGCGCGTCGAGATCCAGCACCCCGCTTGCGAAGGTGTTGTGGTCGTCATCGCGGGCATCACCCATGCCGCCACCAAAAAGGCCGACCAGAAGCGGGCCGATGCCCTGCTGAAGGCCAAGAAGGGACTCAAGGCCGAAGACCGCGAAAAGCTCATGATCGACTACATGTCCGCCCGGGTCCTGGCCTGGGAGGGAGTGCAGTGGGAAGGTGCCGACCTCGAATGCACCCCCGAGAACGTCGCGATGGTCCTCTCTGTCCCCGATCTGGCGTTCCTCCGCGACGAAATCCTCATCGCCATGGGGGATGACGAGGCTTTTTTCAAGGCCTAGAGGAGGAGTGTTTCGATGGTGCGCGCCACCTCTTCAAGCTCGCCAAGCCCGACAAGTCCGGGGTCACGCTTGCACAGAAGGGGGCGCACCTCGAAGCCCAGGGCATCCACCCCAGGTTCATGGACGGCCCGGATCTGCCGGAGTGCTGCTCTCACCTGTGGGCCTGGTTCATGGACGCCCACCAGGCCAGGCAGTCCGGAATGTCCACGCTCCCCCTCTCGTGGTCAGACCTTCACGCGTTCCTCTCCCTGCACGAGATCCGGCTGAGGCCTTGGGAGATCCGGTGTTTACGAGCTTTTGACCGCGCCTACTTAACCGCTTTCGCACAGGAGGACACCAACGATGACGGACCTGGCGAGGCTGGTTCTAGCGGTGGACAGCACAGAGGTGAAGAGCGCTGATCGTGCGCTCTCAGGCCTGGAGTCCACCGCCAACAAGGCGGAAGCCGCAGCCGGGAAACTGATGGCGGTGTTCGCCGGGTTGATGACGGTATTGGCCGGCGCGAAAGCGTTCTATGACACCAACGCCGAGTTCCAGCGACTCAACGCATCGCTGATCACCGTCACGGGTTCTGCCGGGGCTGCGGAGAAGGCTTTCGCCATGCTCCAGCGCCTAGCCAAGGACACGCCCTACGAGCTCTCTGAAGTAACCCAGGCCTTCATCAACCTCAAGGCCCGGGGCATGGATGCTTCCGCCGAATCCCTTCTGGCCTATGGCGACATGGCCAGTTCCTTCGGGCGCAGCTTGACCGACACCATCCAGGCCATCGCGGGTGTGGCGATGGGTGAGACGGAGGCCATCAAGTCATTTGGTGTGCAGGCAACAGCAGCCGGAGATAAGGTGGCCCTCACCTTCAAGGGGCAAACAGAGGTCATCAACCGTTCCACCTCTGCGGTGGAGGCCTATTTCAAGCAGCTCGCAGTCTCGAACTTTGGCGGGGGCATGGAGCGCCAGATGAAGACGCTTGGCGGGCTGATGTCCAACCTGAAAGACCAGATCGCGGCCACCTTTTTTGCCATCGGGAATGCTGGGGCTTCGGGTGGCATGGGTGATGGCATTGCCGGGCTGACTAAGGCTCTGGACAGTGCAACCCCGGCGCTGGTGCGCTTCACCCAATCCGTAACATCGACCGCCGCATCGACGGTTGCCGTGTTGAATGCCATCAAGATCCCGATAGCTGCCCTTGCCGCCCTCGGGTTCGCCGTGATCCTTAATGGGTGGGTTGTGGCACTGGCGGGCATGGCGGCACCCCTGATTAAGGCCACCGCGCTGACCCTGGCGCTCGACCTCGCCACACTGAAATACGCCACAAGCGCAGGAGTGGCCGCAATGGCTTCCGGTGGACTCAAAGTGGCTATCGCCGCCATTGCCTCGCCAGTGGGGGTGCTGATCATCGCGCTTGGCGCGCTCTACCTGGCCACGAAGTCTTATCGGAACGAGACGGACGCCCTCAACCGGTCCATCGACGAGCAGCAGGCCAGGATGAACAAGCAGCAGCCCATCCTTAATGCGAGGGATCGGGTTCGGGAGCTCCGGGAGGAGAACGAGCGACTCAGGAAGGTCCTCTCGGGCGACAAATCCGTGAAGATCCGCAGCACCGAGGGACAGGCGCTTGTCAGCCAAGTCACGAAGGACGGGGGCGACTCTGCATGGGCCGACATCGTGGCGAACCACTTGGACGCCGAACTTGCAGCCAATCAGAAGCTCAAGGACAAGCTGGACGCACGGAACAAGGCCATCAAGGACACCGCTGCGGAAATGCAGAGGCTCGAAGACGCCAAGAAGGAGATGATCCGCAACCTCAAAAAGTCCAATGCCGAGTTCGCCAACATGGCAAGCGCTGGCCAGTGGTCTTTCATGAAGGAAACCGATCTGGACGAGCGCGCCAAGCAGATCGCAGAGGCCAAGCGCCTTGGCTTGGCTGAGAGTGCGGCAATCCAGCAGTGGACCAAGAACCAGGAGGCCATCAGCCGCTACGCCAACGAAAAGCGCAGGGCGGCGGAACGCCTAGAGGCCGCTGCCAAGCGAACCGAGGAGGCTCTTGCGCGGCAGGGCGATTATTCCTCCGGCATGGTGGACGCTGCGAGCAGCTTGAACCTGCAGTACGACCCCGAAAAGAAATACCTCGACGCCGTGAACCGCATCAACGCCCTCAAAAAGGCGGGGATGCTCACGGACACTGCCTACGTCAAAGCGCTGCGCGATGTGGAAGCCGAGCACGGCAACCTCTGGGCGCAGATGTCCCTCCAGGTCGAAACCTACGCCGACACCAGCGCAGCCGCGCTTGCCAACTTCTTCAACGGCACCTCCAGCGGCTTCCGGGAGATGACCATCTCCATCCTCACGGACCTTGAGAAGATGATCATCAAAGCCACCATCACCAAGCCCATCTTTGATGCGCTGGCGAAGAGCATCAACAGCATGGGGAGCGGCGATAGCTGGCTGTCCTCGCTGGGCAGCACGGTAGCTGGCTGGTTTGGGGGCGGGAGCACTCAGATTTCCGGCATGTCCTCCGATTCCCTCCTTGGCCAGGCCGCGGCATCGGGCGGATACCGGGACGGCTCCAAGCCTTACCTCGTAGGGGAGCGCGGCCCTGAGATCTTCAACCCTGGCGTGTCCGGGACCATCACCCCCAACAACAAAATCGGGGGTAGCTCCATCAACATCGTCAATCAGATCAACGTGACGGTGGCGGATGGGCAGGCCACCACCAACACCAAGAGCAGCGCCCAACAGGGCCAAGATATTGCCAAGAGCCTTGAATCGATGATGGACGCCTGGGCTGCAAAGAACATGCGACAGGGCGGCCTATTTGTGGGTGGACGATGACGGCGACCTTCCCCTATCTGCCCGATTGGGGTGCCTCCCCCGAGATGCCCCAGGCCATCAACAAGGTGGCCTTTGGGGATGGCTATGAACAACGCAGTCACAAGGGGCTCAACCCTTATCTGCCCATCTGGAGCCTGACCTTCTCCAAGCGAACCCAGGCAGAGGCCGAGGCGATTGCTGCGTGGTTCCAAGCGAACAAAGCGGACGTGGCTGCCTTCAATTGGACCACCCCGGGCGCGAACACAACAGCGACCGACGAACTGTTCTTCACTGGGGATGGGTCGACATCATCCGCCCAGCTCACGAAGGGCGGGGACGCCATCACGTCTGGGATTCTGATCTCATCCCTCACCCGCACGGACTGGCAGGGGACGGTCCAGCTGAGCCCGACCCCTCGGACGAACCTCCGACTCTATAGCCAAGATTTCACAATCGCGGCATGGATTAAAACGAACCTGACAGTAACGCCAGACGCCACAACCGCGCCAGATGGCACGAACACCGCCGACCTCCTTGTGACTGCTGCGGTCACGGGATCGATGCGGGTTTACCGTGGCGTGGCGTCTGTTGCGGGCCAGAGACGCTGCTCATCCTGGTATGTCAAGAAGCAGCCAGGTTCTGTGGTCCGTTGGTTAGTATTGTCGGCAGACCAATCTGGAGCCCTTGCGTGGTTTGACCTAGACAATGGGGTGTTTGGGAATATCGGTTCCGGGATCACCGCCTTGGTTTCCGCCCTATCCAATGGATGGTATCGGGTTTCTATCACCTACAACGCTGCTGGGAACGACTCCGGGGATAACCAATTCCTCACCGTGGTTGCAGGAAATGGGAACTTAACCAACATCACCGGGGACGGGGTCACCGGGTTCTATGTCTGGGGCGCCCAGGTCGAGGACTCCGCCGAGCCGACCTCCTACATCCCGACAGATATTTCCATCGTCACCGTGACCGACTACACCATCTCCTCCACGGGCGTGGTCGCCTTCGGCCAGACGCCTATAAGCGGGGCAACGTTCAGGTGGTCTGGGACCTATACCATCGGGTTCATGTGGGTGGCGGACTCCTGGACCCCTGCCAAGCCCGACGAATACAACTCCTGGTCGGTCCAGGCCAAGTTCCGGCAGGTGGCGGCATGATCCCCTACTCGGAAATCATGAGCCTGAGCCCCACGGCCATTATCGAGCTCTTCGTGTTGGACGCCTCAAGCATCGCGGGCGGGGGAGTCTACTACTTCCACGCCGGGACCAACCAGGTCGGCAGGGACATCGTGTGGCAGGGGCAGGCATACCAGCGCCTCCCGATGAAGGCGGATGGGTTTGAATGGTCCTCCAAGGGCACCCTCCCACGGCCCAAGATCACTGTGTCCAACCTGGATGGCGTGGTCGGGGCCATGATCCGCGACCTGGATGACCTTGTGGGAGCCAAGGTTACCCGCAAGCGGTGCTTCGCCCGCCACCTGGACGGGATGCCTGGGGCCGACCCAGAGGCGCACTGGCCCGATGAACCCTGGGAGATCGACCGCAAAACCGCTGAGACCGACGAGGCTATTGAATTTGAATTGGTGGCACCCCTCGATGTACAGGGCTCCAAGGTGCCCCGGAGGCTCATCAACGCCGGGTTCTGCAACTGGGACCCGGGTTCAAGCGAGATTTGCCCCTACATCGCAGGGTGCAAGCGGCGCTTGGCCGACTGCAAGGAGAACTACCCCAACCAGGCGCTCCCCTATGGCGGGTTCCCTGGCACCAGGAGGGCCGCATGACGCCCGAACTCCACGCCGCCATCATGGCCCACGTTTCCGCGACTCCTGGCGAGGCCTGCGGGCTCCTGGTCTGGGATGGCAAGGTCAGCGCCACCTACCACCCCTGCCGGAATACTTCGCCCGAGGGAGACCGGTTCAGCATCCACATCGAGGACTGGTGCGCCGCCGAGGACGCCGGGGAGATCCTGGGCGTGGTCCACTCGCACCCGGACGGCAACCTTCAACCCTCCCCCTGGGATCTTCACAGCGCCACCATCATGGGCAAGGCGTGGTGGATCTTTAACCCCGAGGGGAAGTGGTTCCGGTTCCCCGGAAGACTCCCCCTTTCGGGCAGGCCCTACGCCTGGGGGGTTTCCGACTGCCTGACGCTGGTGCAGGACTGGTGCCTAGAGCAGGGGGCCCGGATCCCCGACCCCATCCGCGTCCCCCACTACTGGGAACAGGGCCTTGACCCCTTCCAAAAGGGGCTTGAGGGTTCACGGTTCTCCATCGTTGAGGGTGATCCCCAGCGGGGAGACGTGCTGCTCTTCGGCAACCCGGCCCGTCACGCCGGGGTTTACATCGGCCACGGGAAGTTCCTCCACCACCGAGAGGGGCAACTCTCCCGTGCCGAGGCCTTGGACGGCTACTGGCAGAAGGCCATGCGAATTGTGAGGGCTGCATGAGGGAGATCCGCCTCTACGGCGAATTGGGGCGCAGGTTCGGGCGCGAACACCATTTCGAGGTGGCCACCCCTGCCGAGGCTATCAAGGCGTTGTGCCATCAGGTGAAGGGCTTCAAGGCCTATCTCCGGGAACACCGGGAAGACCCCTTCGCCGTACTGGTGGACCGCGTTTCCCTTGGCGAGGGCGAGTTCAGCGGGCCCGTGGGTCGGATGGAAACCATCAAGATCGTGCCTGTCGTGGCGGGCGGGTCCAACGGGCTGAAGATGGTGGCCGGGGCTGTGCTGATCGTGGTTGGGGCAGTTGTTAACGCTTATTTCCCCGGGTCGGGCACCCCGTTCATCCAGATGGGCGTGGGCCTAATGATCGGCGGCGTGGTGGGCTACCTCACGCAAGCCGCTGCGCCAACCTCCGCATCCAGCACTGCAGATTCTGAACCCACCAACTACACCTTCGGGTCTCCACGGGTCACCAATGGCCAGGGCTACCCTGTCCCACTGGGCTACGGGAAATTCAGGGTCGGTGGGGCGCTGATCAGTTCCGGCATCGCCTCCGAGTCCTTCCAGTCCCTCGGGTTCGGCGGCATGGCCCCAGATGACTCCGGCACCAAGGGTGGGGATGGGAACTCCGTCCCGTGGGCGTGGTCAGTTGCGCCTGAATCGGACACCGAAGCCTCAGGCATCAGCGAACAGCTGCGGTTCATCCAGGCACTGTCTGAGGGGCCGATTCTGGGCCTGGTCAATGGCCTCCAGTCGGTCTATCTGGATGACACCCCCATCCAGAGCCCCAGCGGGTCATTCAACATCCACGGCATCAATCTGGCCATGTCCTCCGGGACGGCCAACCAGGCGGCCATCCCCGGCTTCCCCAGCATCGAGACGCCCTACGATGTCAGCGTCAAAGTCACCAACGCGGGCGGTGCCATCGCTCGGACCATCTCGACGCCCAATCTCTCCGCTGTCCGGATCCGCATCAAATACCCCTCCATGCAGACGGTGGATAAGACCACCGGAGACGTATCGGCGGCATCTGCCCAAATCTCGGTCACCATCCAGAACGCCAATTACAACGGGGGCGTGGCGTATCCCGTGACGCTCTCCGAGGGCGGAACCTGCAAGATCAAAAGCTCTTCGGCCTACACCAAGGCCTGGAGGATCGAACTCCCCCAGGGCATCTCGGGGCCGTGGACGATCAGCGTGACCCGCGTGACCGAGGACAGCACCTCCAACTACCTGATGAACGACACGTGGTGGGCGGACTACACCGAACTTACAGACGAACTCCTGCGTTACCCCTACACCGCCGTGATGGGGATCTCGGTGGACGCCAAGAGCTTCAATTCGGTCCCCGAGCTCACGGCGGAGTGCTACCTCCGCATCATCCAGGTGCCCAGCAACTACGACACGGACACCCGGACCTATTCCGGGATCTGGGACGGCACCTTCAAGTGGGCATGGAGCGACAACCCGGCCTGGTGCTGGTACGACCTCGCCACGAACACCCGGTATGGCTGCGGGACCTTCCTCCAAGCCTCGGGGATGGACAAGTGGGCGCTCTACGACATCGCCCAGTGGTGTGATGAGCAGGTGGACAACGGCCTGGGCGGCAAAGAGCCGCGCATGACCATGAACATCTTCATCCAGACCCAGGAAGAGGCCATCAAGGTTCTGTCTGAACTCGCCTCCTGCTTCTGGGGGATTGCCTATTATGCTGCGGGAAGCGTGACGGCGGTGGCCGACTGGGACAAGGAGCCTGTGGCCCTCTTCACCAACGCCAATGTGCAGGACGGAAAGTTCACCTATTCCGGCAGCGCGAAGAAGGCGCGGCATACCAGTGCCGTAGTGACCTGGATGGACCCTTCCCTGGGCTACGCCACCAACCAGGAAATCTATGAATACGAGGATGCCCGTTCCAGGTACGGGTACAACCCGCTCACCGGAACAGCGATCGGCAGCACTTCAAGGGGGCAATCCCGCAGGTTTGGGCAATGGGAGGTTCTGTCGGAGTTCTTCGGGACGGATACCGTGAGCTTCACTGCGGGGCTCGACGGATCCCTGCTTCTCCCCGGGGATATCTTCCAGGTCCAGGACAACCACAGGGCGGGAAGCACCCGGTGGGGTGGAAGGCTGTGGGGGGGCTGCACAACCACCACCATCAACCTGGACGGGGCCGTGGCCCTTGAGGTTGGGAAGAACTACTACCTGAAGGTGTGGGGTGCAGACGGCTCCGTTGCGGTTCGGCAGGTGCTTTCCGGGCCCGGGACATGGGCCGCCATCACTACCGCGCCCTTCGATGCCGAGCCCAGCGCCATGGCGGTATGGGTCCTCCAGGAAGAGGCAGACGCGAAGCTCTATCGCGCCATTTCCATCTCCGAAAAGAGCGGGCTGGGCCATGACATCACGGGCCTCCTCCATGTCCCCGAGAAATACAGCCTGATCGGGGTGGGTAACGATTTCGAGACGGCCACCACCGACAACCCGGAGTATCCCCGGCCCGTGAACCTCGCCGCAGGGGTGTCCATCTCGTCGACCAGTGGCGTTCTCTCCGTCCGTGTCACCCCCACATGGGAGCCTGTCCAGAACTACACCCCATCCAGCTACCAGCTGGCCTATCGCTACCAGGGCGGGGCCTGGACACCACTCCCGGTACAAGGGCTCGGTGCGGAAATCACCGGGCACGGGCTTGGGCTCTATGAGTTCAAGTGCTACGCGGTTTACCGGACCCGCAAATCCGCAGCGGCAACCTGGTCCATCACCGCCGACATCACCGGGAACCCCCCCAATGTGACCGGGCTTACCTGGGCCTATAAAGGCACAGCCCGGATCTCCTGGGATGCCGTGAACGATGCCCGGGGGGTGGATTACGAAGTCCGTATGGGCACCACATGGGACACCGCCATGGTGCTGGGCCGCTTCTCGGGTCTAACCTTCGACGCGGTGGCCGCTGGAACCTACTGGGTCGCGGCCTACTTCATGGGCCTCTACTCTGTGACCCCGGCATCGGTGATCATCCCAGCCAGTGGGATTCCACAGAACGTGGTCCAGACCTGGGACGAAAAGGCGACCTCATGGGCCGGCACATTTGGCGGGGGATGCGCAGCGGATGGCCTGGGGGCGATCTGCCTCACCTCCGGCCTCACAGGCACCTATGAGGTGCCCACCTCCCATGTGGTCGACATCGGAACGGCCCAGCCATGCAGCGTCAGTGTGGCCTATCTCGCATCAACCTCCAGCCTCAATAACGACTGGGATAGCCAGACCAACTTCGATGCCTGGGCAGATGTGGATGGCAACGTCCCCGGCATGGGAACCGTGACCATTCAGATTGCCCTCTCGCAGAACGGCACCACCTGGGGAGATTGGCAGACGTTTATCCCAGGTTCCTACCTGGCTAGGCGCTTCAAGCTCCGCGCCGTGTTAACCCGGGCAGATACGACCGTCACTCAGTATCTCAGCGCGCTCTCCTGGACGGTGGACATGCCCGATCGAACCGCGAAGGGGACCGGCGTTTCTGTTTCCGCTTCGGGTCTTGCGGTGACCTTCTCCCCAGCCTTCCAGGTCATCCCCAACGTGCAGATCACCATCACCAACATGCAGGCCGGGGACATCGTGACCTTCCCCGTAGTGCCCTCCACCTCTGGTTTCACCGTGAAGATCACCAACGGGGGAACCGGGGTTGCCCGAACCATCAACTGGACCGCCCTCGGCTACTAGGAGTTCCCATGTCTCAATACCCACTTCCTGTTCCTGGCGGCTCCGGTCAAACAGTCCGGAACAACATCAACTCAGCCCTGGACGCCCTCTATACGGGGCACTCCGGGGTCTCTGCACCGAGTAGCCCTAAGACGTGGCAAATTTGGACCGACACCAGCGTGTCTCCACCGGTGGAGCGACAGTGGAATGGTTCAGCCTGGGTCGAGAAGGCCAATGAGCAGCGAGTGGCTGTCGCAGATGCTGCCTACACCATCTCCACCAGCGGGAACCGCATCATCGGGTACACCTCTCTCACGGCAGGGCGGACGGTGACGCTTCCCTCTGCGGCGGGCATGGCAGGGCAGCGGATCACGATTCAAGACGAATCTGGAAACGCCTCTGCGTCTAAGCCCATCACCATTCAGCGGGCCGGTTCGGACCTGGTTAGCGGTGTGGTGAGCGTGGCCATTGCATCACCCTATGGGGCAGTTACCTTGATTTCAAATGGCGGGGCGAAGTGGATTGTCCAGAGGCCCAAGATCAGGCAGCAGATCTTCACGGCATCTGGGACATGGACATGTCCAGCGGGGGTAGATCTGGTGCGAGTCACCGTTGCCGGTGGTGGCGGTGGAGGAGCGTCACCGGGAAGCGGCGGCGGCGGTGGCGGTGGTGGAGGGATGGTGGTTACAAAAACCATATCCGTAGTGCCGGGCACAGCCTATACCATCACAGTCGGCAGCGGTGGTGCGGCGGGAGCCGCTGGAGGCTCGTCTTCATTCGGCGCGCTAGTCACAGCCACTGGCGGCGGTAGAGGATCGGGTTCTTTTGGCGGCGTCTACGGAGGCGGCACAGCCCCAGAAATATGGGGAATTTGCACACCTTACGGGTCAGGGGCTTCTCCTGGATATGCCGGTGGGGCCTCCGCCTATGCCTTGGGCGGAGCCTACATCGGCTCATATGTGGGCGGAGGCGGCGGCGCGTCTTATGGGCCCGGAGCGAATGGCGGATATTCGGGGGGCGCAGGGTCCTCTGCCGCCGCGAACACGGGGGGTGGTGGCGGGGGCGGGTATCTATCCTCTGGCGGGTCCGGAGGTTCTGGCATCGTCATCATCGAGTCGGTTGAATAGGAGGCTATGTGAAGACTTACGCAGAAATCCTCAACGGCAAGGTGACCCATGTCGGGACTTGCGCAAACAACTTCACGCCAGAATTCGAGCCTCCCCTGGAGTGCGTGATCATCGACCCGGCCCTCTCCCCTCAGCCGGAGGAGGGTTGGGAGTATCGCGGAGGATGCTTCATCCAGCCAGAGGAAACCGTGGCCCTGGAGCCCGCCCTCACTCTGACCATTGACGGCATCACGGGCGGCTCCTTGGATGGCCTGGAGGTGACCGTCAACGCAGGGGGAGCCCTCACAGCCACGGGCCGGATCACAGACGCGGGCGGGTCGCTTGTCCCTGTGACTGCGACCTTCCGGCTCCCCATCCAGGCCTCAGATGGGCGGGAGCGCCTGGTTGCAGCGGTGGTGACCGAGGGGGCGGTAAGTGTCGCCTGGACACCCAAGGAGTCCGGCGTGTGGTCCATCACTCAAGACCTGGTGAACCTGCGCCAGCCGGACACCACCAAAATGAAGTTCGCAGGCCTCACCGTCTACGTCCTTGAGGCTTAAATGGGGCCGCTCATCCTCTACTACTGGCGAGGCACAGGGCCGCTCGCGTGGCTGGTCAGGACGGCCACCCAGAGCCCCTGGGACCATGTGGCTGTGGGAGTGGAATTGGGCGGTGTCCCGTGCTGCGTCGAGTCCGTCCTCGGCAAGGGGGTGCGGCTGATCCCCCGGGACCTCGACCCCCCGGACGCCAGCCAAGAAACAGGGCTCTACTGGAACCGGGCCAGGGCGGGGGATGTGCTTCAGGAGCTTGGCCAGCCCTACGACATCTTAGACGGAGTTAGGGCGGCGCTAGGGCTTGCCCCCAAACATCGCGGCCTGGAGTGTGCCGAACTGGCCCTGAGGGCACTCCAGGCGGCAGGGCTGACACTGGACGCCTTGCCGACACCGCAGAGGGTCGCGGAGGCAGTCGAAGCCACTACGGGCTATTCCGTCTCATCCTTCTCTGGCAGGGCGTGACGCTTCCGTAGGTATTCCACCACGGCTTCACGGACGAACCGCTGGAGGCTCCATCCCTGGGCCTCCATGTGAGCCTTGATGGCCGTCATCAATGTTGTGGGGAACCAAACGGTTTTCTTCACGCCAGGGTCCTTCTCGGCCACACCAGGGCGACCAGGAAGGGTGCGGAAGGGTTTAGGTGCCATTCCTCCAGCGTCCCAATGAGGCGCGGCCTGGTCTACCGCGATAAATGCTCGGAGTATTTATCGGTCAAAATAGCCGTTGAGGCAAGGAGCGCAAGCCGCCTCTGCTCGTTCGGTCGCCAATCTCCCCGTCTTGCGGCCTGGACCATGATGCCAATAGCTGAATCAACTGCAGCCTTCACATGCAGCGGATCCGACCTAACACCCTCTCCGCATCCCGCCACGATGGCTTGCCCCAGTGACTCGACTACGGAAAGCCAAGCGGAGATCTCGAGCCCCGGAGAGGCGGCAGAGGCCGCAATCATGGCAGGGTGGTGCAGCGCGACCCACGGCCCAGCCTCGGCACCCCATAGATGGTGAATAAGCCTGAACCACGGTTTAGGCCATTCCCCGTAATCCGGCCAGACCTGCATCATTGTCTTGGCCCCGGTAACCAGGTGGGACAGGTGGCGCCTCACCAACATCCTCCTGATGTAGTCCGGATGCCCCATGTAGTTGTAGACCCATGTGATGCTCTGGCCAGTCGCTTCAGCGATACGAGCTGCCGTGAAGTCATAGGGGTATTTCCGAAGCAGATGCGCTGCGGCGTTCTTGGCTTCTTCAAGGCGCGGTGCATCGCCCAAGAGCCGTTTCGGACCCTGACCCGACACACTTCCCCCGGTGGTATTTTATCGACCTTCCCACCCGTAAAGGAGTAAGCAATGTTTTCCCAATGGGTTGCGACTTGTAAAAAGTTGGCATTCCCAGTTTGGTTAGGTTATTCAACCCTCATGCCAGGATGATTTCAATCTCGAATATTGTGGGAGCGTCAATGGACACCATCACCGAAACGGCATGGTCAATGTATAGAATGCGGGTCAGTTTGGTTGCCGAACTGCTGGATGACGCGCTCTATTGGCCTCCTTGCGAGGAACACGACTTCGGCATCATCCTGGCTGGCTCCGAGGCCGCAGCCGAGAGGATGCTGGAGAAGGTGATCGCGGAGAGGGTGGGGAAGGCGGGGTAGGCATTTTTTCTACCCTTCGCATTCATGGGGCAGATTTTGGGGCAGGTTTGAATAGACTTCCTGTTAAGTGTTGGTGATAGGCGTGATGTCGCGCTTGTTCGGTGGAGGGTGGGGCCACCAAGAAAAACAGCCACTTAGGGTGGCTGTTTCCTTGTCATCTCTGCTCGCCTGCGGGAAGCTTCAGCGTCCTGACATCTTCCCCTGCAGTTCGGCGATGGCTTTGACGGGATCCG
>Ga0316613_10000343_pt1 | contig 43344 bp, 61 predicted proteins | sample OWC_soil_day10_C_2_FD_207647 | JGI IMG/M metagenome (GOLD analysis project Ga0316613, IMG submission 207647) | Wetland soil microbial communities from Old Woman Creek delta, Ohio, United States - OWC_soil_day10_CT_b | ecosystem: Environmental > Terrestrial > Soil > Wetlands | place: USA: Ohio...
TTTCCTTTGTACACTGAAACGCTTACGGTTGTTATTGTCATTCCACTTTGAGTTATTTTTGTTTCAGGATCCCAAGCCTTTCCGTTTATCACAACTTGATTCATGCGCTCACCGCTTTCTTTTGGCAATCTTGACAAAGTGACTTGCCATATTTCTTAATACTAAAAGCATGTACTCCTTGAGGTATTGACTTCTTACACGATTCACAAGCGTATACGTCCTGTTTAGGCTCTGTAAGCTGTTGTTTTGTCGTTTGTGTATTTGTATTACCACTATCTTTTTTACCGCTTATAGAAGCCTTATTCCCATCATCGTCAGCGTCCCAAGCTACTCCTAATATTGCTGACAGTGCATAACGCCTAGCGTATGTTATCGCACTTCCTGCGCCCTGTGGATCGGTTTTAACAGCATGTAGGGTTAATGGGTCAAACTCTATCCATTCACCGGAACTGTGCATCAATAAGGTTGTGATCGTGATATCCTGTCCGTTTCCACCCGGAGACTGAATGAACGACAATCCGTTTTTAGATAGAACCGGACGAACTGCCGCAAGCAATCCGTCAAGTTCAACGTACTTGCTTTTGAAGAATGGGTTATCACTGTCTTTTACAGGGTCTTTTACTTCCGCTTGAAACTTTGCCAATGCAGAGGCTATTTCTTTAATTGACTCGCTTTTATTCACTCTCCAGCCCTCCTATCTCACATACTTAATGCCGCTTCGTCCGCTATTGTTGTAATCTATTGGCTCTTTAAGCATTTTTCTGTAGCTTTCCATTCTGCGGCTAACTTCTTCTGTGTCTTCCATATCCTTTTTACGCAAAAACTGTTCGCGTTCTTCTCCGGTTAACTTCAAATCGTTAGCTTCTCTTGACCACTCAACAGGCACTTCGCGAAACATTACCCAAGGTTTATCCCAGCCCATATATTCAGCTATTTTACACTCTTTCCAGTGATCATCAGCCCAAGCCATCTTATTCCGCACCTGCCAATCTTGCTATTCCCCTCGCCGTATCCTCTAGCCTATCGGCATATTCATAAACGTCACTACATTCGCAAGCCAAGCAATTTATAATGTCCTCAACATCATCATTCATTGGAACTGAGCTTTTTAACATTTCTAAAAGTCTGTACATGTTGGAGTGAGTTTCTTTTAATCCTTCTACTTTATCCATAAGGCTACCGTCATACCGCACGTATTTACGGCTATCTTGTATCACCTTGATAATTGTTTTAGATGTAACAAGGTTTATTTGTGGTTGTATAAAAGGTCTTATTGACCGTTCAATTACTGGGTTTAACATTTCACTTCATCCCTTTCTTATTGGTGTTAGTCCTTATTACAGGAGGTGTTTTTGGTATTAACGGTTGTGATTTTATCCGTATCATTGTCTTACACTCTCCTTTGTGATATAATAATCGTAGAATATTTTTCCTAACGGGCCGCTCTTGCAGGAGCGGTTTTTTCATGCACTAAATACGCAAATGTTGCTTGTATAATCTTTAGAAAAGCTACTCTTCCACGGCTATTGGTTAGTTGCTCATGTGGTTCAATCACATTGTCTTCTACTATTTTCCCCATCCTGTTTTCTAGCCTCTTAGCTTCTCCAATTCTCCTGTACACATCGGAGTAAATCTCGTAAATTGGTTTAGGCTCTACCGCTGGCAGTAACATCTTACCGACTTCGTTCTGGCGTAACCATTCATAACCAATACGTGGGCAATCATAAAGGCGTACCATTTCGGCGACAATATCCTCCGGGGCAATATACTTTCCTGCTTCGTAAAATTGTAGTGTTCTTGTTTTGATGTGCAATTCTTCTGCTGCCTCTTCTTGCTTATAACCCGAAATTTTACGTGCGTTTGCTAATAGAAATCCGAAACTCTTATTCGTTGTACTCACCTTCTTCGTTTGATACACTAAATATGCGGGGTAAATCACCCCTCCCCATTACAGCCTGTCCTTCTCCTGGGCGGGCTTTCTTTTTACCATAGCCACCGGATAACCTGACCGGCAAAGTACATAACCGCTACTACTAAAAACCCTGCTGTAAACTGGTCAAATAAGCTTGTCTGTTGCCGTGGTTCGTGGCTTTCTATCTGTATTCGCATCAGCCTGCCTCCCTTAAGTAAGTTTTGTAATACCATTCGGCAAACACAGGTTCAACTTTCATAATTTCAGCAATTGATTCTTTATTAATTTCCCCGCTGTTAATAGCCTCTGCCGCTTCATAATATCCTTGGTCAACCTTAGATAATCTACGACATATTTCCTCATCAGTTAATTGACCATGTTTTAATGTGAAGTGGGCTATACAATAATCTGTTCTTTTTGTTTCAACCTTTGGCATATTACACCGCCTTTATATTTCCTATTTGTATGCCAAGTTCAAAGCCTTGCAAAAATGCATCTTCTCTAGCTTTCTTCGTTTGTTCAAGCATCAAATTTATAAGTTTGTTATTATCAGTAGAACTTAAAGGCAACGATACTATAAATTCGCTTAATTTTTGTACTATTTCTAAATACTCTTTTGTTTGATTAATTTCTATTGCAGGTTCAGTTTCTGTTAGCATCTATATCCCTCTCATAGATACTGCGCTATGTATCCTGCTACCAATTACCGAATGAACATTAGCGCAAGCTGAATTACCAAATACATTGTTTTCCTTGATTCTCTCTGCGCTTACTTCCTCAGTTAAAGCAATTTGCAGTAGTTCTATTGAGCTAAGATGATCCCGTACTGATGCACTTTTAGGAAGATTTCTTTCCGCTTTAAATTCATGTGAAGTTTTACCGATTATTGCTTTATTGGTTTCAGTGGAACACATGGCGTAAATATTACCTGGGCCTCCTTGTCTGCTTGCCAATATTCCGTTTCGGTACTGATTGGTTAACTTAGTTCTAAACCTTGCGTCAATCCATTTGTCATCTTTACCTTTACGCCGATATGCGTTAATGGCCCGTTCCATTTTTAAATCAGGATTGCTTGCTTCTTCCATGTGGTCTTTAAAACATTGGTTGACAAACATGTGCAATTCTGGGGAAAGATACTTAGCATAGGCTAAAGCAATTTGCCAATGTGCCCAAGTGCCACCGTTACGGCCCCTAACTGTTTTTATAAAACCTCCTACCGAAGCACATTTAAAAACATCCTTAACCCATTCAGATAAATCCTTGATTTTACTACGTCCATGAGGTTTTGTTTTTAAACCTCCTACCGAATTGGGTTTTTCTTTTCTCATAACAGCAAGCACAAAATCCGCTGTTGGAGAATCATTTAACCAACGCCACACTTCTTGATTAGTTGGACTTCCTGCAGCTTTCCATAAATCGGTAAGACTAATTTTTTCTTTACCTTCAAAAGCTACTTGAATACCGTTGAACTCGCGTTTGATTAACTCATTCATAACTAAGCCCCCTTTTTATTATTTTTCTTTCGATTGGCATGTCTTTCACTGTCGTCAAAAAAAATATCAATAACTGACATATCTAACGCCCTAGCTATTTTTACCATCATACTTTTAGTTGGATCTTGTCTTCCGTTTTCAATAAAAGAAATAGTAGAGCGACTAACGCCTGCCAATATAGCTAACTCTGATTGAGACAAACGATATTTACGTCTAGCTTTAGCTAAAGCACATTTTATATTGATTGACATGTTATTCACCTCCTTGTCTATAATTTACCACTTTTTGATTAGCATGTCAATGAAATTTTGAAAGAAATGCTAATCATTTATTATTTTGAATAACATGCTATACTAATTTACAGGAGTGATGTTTTATGGATAATTTGAATTCTATTATTAAAGAAAGGCGAAAAGAACTTGGATTATCTACAAGAGAATTAGCCGTAAGGTCTGGTATTAGCCAAGGTTATATATCACAACTAGAAAAAGGAATAGATATCCGTACCGGAAAATCAATTAGACCAACAGTTGATATTATCAATAAACTAGCAAAAGGTTTAAATGTAACTATTGATTATTTACTTGAAAAAGTTGACAAGCCTGATCATATATATGTCGAACCAGGTATACTTGGAGATGGTAAAGGTACTAGTGTATCATTATCCAAGCAAAGGGAATATGCTGCTGCTATTGCCGCTGGAGCGAAAGAAAATAACGCTAATGATAAACCCCTATATGTCAAATTAGACCGTATAGTCAAGAATATGCCAGAAAAAGAAGTTGAGCAAGTTTTAAATTTTGCAAAGTATATCAATATGAAAGGTAAAGACAGATTGCCTGATGACGACGACGATTTCTGAAATACCCGACTATTATTATATGAAAAAATTAGCTCATGATGTCCTTATGTCTCTAAAACATCCTGCGATACCCATCAAGGTTATGCCTATAGTTAAAGAATTATCTAATAAAGATCTTATTGCTCATACATTCGAACAACATACTAAAATTGAAAACTTAGATTACAATACATTTTTATTGAATGCCCCCAGCCAAGATGGTACACTACACTATTTACCTGACCACAATTCTTATGTACTTCTTTATAATAATAATATTCAAAAAGAAAGAAAGACTTGGACAATAGCACATGAATTAGGACATTATTTTGGTAACCATGAAATTAAAAAGTACAATTATTTAAACAGTACAGGCGAAAAAAAAATCCCTGAAGAACTAAACATCGTTCTTGAACAAGAAGCCAATTGTTTTGCAAAAGAAATATTAGCACCAACCTCTTTAATACAGCTTATGATGGGTTTATTTCAAATATATGATTTCACAGGTATTTATACTATATTAAGATCTTTATTCCGACTTAGCAAAGAAGCATCTTACAATATTGCAACTAATATATGTAAACTAAATTCCCCTAGTTATTCCAAGAAATTATGTTTAAAATACGAATCCGAAATAATAAAGTATTACAACCTTTTTGAAAATCGAAGTTTTTTTAATACTTTATTACGACAATATGAACATGAAATAGATTCTAGAGATTTCAAAAAACGTTTAATACTAAACCCTATTGATTTTTTTAATTATTGTTAATAAAGGCAGCAAAAGACACAGCACATTATTAGGCTGTGTCTTTATATAAAGGGAGGGGTATTATGAGAAAGGTTGTATTGATTATAACCATGCTATTATCATGCTTGACAATTACGGTATATGCAAACGACTTTATATGTACAAAAAACAATATTTCCTATAGTGTTAATATGGATAATATTAGTATTTACGACGATATTCTTGTTTTTAATATGATTATTGATAATCCACAAGATAAAGATTTAAAAGTTGTTGAAATTGCAGTAAATAATAAAACTAACGAATTTAGGTTTGATAATGGTACTAGGTACGATAAAAAGACAAACTTACGGATTGATTCAGAAGATAAACCTACTCGCTGGAGTCCTATCGAAGAAGGAAGTGTTGCTAAAAAAGCTATTGATTATGTAAAAAATAATTATAAAGAAACGCCTCCCGTTATATATAAAGGCAGATGGGCATTAGCAAATGACAGCAAAGATGCAAAAACATATTTTGATGTATATACATACTACGTTGTACCTATTAATAATCAGTTGTGTGTAAACTGTTGGCTAAGAACTGAAACTCCTAAATTTGATGCTGTTGAGCATATTATATTTAAAATTGATGATGTGTCTTATATATCTAAAGAAGTTAAGATTTACGATAAAAATGGTAACTTAAAAGAGAGCGTAGATTCTACAGAAAAAGGTTGGGAACAAACTACTCCTGGTTCAAAACGAGAAAAAGACCTTAAGGAAATTGTAATATGGATAGACAAGCATCATAATTCTTATCCAGCTAGAACAATAGACTAAGGAGATGATATTATGAAAAAAACTATTTTATTAGTTTGTATATTGTTATTATTGTGTAATATTGCTTACGCTGCAAAATGGGAACAAGCATTAATAGATCTTAAAGGAAACACTTTTTATGTTGATGTAAGTGACATTAATTATTCAAAACAAAAAATAACTTTCTGGACAAAACAAGAGAATGTTGACCCTTTTAAAAACAACGGCGCCAAAACTCTTATATGGAAATCAGTAGTTGATTTAAAAAACTATAAATGTAGAATATTTAATGGAACAACTTATTACGAAGATGGAACTGTAAAAACTATTCCGTTAGGTAATGAATATGATATTCAATTTACTTCAAACATCTCTTACATTTTAGGGAAAGCAATCGTTTCTTGTATGAATAAGCAAGCCTGGACTCAAGTTAACGATTCATCTTTTTCTAATCAATATAAAGACTTAGATGGGACAATTATATATTTGGAAAAATCTTATCTTGAAAATGGAGATGTTAGTTACGGTTTAATTAGCTTCAACCCTAATAATAGAATTATGAATATTTATACAGTTGGAAGTTACAATAGTAAAGATCAAAATTATTATTCTGTTTTTCTCGGCAACCCGGCAATTAATCCACCTTTAAAAAAAGGTGTTCCATCTGATATTGTAGTTGAAGAAGTAATGAAAAATTTACCGCCAGATAACTAAATATTTTACAACCGGGAATACTTTAGGTATAATGGTGATAGAATATATAAACCAAAACGCCCTGCTAGTAACAGGACGTTCGGTTGAATACTGGAGGCTACCTAAACCAAAGCGTGATATGTTCTGGCCTTAGCAAGATTATTGTTATAGCAATAATCAGCCAGATAATCACTCGTGGAGAAATCCACACGATCGTCACCTCCCTTATTCAGTTTGGGAGAGCTTGTTCCTCTCCCAAAAACCATTATAACAAAAGCCGGTTGGTTGTCCAACGGCTTTTTATTTTTACACAAGTGAGGTTATTATGAGAGTAGCTATATACGCCCGTGTAAGCACAACAGAGCAAGCCGAAAAAGGTTATTCACTTGAAACACAGGTTGCGGAGTGTGAGAAAAACTCACCGGACGGAAGTATAATAGAAAAATTTATTGATAAGGGGTTTTCTGGCGAGTTTTTGGACAGACCAGCTATGATTAAACTTAGAGAATGTATAAAAGAAAAGCTGTTTAATATAGTTATCTGTTATGATCCTGATAGATTGGCTAGAAACCTTGCTCATCAGCTTATTATTACAGATGAAATTGAAAAATCAGGGGCTACATTAAAATTTGTATCGGTTAATTTTGAACAGTCGCCAGAAGGTAGACTGTTTTACTCTATCCGCGGTGCTGTATCGGCGTTTGAAAAGGAGAAAATCAAGGAACGTACGAATAGAGGCAGAAAGGCAAAAATGTTGTCCGGTAAATTGCCAGGTAAATATTACACTTATGGGTATGATTGGGACGAAGAAAACTGCAATTATAAAATAAATGAAGAACAGGCCAAAATAGTCAGGTTAATTTTTCAACTTTTTACTGTTGAAAGATTAGGTACTGGTAAAATATCAGACCATTTAAACTTATTAGGAGTACCACCAGAGAAAGGTAAAATATGGTACAATCGCACGGTTTACAATATCCTAAATAGAAGTGATTATATTGGAAAACATGAAGGGCTAAAATACAAATACACATTAAAAGGCATTGGAAAAATATCAAGAGAAAAAAGAAGCGAAGATGAAATAATAGAAATTTCAACTCCGCAAATTATTAGTGAAGAAATATTCTACAAAGTAAGAGATCAGTTATTAACCAATAAAACTAATTCCCCACGCAATACAAAACACTTTTACCTTTTTCAAAACATTATTTATTGTGGAAAATGCAGACATAAAATGTATATTAAGATAATCGGGGATATACATTATTATCATTGTATGTCAAACACTTATAAACATTATGATAAATGCGATAACAGGGTAATAAGTGCTAAAATTGTTGATGATGTTGTTTGGGGATATGTTAAAAATAAGACTAACTTAAAAAGAGCCGCTCTTAAAATTGAAACTTATGATGAAGTTAAAGAAGATAACACCATTGAGCAAAAGGAAAAGCTGCTAAAACAAAGGGAAAAAGTGTTGTCTTGGTTGGCTAATAATTTAATATCTGACACCGAAGCAGAAAAGCAACTTATAAATATAAAATATAGACTAGAATTGTTAAGTATTCCACCAAAAATTAAGCCTAAAAAAGTAAATATAGATTCTATTTTAGAAATTATTAGTCATGCCAGAACATCAGAAGAAATGAAAAAAGCCGTAGCAGACACTATAAGCAAAGTGTACATACTACGGCTAGACAAAGGCAGGAAAACTCCTGAATTACAAATTGATATTGAGCTACTTTAATATGCAGTTGTACGTATAGTTTTGTAAAGGCGTACACACAAAAACATATTATAATCACATTTCATAACATCTATAGAAACACTCGTTACTCAATTGGGTAATAACTATTGTTTTTTATCCTTAATTTTACTATCAAACAACCAATCGCTAATCTTAGTAAACCACCGTGTAGGTAGCATTACTTTTAAATTATTTTGTTTGCTTGTCTTTCCAACTTGCTGACACAAACGCGGTAGATAACAGTACTAATGAAAAAAGCAATGCAAATTGTGGTATAAGCAATATAAAGATTGAGATACTTTTATTAACCAATGCTATAAATCCGTGAATAAGAATCGCAGAAAAAAAGGTAATAAATGCTCCAACTCCAACGAATGACAGTTTTCCTCCACCTTTAATAATAGCGTCTATTACTTCACGTAATTCATCCATGGCTGGTTTCCTTTCCGAGGTATTGTTAGAAGCTATAATACTTAAAAAATTCAAGAAAAGAGCCGTCGATGCAATGGCAATAGCAAATAACCCACTTGAAGCTGAGGTAAATATATTTATAAATTCTTTAGCCGTCGTAGAATCAACCCACCAACTTGAAAATAAAACTCCCTCTATTACACAAATTACTAATGATATTAATGCCGAAGTATACATGATTAACGCCTCCTAAGTTAATGATTTTAAAATTATATCATACTTATCGTATAAATCGGCATCGTATCATTCTTTTTAAATCTTGTTATAATGAGTATTTTCGTTTATTTACATCCAAACCATTTTCTCAATATAGGCATTATATTAACAGTAAACTTAAAATCCGGTATCTTCACGCTGCCACCTCCTGTAATTTTTTCAACAAGTCGGCTGGCGTAACATTATCAGCACTAAAGTCAGGGAATATGTTTAGGCCCCCTGATTGTAGGATTCTAGTTACAGCCTCGCTACAATCTACTGTTTTCTCTCCATCCCCTGGTACTGTTACGCCTAAAAGATCATGCAACCCGCCGTCTAAACACGCCCTGTACCCGTATGGAGTGCCTAGCAGTTTATTTGCCTCCGCTTCTGCCGCTTCTATATTGGGTATATCTACTTCAATGATAGTGTGCTTGAACTGATCGTAGGCATTCTCTGGCGATTTAACAAAGCCGTTGGACAAAGCTTCGAGAATACCACCAAGCATAAATATTGCAGCGTGGCTCGGGTCTTCTCCTGGGCCTTCTACTTTGTCGATTATTCTACCAAATTCAGTTACTGGGTAACTGAACAAAACTTTTACCTTCATTATAATATACCTCCTGATAAAGAAATAAGCCCCGGCAATTAACCGGGGCTTTTACTATTAAGAAATTTTGTCTTTTAATTTGGTAACAAGCAAGACAACGGCGGCGGCTTCGCCCGCCCTGCCAGCGGCAATTAGTGCTCGTATAGATACGGCCTCGATTTTGTCTCTGCAAGCAACCCATAAATCAGTAGTAGTTTTTACTTCTGCTTCTAATCTGGTTGCCTCCGTATCGCCCAAGGTAAATATCCTTTCTAAAAACTCTGTTGTTCCGCTCGTTACAGAACTAATTACGCTAGTAATTGCCGCAGTTTCTGCCGCCGATGATACATCTGTAGTAGTACTCGTAGTACTCGCCTCCTCAGTAGTTGTAGTAGTGGATTCAGCAGTTAAACTAATAGTTCCAGTAGTAGTGGTATCATCGGTGATCGCCAGCGTAACGCTTGCACTGGTGTAACCGGATAAAGCAGCGGTAAAGTCATAATTGCCAGCATCTAAGCCCTCAACTGTTGCTACCCCTGTACTGTCGGTTGTAGCCTCGCATGATACTCCACCTACTGCATAGGTAATAGTAGCCCCTTCTAATACGTTTGTGCCGTCATTGACGGTAATAGTGGCTGTTCCTGCCATGTTAAAACACTTCCTTTTACATTTTTTATATATCCACCGCAAAAAGCGGGATATAGTCCTTAAACCGTAAGGTATGGCCCTTTTAGCCTCGGCTTCTGCGAAACTAAAAATCGCCACTTTAGCAGCTTCTAATTCGGTCTGCACAAAGGGCGATTTAGCAAGGTATTCTATTATTTGTTCGACTTGTTCTTGGTTCATTTAATCACACCTTTTATACGTATTAAAAAGGTATTAATAACCTATATATTAGGTATTATTTTGTAAAGAGTTTCACCTGGGCATGCCGTTGCTACCTGCGGATTATCTATAATACCGGCTACGTCCCTGTGTCCTATTACATTGGCATTAGGGTACTTTCCCTTTAAGTCTGCAATATTGTCCTTTAGGGCTTGAATTTGGGCTTCTGTGGGGATATCTACACCTTCGAAGTTGCCCTCTAGTGATACGCCAACAGAGCAATAATTAAGGCCCTGAGCATGTGCGCCCACGGCCCAATCAGGCCTACCTTGGACGGTTGTTCCATCCCCTTTGATTACTCTGTGATATCCAATACCATTCCAGCCTAAATTACAGTGTTCTTGAAATATATCATCTACGTCCTGTATCTGCGGCCCCGCGGTGTGGTGGATAATAATATAATCGGTTGAGTTTCTACCGCTGAATCCGTGGGGCCAGGGATAATCCTTTTGTACTATGTTCATTTCTTCACCTTCAATTCATCATAGACTTTCCACATTTGGTCGTCAGTAATGTTCACCCCTTTGCTTTTGAGTGAGTTAAACACATTTACCACATTGCCATTTGTGGCTTTTAAATAGACTTTAGGAGGCTTGCTATGATAACTTCCTACCTTATAGCAAACGCCTCCAACAAAGAACACTAGAAGGGCTATGTACATGATATAAACATACTTTTTATCCATAATACCCCCTAATGCCTAAAAGCGGCGAATACAGCAATAGCCGTAGTAATCAGCCACATAAGCATTACCTTATTCCCTGTCCATTGCGCTACCGTCTTTTCCAAGGTTGCAATGCGGCTTTCATGATTAAGCTTTTCAACCTCTTCGTTTTTAGTTGTGATCCTTTCAACGGCAAGTTGCAGTACTTGTAGTTTTTCCAGCATAGCATCCATTTTCGCTGATAAATCTTGTACCTCAGTATTGCTCACACATTCAGCCCCTCCCCAATAAATTATTTAAAGCCTATTTTCTCTTTTTCTTTAATAAACACATGGTTAAGTTTGATCAGTTGTTCCGGTGTTGCGCTAATTTCGGCTTGTTCCAACATGTCAGGCAATTTTCTCGACACATCATTGTATCTAATAACCACTGACCGGCTTTTTTGCCCATAATAATAGCCGCCGGTATAACTTGCTATACCAACGGCTATAAACGAGACTATTAACGCTAAAATAAACATAGTTCTCATGATTCTGCGGTTGATGTGCCTTGGTCGTATACAGTGGCTTGCACATTTCCGCATACCGAACAAGTATAACGCCCTGTGGTAGAATCATAAGTCAAAGGGGCACCGCAAACAAAACATTTAGAATCAGACATTGATAATCGCCTCCTGTCGTTTACTTCTGATACTTACTTTTTGCGTTAATGCACGTTCAGCAGACCATCCTAATTTTAACCTAGAAGTAATAGTAAGCCTTCCGATTCCAAGTTCTTTGCTCCATTGAGAAATAGTTTGTCTTCTTCCGCCTAATGTCAAATGTCTATTTTGGCGAGTATTGTTTTGTTGTTCTTGCATTGTTGCCCAAACACAATTTTCTTTATTATATCCCTCGTTATTATTTTTTCGTTCAAGAGACATTCCTTTTGGTCTTTCTCCCATATCTGTATAAAAATTAACAAAAGAACGCCATTCATCACAAACAGTGATTCCGCGTTCTCCGTAATCTTTATAAAATTTATCTTTTTTATTTGTGCATCTTTGAATCATATGCTGCCATGCTCGATATTCAGGAGTTAACCATTTACCATGTTTTGTATGGATTTCTTTTTTAAAACAGCCACAAGATTGAGTATTACCCTTTTTTAAATTATCTCCTTTAACAACAACAGTGTTTCCGCAATCACACTTGCAATTCCAATATGTACGTTTTTTTCGTATTTCCGCAAAATTAATAACCGTTAATCTTCCAAACTTTTGTCCACCTAAATCTAACCTTTTGCTCATACCAAAAACCACCAATCATTATAATGCTATGATTCTATTATGCTCTGTTGCGCCGCTAATAGAGCCGTTTTTAATGTGGTATATTCCGTTTGTATTTCCGTTTGTCGAGTTGTTATAACGGTAGAATCAGTGTTGCCAAGCGCAGCCGCGGCATAAGCCTCCTTAAGTGCTAAAAATTGCGGATGATATTCAGCATTTAACACATCTAGTTTTTGATTTTTTACCGCTGCTACATAACCGGAGAAAGCAGCCGCTAATTCAGTTGCCGTAACATCAGATGGAGAATCAACATTGAAGTATACTTCTCCTGTGGTAATATCACTTTCGCTGTTTACTGTTCTAAAAGATAAGCCATTATTCGACGCCGCATAACCAGCCATTATAAGTTTTCCTCCCATCCTGTTAATCCTAAGAAGTTACTAGATCCTTCAGAGGCCCAATATATATTAGTGCTTTCTAGCAGAATGGAAACATTACTAACGTTGGTGTTGTTGTACGGAAAATTAGAAGCAAACGGAGGATTTGTCGTACTATTATAACCACCATAATTAGAGTTAGGTGCAACTAATACTTTTGTACCGCCGTAACCAAACAATGCTAGATCAATACTTTTAGCGGTAGATGGAACATATGAACTAGTTGACACAGTTGTCCATCCTGGAGTAGCTGGGGTTCCCGATGCTCCGCTAGCTAATCTAAGCATTCCTGTTAATATTGTACCATCGACAATATACTGCGCCCTATGTCCCCGCTGTATTATCCTATATAAATAACTACTGGAATTGGTCAATATAGCCCCAACCCTTACATAAAAGGTATAACCACTTGGTAATGTCGGTGAACTTGAACTGGTTGAAGCCAAACATGCTACGGTATTAGTAGTAGGATTATATATTACATAAGTGTAATACCAAGTAGAAGCAGATACGGTCCCAGTATCTATCGCATTTGCTCCAGTGGTGGACATTGACAAGGTTAGACTTATGCTTGCCTGAGTATATGGGCAATAATCTGCGGCGATTGTGGCGGCGGTGTTAGATGTTACGGTTGAGACTACATTGCGAAAATCATTGAAATTGAAGTCGCTTGATGTTGCTATACGTTTCCATGCTGACCATGTTCCAGCATTGCATCTGCGTTCAAATGAGTTAAACGCCGCCGTTCCATATCCTGTTGCTCTTTGATATACATAGGTGTCTTGATAACGAATAACTATAACATAATACCATGTAGTACTTCCACTTGTAGGAGCATTTGTTAGGTTATTGCCAACAAAGAACCCTGTAGTTAGGTAGTTATTCCAGTCACTTGTTGCTGTTGCTGCCGCTGTGCCAAGGCCATATCCGCTAGGTGCAGCCCCTAAATTAGTCCTGGCTGCTGCCGCTGTGGTTGCTCCCGTGCCGCCTGATGCTACAGGTATAGGCAACGATATACTTGCTGCGCTTGCTTCCGCTTCTGCGGCTTTAGTGGTGGCAATCACGGCTTGTTCTGTAGCTGTCGTTGCTTTTGTAGTTGATGTAGCTGCGGCATTAGTAGCAATTGTGGCTTGTTCTGTTGCTGTTGTGGCGCTACCAGCTGCCGCCGACGCATATGTTCCTGCCGCCTCGGTTGCCGCCTCAATAATATCGTTTACTGACGTTGCGGTGCTAGAAGACGAAATATCATATTTTATGCACCTGCTTAATACTTCTGTCTGTTGCTGGTCAATCATGGTAAGCTTGTCAAATACTTCTTCATGTGTTTCAGCGTAAAAAGCACCTTGATTTTCTAAATCTACCTCTTGAGTTAATGGCACCTCCCTTGATAAAGTTAATTGATAGTCACTTCCATATCCTGACGCTGCGGAATAAGTTACTGTTAATGCGTCTGTGTCTACCGTAAACCCTGATGTTATCTCTGTAGTGCTGGATACTGTGCCGGAATTGTCGGTAAGATAAAGATGAATGTCGCTGCCGTCATCGGTTGAAATAGCAAAGGTGTAACTAAATACTGTGGTTGAACTGTTTAAGGTATAGACATTCTTTGTTACGGTATTTGATACGGTCATGTAAGCCCTCCTTTCAATATAAAAAGAGAGCAGCATTTGCCACTCTCTAATTGATTGATTAATTACTTTTTAAGCATTTCTAATAACTTTTGTCGCCCCCTCTCGTTGTATCGAAATCCTTCAATCTGTTTTTTGCTATGCGAGGCTTGATCGAGGACTATAATACCGTATTCATCAGTTTTAATTCCTTCCTTATTAGCTATCCTTCCAACTATATTGGATGATACACCAGTTTCCTTTGCAATATCACTAGCAGTATACATTTTTTCAATCTTAGGCCGTGGTATGGTGTTTTTGCCAACAATCATTTCTAAGGCATTATATTTTATCAACTCAGCGGCAACAGGAGAAAGCTTATATTTACTTGCCGCCATAATAAGGAACTCAGCGTTTTTCCGGTTGGCATTAAGCAAACGGGCTTGGGCGTTCTTGGTTCTGGCTTCGACGAGTGCCGGGTCAACTTGCTTAAAGGCTTTAATTGTGCCTTTGCGAAGTGCTTTAAGTATCTGCCGGACTTTTGCGCGGAACTCTCTTGCACGATCAGTACCGGCTAACATAGCCGCTTGTTTATTTACCTAAACGTAGATATTAGTTGTTGTAATTTTTCTCTTTGTTCCTTGTTCATCGACTGCGGGTTGTTTAGTTTACTTTGTATCTTTTTAGCAACATCGTTCCTAACGGTGTCCTTCTGTTCCTGTGGAAGGTTATTGTAATACTCAATAGCCTTTTCAACATCAAGTTGATTTACCTTAAGTTGGTCTTTATTCATTCTGGATTGTTCCATAATCTCTTTATATTTATTCGGGCTTATCTCTCCTGATTGTAAAGCATTCTGCAGGCTTAAAGTATTGCCATCTTTTAAATCAGCAATTATTTGATTCTTTAATCCTTTTTCTCCTTCTCGTTCGTTTCCAACACGTTTGAATACGTCTGCTACTTCCGGCTTAACTCCATTAGCGGCATAGTCATATAAATTCCAGAACCAAGCGTTAAACTGATCAGGATATCCTATTGTATAAGCGGCAGTTTTAGTTATAGCCTCCGCAACGTCTTGTTTAGTCGCTTTTGGACTTGCTACCTTTTTAGCTATAGTGGTTGCCGCTTCTATCCCTGATAAAACAAGCGGTGTTCTGTTGGAATATGCTTTTATACCCATCATATAATCCAAGGCCAATGGAGCAAAATCTCTGACCACCGGAAACATTTGCAAAGGCGAGGTTACTATTTCCTTTGCCCAATATTTCTTTGCATCTTCGTTTTCTCCCGGCCCCTTACCGGATATAATGTCGCTTAATACAGGGAATATAACAAATTGGGCAGCTAAATAACCCGCAAACCTAGGCGAACCAGTTAAAGGGTTTTTCTGCAACATCCCTTTTTCTTGAATAAACCTATTGTGCATAGTATTAAAGAATCCATAAAATGAGTTTAAAATGCTAGTTGTTCCGTTTTTGCTTCTCATAAACAACGACAAGTCTTGCGTTCTTCCTGAACCATTAACACTTTTTATTAACGTATCAGCATAATATACGGCTTGTTTTTGATCTCCGGTTCTGGCAAACTCTTTTTTGAATGCTTGTTTCCACATTGGGATTGCTATTAAATCATCGGTATATGTCATTAAGCCGGAAAGAAATTCTCTGACGTTTCCAGTAATACCGTTTTTCTTAAATATTTCTTCTTGCGCTCTGATTATTGCATAGTCAGGGCTTTGTTGTCTGTCTCTCATGAACGGCGACAATTTATAAACTTCATCACGAATTTTTAACGCCGCTGGGTAATAGGTCAACGCTTTCGATGTATAGTTGCATAACCCTTCTTTCATTAGCCCCATCATAGCGTCACCGTATCCAAAATCTTTAATAGCTTTAGGATATAGCGCAATGTTAGCAAGATTTTGTACTAGTACCGAAAGTCTTCCTAATACCGCCGCCGAACCTGCTTTCCTTTTCGCTATGTTCATTACTTTATCATAGGCAGACATGCCAACATTTTTATATGCCTCTCCGTTTGCTACATTGACAACGTAGTCGCTTATTGCTTTTAATCCTTCCGGCCCTAGTTTTATCCTAACTGCATTTTGGAAATCCTCGTCTTTTATCATTCTGCGAAAGTCTGCAATCAAGTCCCTAAAATATAAGTCGTGTACTACTTCGGTAACGTGCCGATTTATAACCGATAAATCTAAATCTACGGCGTAATCTTTTCCGGTACGCTGCCTAGTATAACCATTTTTCGTAACGGATTTAGCACCACCATTATACTCGTTATATATCGGCCCTTGCACGTCTGCCAATTGTGCCGACTGCAATGTACTTTCTGGGTCTTGGCGTAAAGGATAATACCCTCCATCCATATTAACAGTCTTGCCGTCCTTTGTTGTCACGGTATAAGGAGAAGCCTCCACTTTATCTGGCGCGAACCCGCTGCTTTCTTCATTAAACTTCGCAACATCCGGCCATAACGAATTAATTGTATCGGTTATTTTTTGAACCGCTTTCCATTGCTTTTCAGTAAGATTATTTTGCAGTAAAGATAGAATTGTTGGTTCATCCCATTTTTTAGCATCGGCAAAAGTTAACGGCCTTGTTTTTACTATCTTCGCACGATTACCTTCGTTCCCATAGTTCAGGGCTATGGCCATTAAGTCTTTATCAGAACATGAAACGCCTACCTCCTCTCTGAATAAATTCCTATCCATCTTCTTTAGTTCATCTGCACCAAATTCTCCATGAAATATTTCTTTCAGTTTTGTACTAATTTCATTCATTCTAATACTTTCGAGATTGGCCCTTTCGTGTGCCGATCTAATAAAGAATTTTTCAAATGCACCGAAAGTTTCCCACCCTTGCATTTTACGGACAATAGTGTCTATTGTTTCAAGTTCGTAAGCAAGCCCATTCATTCCACGTTTAGCCTGTTCGATAGAGGTTTTTCTTTTTGGCTTATAGGAGTCTTTAACATTTGAGTTAAGTTCTTTCAGCATATCTCCTTTTATTTCGGACATTAAACGGCCCTTTTCGGCAGCTATAGAACGCTTCTCATTGCTTGCTACCTTTTTAATGTTTCTGATAGCGTCTGTTACATCTTTTAATTCCCAACGTGTCAATTCATCATAGGGCTTTTTAATCGATTCATCCAATAACCAATCAGCTATATTAACATTACTCAACTCATTATTCATCCGGTCAGACCATTGATTTAATGTTTCGGTTTTACCTTTAGCGTCATAGTCATTACGGTCAAACCCGAAACGGTCGAGTAAAGATGCGGCTTGGTTAAAATGTTCTTGCGTCTTAAATATTTCTAACTTTTGGCCCTTAACATCTTTCAAATACTTCTCTTGCTTTTTAAAAAACTTGTAATAGTCCATTGCTTCGATTGTTTTAAGATGGTTTACTAATTCGGTCTCCTTCCATTGGGCCGCTTCTTCATATAATCCTTTTCTATATGCCCTTTCTGACGCTCTGGCGGCCTTTTGCGCTATATTGGCATATTGTTTATAGTTAATAGCCTCTTTCAGTGTTTTACCAAGGAATTCATACTTCACATACTTTTTAGCCGCCGCTATGGAAATATCCGCTTTTCTGGCTAATTGTTGACTTACGTTTTCAGCTTTTAGCCACTCTTTAGCCGATTGCCATTCCGCTTTATTGGCCTTGCGGTCTTCTTTAGATTGCTGCTTTTCTTCTGCTTTACGCTGTTTATCGGCTTCTACCGAATCTTTTTTAAAAGCGTCTAATTCTTCTTTATGGTGCTTTTTAAGGTCGGAAAGTTCGGATTTAAGGGCTTTAACTTGTTCGTCATTTTTAGCTTTTTCCATTTTAAGCACTAAGTCTTTTTCTGCATCGGCCCACCGCTTGCTGATTTCAGCTTCTTTTCTAGCCCTTGCCGCTTCGGTATGCTCTCCCCGGCCCATTCCACGGAGGGTTTCCGCTTCAATAGCCGCCGCCTTTGCTGTTCCGGTGTTAGACTTTTCTTTTACCTTTATATCTTCCCGGTTATCGAGATTTTCCTTTTTGAATTTAGTTGTGGCCTTTTCTAACTCTGTTTTTGCTTTTTCTGCTTTAGAGCCATTCTTAATAATTTCCTTGGCAAGGTGATCACCAGAAGAAAAACCATGTTCTTCTGCTATAGCGTCAACGGTAGCCATTTGCGAATCATCCAATTTATCAGCGAGGTATTTACTGGCAACTTCTTTAGCGTCCTTAACATCTTTGCCAAACAACTGCAAATTAAAATCAAGCCTGTCAGACGCTTGATATAGCGGCGATTCGTTTAATTTTTCGTCTATTATTTTTCTGGCTTCTTCAAGATGTGAATTTAGTTTACTTTGAAAGTCAGGGCTAGCTTCTATTCTTTGCCGATCACGGGCTATTTTATCGGAAACCGCTTGCGATTCTCCCCTTGCCGCTGAGTATTCCGGTGTTTCATTAAGCCCTATTTCTTCATGGTACGGACTTTCTACTTCCGTTGATTCTTCCGGTACGCGAGAATCGGCTTCCCTTATGCGTTGCTCGTCTTCGCCAATCGGCCTAGTGTACTCTAACCCTTCTGCGTTAGCTTGTGGGGCGTTTTCTTCTTCCTCTGGTATGTTTACATTAGAATCAGCATTTTCTTCTTCTACAGGACGTTCTACAGAGCCTGTTTTTCCTACTGCGCTTGCCCCTTTAACTTCTCCCTGAAAATCAGCCAAGTGCAAATGTTTCCCTGTGCCAGCATCGTGATAAAGCACTTCACCCCATCCAGCGGCCTTTGCCTTTTCTAATATTTGATTGGCTACATCGTCTGAAATATCACCAACGTATAAATCAATAGCGTCACCAGTCAAGTGATGAGAATGTTCCGCGCCGCCTACAGCCCGATTGTTTTCTTCTGATCGTCTGCCAGATGTTATTTCGGCATTTATACCATAGTCATTTTGGAGTGTTTGCCCAAACTCGTTAGCTGCTTCTTTGACAACGGGTTTAACTCCGGCGTAGTCTTCCACATCAGCGGCAACAGGAAGTTGTGTAGCAGGTTGTGAAACTTGCTCTTGCTCGCCTTTAGGTTGTTTACGCCATTCTCCAAAACCATCTACAATATTTCTTACTTTTGGTGTAAGCGGTGCTTCAAGTTTAATTGTTTCTCCTTTTGCAACTTCACCCTTTAGGCCACCTTTACCAGTTGCCGCCTTTACTCCTGCGTATGCTCCTAGAATCGGGGCGGCTACGTTAACACCACCCATAATTAGATTAGTTAATTCAGCTGCTGGGTTTTGTTGCATCTTTTTACCAAGTTCGGGGTCGGTAACAGTTTGTAGTAATGGGTCAAGCCATACGCTTTTAACCCCTAATCCTAACGAAGTAGCAGCCCCTTTATCGGCGTTTTCCTGCGCTCCTTTATAAGCACCTTCGCCTGTTTGTAACCCAAACGCAGCGGCGGCAATCGGAGGAGCTACCGCTGCGCCAACACCCATCATTCCAGGGTATAAGGTTTCGTTTCTAAAATTAGAACTGGCTTTACTAAGCAATGCTTGTGCTTGGTCAACATCTTCCTGGGTATATCCTGGTTTCGGCGCGTACTTTCCGGTAGCCCCATCATATTCAGCTACCGTGTCAAATCTATTTTGTTCACGGGCCATTTCTTGATAACCTTGTACCGCACCAACGCCATAGTTATACAGGCTGCTTCCTACGCCCTCTACAACCTTTGCCTCCGCTCGTACCCCTTGCCGATTTGATTCGGCGTACATTTCGTTCATGTTTTGAAGGGTGTCTTTTATCCCCGCTAATGTCGGGTGATCTTTATGAAATTTCCAATCTTTAAAACCATCAACGAAGTCGCCAAAGCCATCTATAAGCTTTTCATCGTCGCTTTTTACGTCCGGTGTTATCGCATCTTCCGCGTAATCCGAAACCGACTGTGCCGCGTTACTCGCGTAGTTATACATTTGCTCGTTACTGGCGTGTTGGGCTTCATCGGCTTTTTGCTTGTTTTGCGTGTAGGTATCCCACAAATCAGAAAAAAATCCCATTACTGGCCTCCAAATTTATGCGTCATATAGGCGTAAACATCATCATCTGATGCATCAGGAAACTTTGCTTTTATCGCCCTGAACAGCCTATTATATTCATCGGCTTGCGGATTAGGTGCTTGTTGTTGCTGTTGCTGTTCTTGTGTGCCTCCGTCAGGCCCAAAGTATTTTTTTAGCCTTATTGATGCTAAGTTATATTTTATTTGGCCTTGGGGAGTAATTTCTTTAGCGTCTATGTCGCCTCTTTTTAATCCAGCAATTATTTCATAATACGCTTGCATGGTTTCTGTGTCTCTATCCAGTCCACCATTAGATTCATAATCAGAACGCCACTTATCATCCTTACTGGCAGTTCCTTTAGCTATCCGCCTATCTCTACCTGCGATCTTATCTATGTGATTTTGGATAGTGATTCTCTGGCTTGATAAAAGATTAGTTGCATTATCTAAAATTGATTGCATATTAGCAACGTTTCCAGAACTAAGAACTTGCCTAAATGTGGTTTCATAGTATTTATCGCTTGCCTGTTTCTGGAATTTTTGTTGATCTCCATAAAACTGCTTTAGATTATTCAAATAAATAGGAAGGTCAGGGCTTTCCCCTTTTACTTGCATAATCTCATCGTAGGCCCCTTTTTCATTGTCTATCCCATACTTATTAAACAGAGCCTGTGTTGTGCTGACAGCATCCTGCCTAATAAGTGCCGGACGAAGTTTTGCTTCTATGTCAGAATACGTGTTAGCGTCTAACTTATCTCCGTAATAAGTAACTAAGTCTTTAGCTGCTCCAATATTACCGTCAGTTATGAGATTAAGCGCCGTATCTTTTAATGAACCGTTTATTCTTTTCTGTACGTTGGTATTTATCTCTGCGTCAGTAAGCCCGATTCGCTTGCCGTACATTATTTCATTAGCAACCATATCCCGAATGTTTTGATTCGCGGCTAACTGAAATTGGTTTTTAAGGTCTGCGTCTTGTTGCTGTGAGGCCATCATCATATTAGTAGAAAATCCGTTTGTTAATGTGGTGTTAGCCGAGTCGTAACTTTCTTTCCAGGCTACTCCCTGCTGCTTGTTCTGGTATTTAGCGGTAGCGTTCATTGTCGGTATGTTGGAATCGGCTATCCTTCGCGCAAACAGTTGTTTTTGCCTATCATTAAGGCCCTTTCCAGTTTCGATTGCTATCTTTTGCAAGCCGGAATCAGTTGCCTTTAAAACTCCTGGTACTTCATTGCCTTGATCGTCCTTACCGTCAAGTGCATTTATACCATTTCTGCTAAACTGACCGTTTTCTCCGTATAAAAAACTAATCTTTTGCTTCTCATATTCAGTAAGTGCATTAGTTACACTAAGTTCATCGTCTTTATCTTGTTGCTGTTTAATAGCCCCAGCTAAACCACCAAGTTCCCCGGCAAGGTTTTGTTGCGCTTGTGCCATTCCTCCATTCTCCACCGGGGTATATTGCATCCTTGTTGTAGGTGCATTTTGTGTTACTTGAGAAAAATACCTTGGTACTTGCGGCACTTATATCACCTCTATTTAAGTTTATAGTAACTTGTCACACCGCCAAGCAACGAAGAAAACGCATTTAATTTCCCTGCATTTTTAGCATTAGCAGCGGAAGCCCTTAACGAACTAGCTTGACTTCTATAATTAGTAGCGTCATTTTCCATAGAGTTAACTGTATTGGCGGTATTACGTTTAGTTTGCAGCACATCCATAAGGTTTTCATAGTTAGTGCTTTTAATAACATCGGCCGCACTACCGGATGCCGTATCAATATTGCTTGCCCCAAACGTAGCGGTTTGGGTTCCCATCGTTTGTTTTCCTTGCTGACGTATTTGTCTAGCCTGTTGCGCTCCTGCTCTGGCTGCATAACCGGCTTGATTTTCTGATAAGGCCGCGTTTTGCTCTGCTACCTTTGCCGCGGCTTCATATTGTGCCGCCTGTGCATTAGCCTGTTGTGTACTGGAATAGGCTCCCAGAACAGAAGAAGCTGCCGATAATTCTGCTACGCACATTATTACACCGCCTTTCTATATTTCTTCGTAAACTTTCGTATTGGATAATCATTAATCAACTCCACCGGCCCAATAGAAAACCCCAACCATGTTAGCCACTTTAAAATAAAAGTGTTGGTTGAGGCGGTATAATTTTCAAGCCTACCATATTTTCTTAATAGTTTATCAACAACAACCTTACTTGCGCTGAAAAAACTCTTTGGTAAACTATCTAAATCTCTGATAAATATCATCCATAGCGTACTAGGGAACACCATTCCGTATATGCAAACTATATTTCCGTCAACATCAGAAATCCAAGCCTCTGTGCTGTCTTTAAACGAGTTTTTTAACGCTTCTTTACCGCTTACACCTAAAAGCGTGTAAATCTCCTCTACGTCCTCTGTACGCATTTTGGCCGCTATATACTCCACATCGTCCATATTCGCTCGTCTTATATTAACCATCTAGCTGCACCTCCGATATAATTGCCAGCACAGTAATAGGCAAAGGGTCTGTACTTCTAATACAGACCCTTCCTTTTATTCCTGAACCTGAAATTGTCGGCATATCCTTATCTCCAGTAAATAACGCTACCGGGTCGCCATAAGCTTCGTTTGACCTCATTTTAATTTCATATAATTTGTTAAAAGTTGTCCCTGCCCAAGCCCCTCTAGACTGCTCAAACCGAATCGTTGCTTTACTTATCCTCTTATTTCTACTTTGTATCGTTCCGTCTTTAGCCTGAAATTCGACGTTCATAGTCTCTAAGTCGCACGTATACGGTAATCCTATGTGTACTACTTTAGCTGAATGGTCAAGCGTCACTGAACCACCGGACACCGTTTTAGCCGGATGAACGTTACCATCAGCCAATATGGACACTGTTTTACCTTCCAAATGGTCAAGCCCGGTAAAGGTAGTTGCAGCTGTATCAGAAGTATAAGTAAGTCCACAATCAACAAAATATTGATCTTCCGGTTGATATATTACAACATATTCTCCATCGTCATTAGTGGAGTAAGTGGCATCCGTAGTGCGTGGTGCCATATACTCAATATACCTTTTTGTTTCTCCGTCTATAGTTCTATTGACAACAAACCAAACTTGATCGTATCCGTCACCGGGAATTACACATACGCTTTCAAACGTGCCGTCAGTTTCATGTCGGTGCCAGCCTGCCACTTGTTGATCTGCTAAATAGGTTAATCCTAATAGCATACCATCGCTGCCAACGCACCACACTATACTATTAGGGTCTTGTGCATAAGCCCATTCGGTAATTGTCCGATTCTCAAACAAATGTCCAGCATATAACGTAATATATGTAGCTTCATATGAGTATGACTGTATACTGTACCCCATGTCAAAAACGCTTGAACCTTTAGCTCCTGCGAATAATATATGGTTTCCTATAATAACCGGATTCAGCGAAGACGCTCCGTAAAACCCTTGTGCATTTGCGCTTTGATTTGAAGGTGTCCATGCTGAATCGCCGCCGCTTCCTATAACCCAATACCCTCCGGCAGTTAATCCTACAATCTGAGACAGACCTTTCAGTGACTTTATAGCATTTACTTTTTCCGACACTAGAGGGGTTGTAATAGCGTCATCGTCTTCGACTGTAAACGATACACCAAAATTAACATAGTCTCCAGTTGTAGACCCCCATAATGTTTGAGGTTCATAAGAGGTACTAGCAAATACCAATCTATTTTGATAGAAAATAACCGTTGAAGGATATCCTCTAACATCAGACCATGCCCCATAATACCATAAATCTGTCGAATCAGTGCTGCCAATCGCTTGCTTAACCGTTGCTGTTGCCACTGTTCCACTGGTAACGGCGGTAATTTCAACTATTCCGGTTGCCGTATATGGTTCTATTGTTAAATCATAATAACATGTACCGCTTGAAACACTATACAGTTTAAGGCGCAACATGACCATTTCGTCTTCTTCTGTATCGCTGTCTGATATATTATCCGTGGCCAATGAGTATTGACGCATTTTTTTCCATGTAACACCTTCGTCAGTTGATTTTTCAAGATGTAAAACTCCGGTCAGATTACCATGAGTAGTTACAGACCAAGTTCCCATTCCTCTAACAGTATCACTATAATTTGCTACTTTAGTAGTAGCAGTAACCGTAGTCGATAATGATCTATATGATCTATTTAAAGAAACAGTACAAGTTCCTGAAGTAGTTCCTGTTATTATCGCATATGCGTACTCATAATGATACGAATTGCTCACCACCGAAGTTGCTGTATATGTTCCTGCGGCTGTTTCCGTTAATGTTGCAGTCCATGAGCTATTATTTCGAGAAGTATACAGTGTTATCGTTGCGCCAGCAAATGTTCCAGAGACTGTCATAGTATACGTTATAGTGTAAGTATAGCCTGAACTATATGTACTCTTTATTTTACTAGTGCTTGCACTAGATATAACACTTGAAGTAGAAAAGCTGTCGCTAATTGTCTGCGCTTCTAAGTCTTGTTCGAGTTTAAATAACGAACCAACATGACCAGATTCAAAAATATCACTCGATGCAGTCAACGTAATACTTCCGGTTACATCACTTGGCGTTACCGTAGTGTCAGTAAGATTAATCGGTGCAAACGGCCCTAATTTATACGCTAAATCAGCTATTGTCCAGCTTGTATCTGACGTTCTGGTAAGCGTCTTAGGTACATGATCAGGATGAACTATGTATAAAACATCAGCCGACTGCGCAAATTTAAGATCGTCTAATTCATCAGAAGTATAAGGAGTTACCACTTCGTATATTGCGCTTTGCGTCCAATATGTAGCCCAGCTAGTCCCTGTTCCCGGTTCGTCCGTAGATGACGATGTATGAGCGGTTGTACATCGGTAAATTAAGCTATTTTCTAATACATAGTCACCAACAACATATGAAGTTGCAGTAACCCACGCATCGGCTGTGCTTTTTACAATTTGACCATTATCTCGATAAAACCTAACATAGTAATTACCAAATTCCAGTACATAAGCAATTGATTCAGAAAAAACAAATGAAACTACACGGCATTTATTTGCACTATCCTTAGATTCTGCAACAAAGTAAGTTCCCGGTCTGTTGGTAGCCGCTCCCTGTGGTTTAACATAGAAATTTTTCATTGTTTTTAGACCAGTAGAATATTTTTGAATATCTTGCCTTGCGTCTATATTGGGAGCAAATTCTCCACCAGTGAAACTATTCTGCATTAAGTAAATTGGCATTAAATCACGTCCTTACATTTAAATAATGCCGTTTTGATTTAGGAAGATCGCTAGGAGTTTTTTGTTCTGCTCCCTCAATGGCATTTGCTAACATGGCCTTATATATTGACCTTGTAAGTAAACTATCAGCTACTTTAAACAAATCCGTATTGTTGGTAATAGGGATTGTTATCTCAAGGGCTAAATTACAGGCCAACGTATCAATAAACAGTGGATCATATATAGTAGGGTCTGTAATCTTTTTAGCATATTTGGCATATGCCGTTTCTATGTTGCAAGCAATGTACTTGGTATTTCCATCACTGACTATTTCAAACTCATTCGGTAAATCGGTAACAAGATTACCTTCCTCAAATACTTTATATACATGTAAAGCTTCGGACGGATAAACATAAACATAATCCCAATCGGGAACGTCAACATCGACCTGCCCTAATGCTGCGCTTTTAGTTGCAAAGTTCCAAGGGAATTGTCTTAATAACGAGTCTCTAACCTGTTCATACATCGCATTACATACTTGCGCTTCCGGGCTTGCTTCTGTAAGCGAATTTATTGTGTTCTGTCCTATTTTTCTTAAGGCCAGATTGCATATTCCTACTACCGAGGCCATAATACACCCCCTATTAAAGAGTAAGGGCGGTATAACCCGCCCGTATTTACGCTATAGTCGTATTTGTATTACTGAGTAAATACCATTTACCGCCCCTAGCGATAACTTGAACCGAACCTCCGACATACGCCGGGAAAGTCGCCGTTATTTTTGCCGCACTGGTTCCGTTTACTAATATAGAACCGGTAAACGTTACAACATGTGCGTATGCTGTAGCTCCAGTAATAGTAATAATTGTTCCGTCTTGCGCCGTTGAAGGTGCAGCTATGGTCATTGCAGCAGCAGACGTTTTAGCTAGTTCTGCAACTCCTGTAGCTATTGTAATTGCTCCATCAGCGGTATAGCTGGTAACAACATCTTTACCGGTTGAAGTACCTCCGGTAATCGTAGGGCTTGTTAACGTTTTATTGGTTAATGTTTCTGTTCCAGTCAACGTTACTGATCCAGCTACAAAACTTTGAAGATATAATATCACCTTACGCAAGCTTGCGTTTGTTCTTAATCCCATAATCAACCTCCATTAAGGTTTAGAATTTTACCAATCAACGTTTCTTTGCTTGTTCTCCCGCTGTATTTAACGCCACGTTCATTAGCAATACTTCTAATCTCATCAATTGTTTTGTCAGCTAAAGACGATGCAAACACAAAAGGTTTAGGCGTAATGTCAGATAGAGTAAAGGTTTTATCCTCTACTCTATCCTTCTCACTAACCTTTTTAAATTTTTTATCGTCTTCAACCCCATTAAACTTGTCTACAAGTTGGCCTTTGTAATACCTTGTTTTATTGACAAAACAATCTTTTAAACACTCATACTTATAAGTTGCTTGGTGCATCAAATACTAGTTGAGCGTTAACTTTACCAGCGGTAAACGTCCCTGTGCCAACAGTGTAATAAATCTCGGTGTATTGCTCCATACCAGCAGGGATATAAGCGTTTAGCAATACGGCCCCCTCTGTCAATGCCGAAGCCGCAAACGTTTGGCTGGTTATAAGCGTAGTGGGCGAACTAATTGCCTCAACGGAATCGGTATACAAAGATACGGTAAGAGTTGCGCTTGTCGAAGTTGTAAAAGCGGTATCGACCGTTACATATACCTTTAACGGAACTCCTGCATCACCTGCAGCACCGTGGTCAATTACATTCGTGCTGGCTGCACTAGATGTTACAGCCTGAGCATCAGAATAAATGTGTTGTGCATCAATAAACATTTGTTTTCCTCCCTTACGATACTACTTCTTCATTATCGAGAATAGCGTCAACCTTTTTAACAGGTATACCCCAGAAATTGGTTACTGGCTTACCATCCATAACATTAACGCTTACATTGCGGTTTCCGGTATCATTAGCCATTTTATCCAGCTCGGTTTTAACCGTTTTATTGCAGTAAATGCGCGGCTGACACATATCAATATGAGGAATCAAATTATATGCTTCAATCAGCATTCCGGTAATATCGGGGCTTTCGTCTCCAGTTGAAGCTCCATAGGTTTTAAGAGCCGATACATCGATATTACCGATACGCACAGCATAACGATAATCTTTAACCGCTAGTCCACATTCCCAAACATAATGCATTCTGTACCCTTCATATGGTCTATTGCTAGAATCATACAAAGTAACTTGTCCTTTATCTTCGGTGGAAAGACCAGCTTTAGAAGCCTTTGGATAAATGCCATAAATCTTATTAGGTGACCAGCCTACCAATAGTATTGACGTATTGTCAGAGCCAGTACCACCAGCATCAATAAAGTATTCACTACCAGTGTCGGAGTAATAATCGCGGGTAAAAAATCCCTGGAAAGCTTCCGGTGTGGTGGTTACGTTTCCATAAATAAGAGTGTCAACATATTTCTGGTTCATTGCTTCCAGATATGCGACACTCTCAGAAAGTCTAAATTGATTTGTATTACCGTTAAGATCAGCAAGTTTTTTGTCAACGTCTGCGTATGCCTCAAGCATTCCACATACATCGTCAACCTGTTCCGTAGTTGATTTACTTTGGTCAACACCACTGTTAATTCTACGGAATCCTACGCTCGGTAGGCTAGTTCTACGTGTCAATCTCGTACCAGTAGGAAGATTACCTTCAATCCAAGGTACATCTGGAATAATGAGGTTTATTTCCTCCATCATTTCAGCCACAAGCGCGATTTTCCCGTCAGGGTCTAACCGCCTTGCTACATCAGTAAAATCATATTTGTTAGTGCCTAAAGTTGCCATTTAATGACCTCCTATTTTTGTTTTGAAGTTGGGTGATCAAATAAAATATCAGCCGGATTTTTTGATGGGTTATTGCTTCTGCCGTCAACAAAAGATCCTTCCTTTGTTGCCTCACCAATTGTCTTCAACATCCCGATTAGCTGCGGATTGTTAGCCATGCCGGTGTCGCGCAGTAAAGAAATAAGACCTTCATCAGCAAACCGCCGTAAGGTCTTATCAGCTAAAGCAATATCCTCTTTTTGAAACTTGCCAACTGATTCGTCATACCAATCTTTTGCCTGTTTAACGACTGCCTGTTCCACTATGTCCTGGCTTTCTCCAATCAGCTTAGAGCCAATATCAACAAGCTTCTGTGCATTTTCTTGGGACAAGCCCATTTCTTTAGCCGCTTCAATAAACGGTGCTGACTTTTCAGTGTCCCACTCCATCCCTTCCGGCAGTTTAAATGATTCATATTCCACCGGAGTTTCTTGTTCGTTTGCAGCCTGTTCAGCTTCTGCTTTGTCAGCTTCTTCGGCTATTGGGTCTTCGCCTAACAAACTTTTTGCTTCTTCGCCGTTGCTATTATCGCCAGATGTATCAACGGTTTCAGTAGGTATTTCTACTTCATTACCAGCAAACAATTGCATGTCAAACGCCCATTCTGTGTTATTATGTAGGGCATTTACCATATTGCATCACCTCTCTAAATTTGGATATAAAAAATAACAGGGTGTTAGCCTGTTGCAGATAAAAGGATCACACTCCTTTCTATTTACCTCGTTTGCCTTTGCATTTCACCACTCTTATCACCACCTTTTTTTAATATTTGCCGCTTAATATCTTCCTGAGTGATGATATATTCCTTCTCAGCCTTATGTAAAAGGTCAACACCATTCATACCAATAGCTTTTATTGATGCCTCAATAAGTAAAGCAGCGTTTCTCATACCTTCATTAAAGTAAGTCCTACTATCTCTAGTGAAACTTGTCTCATTTTGGCCGCATTTCATTATTAACCACTGGATAAACCTTCGTCCTGGATCAGTTGACATTACCTTTGCTATGTCCGATAAGTTGCGTTTATCAAGTTCCACTTCAATTAATTGTTTTATGCCTTCATTCATTGTTGCACCCCGGTTCCTAGTAATGCAGACAATGCATTATTTGAATCCATATTCGTTTCTGATAATGTCTTTGCCCCTTGTGCCAATTGCGTCCCTTGTTCCATTGCCTGTTGCATTTGCATTTGTTCTGCCTTTTGCTGCCTGATCTGCGCTGTAACATCATCAGAACGTGTAATAGACGGGCTAACAGCAAGAGCATCACCATACTTGTCAGTCATTTCGTCAAAGTCAATTTTATCTAATACATCAGGGTTAAGCTGGGCAACGGTTCCTAGATATTCAAGGTATTGTTGTATAGTGGTTAACCCTACCATTTTCTGCGCTGTAGCCATTGTTGAAATATACTCAATCTTAATGTCAAGTCCAGGAGGCAAATCTTCTGGCGGCGGCGGCAGTAATCCATCACGCATTGCAATGTTAAATACCCTATCAATAAGCGGCTGTAAAAACTCGTGCTGCAACCGGTTTAATACCGGGCCAATCTGCGACATTTTCTCTTGGACTCTCTCGATAATCTCACGAGCGGTAATATTGCTCTTGTCAATATCGGCAAGCATTCGGAATAGGTCAACGTAGAAATGCCGCTTAATAGTTTCTGCTTTCTCTTGTTTTAGTGCTTGCGCGTCTGCTAAGTCTAGGTTAACCTGCAAGGCTTGTTTAATGGAGTTGTCACCTTCTGTACGGTTATAATAGGTTACGCCGTTAGGAAGAGTATTAACGCCTCCTGCGGCCATTACATCAGTAGGAGCTACCATTGGAGGGTCAACTTGCTTTTTTACTCCAATGTGAACGTCTTCATCAATGGCCTGCAAAGATTTAGAGTCATTAAGAGAATACCAACCGGGAGAATATCCATAGATGTTTGCTCCCTTGGTTGTCCATCTAGCTACCAAGAACGGAAACTCATCATATCCGCCTATTTCCAGATAACTTTCTTCTTCGCTTCCTTCTGCCCAATACAGTGAAATAAACTGCTTAGCCCATTTTATTTCACTGTTTGGAATGTAATTCGGATTAGATGCGACTAAATGTTTGATGTTGAAATATTTTTCTAGTGTGTGATTATCCCAGCATTGTTTTACATCGTTTGGAACATTGTCAACTCCAAATGAACTTACCATTTCAGCCACTGTCATTCGCATGTCGCGCGCAAATCTATTAACTCTATTTCGATTATCTACCCCTATGGCATACTCGCCTATAGTAAATGATCTGCACCAAATACCGTGTTCGTCATCGCTTTCTACCAGCATAGCAGCAGTTCCGTAAACACCTAATTCCTTATAGAACTCAATAGCTGAATCATAGAAATTAGACCGGGAGAATATCTCTAGTATCTTTTGAGTAACGTCATCGCACCATGTTTTAACGGCTGTGTTTTCTTCTAATGTTGGGTCTGGTATTGTAAGCCGCATCCACGGCCTCGAAGGTGACGTGATACCGTCTTGCATACCAGCCGCCAATACATTGCTGGCCTCTAGCGGAATAGTGTTAATCATGTAAGTGTCACGCTTATCGCCATAATTAGGTTGATCAGTCTCGAAAAAACCGCTATATGGATTAATATAATCGCGCAAATCCTGCCAGTAAGTACGCCATAGGCCTGATTTCTGTACATCAAACATAGATTTATGGATTTTGTTTAAATCTGATCGGGTATATTTTAATTCTTTTTGTCCTTCCCACCTCATAGCATCACTGTCCTAACAGCGTTTTAGTAGCAACATTGCTTGATGATGTTCCACCGCTTGAGTCTGATTGAATAGTACTACTATACCCTGCCTGTGTGCGTTGTTTCTTCCTAGCTTTAGCTTGTTCATCTGATAATGTTGAATTGCTCGTGGTAGATATATCGATCGGTGAATTATAGGTTGTAGCTGTCGATGTAGTACCGCTTACGCTTGTCTTAAAACACATTATTTACCGCCTCCTATCTAACGGATGATATTTCTTTCCGTTGTTAGCAAAATGTAACTTATCTGATTTCATTCTCCTGTCTTCTGCCATAGCATCACCCATAGCATACCTAATCGCGTCTATAATATGGTTATCGCGGTCAATAGGCTCCGGTAACACCTTGCCATCTTTGTCTTCACGCCACTTATACACTGTAAACTCATTTATCGCCTCTCTAAGCGTGTGATGAATCACTATCCTTTGCTGCTGTAGCCACTGGATACCGAAATTCACACTGTCTTTGCCCTTGGTGCAGGGAATAGCGGTTATATCGTGCTGCCTCAACTCCTGTATGTTTAGAGGGCTTGCACAGTCGCATACGGCTATCTGCTTACCAAACATATTACTAGCCACGCCAGCCAGGAGATCATTTGTCATGTTGTAGTAATACTGTGCATTCAGCACATACAGCGTATATGTGGCCTTGTCATAGTACAGATGAACCACCGCAGCAGGATCATTAGCAAAGCCAAAGTCAATGCCGTTCTGGAACGTATGCACTCGCTTTTCCATGTCGGACAAGTCGGCTGTTTCCCAGTTCGTGAATATAACCTTACCAAGCACACCCCAATTGCCGTCACTGTAAACATCCTTGTAATACTTGTCCTTTTCATCTTCCAGAGCCTTAACATCATCAGCAGTAAGGAACTTATTATCCCGGTATGTGGTCTTGAGAATGGATAAGGTTTCATCCTTATACTCACGCTTTGAATCATCCCATCTACCCTGGAAATACTCAGTAAAAATCCAGTGCGTTTTATACACTGGATTGAAGGATAGGATTATGCGCTTTTTAACCTTACTGACACCGCGAAGACGCTTTTCCAACTGCTTAACGTCTTCATAGTCGGCCTCAGTGGCTTCTTCATACCACACGTCAGTTAGTACGCCTTTAGCTGGAGTGATAGACTTAACCTTCTCAGGGTCATCCATGCCACAGAATAGAATCTGATAACCATTCTTACACGTGATAACCAAATCAGATTTGTTGCAGTCGAAGTAGTCATTCAGTTTAAAGAAGCTTATTGCCTTGGTTATCTCGTTATAGCTTGACCGCCTTAGTGTGGATGCTACCTTACGGACGATTAGGTAATTGTGACCACCTGCGACTATATCTAATATGGAACGCTGTGCCAGGAAGTAGGATTTACCGGAGGATGAGCCGCCGAAGAATATCTGTGTTCGAGTGTCATTGTCGATATAAGGCTGGTATACAGGATTAAAGATGTTCTTATCTATTTCAAGGTTAACTGTCGTCATCGGTCAATGTCACCCTAATTGTTAAAGCGTCACCATCTTTTCCGGTAACTTCCGTCTTATCCGTGAATAGCTTCAGATGCTTACCCAACAATTCCAATGCTCTATTTGCTCCAGAAGCATCAAACTTGTATTCGCCTGTTTCATTACCTTCCTTATCTAGCACAGGTTCAGCCTGTGTACATCGTTCCGCTATATCCTGTAATTTACATAGCACATAATCAGCCGTTATCTGTGTTCTATTGCATCTTTCTGTTCTAGCCTTAGCAATTTCAGCGGCTACCTTAGCATTTCTTAGCAGCCTATGCCCTTCAACCTCTGCGCTTCTTTTAGCATATCCAGCCCGAACCGCCGCCGCTGTTGCGTTTAGGTCAATTAAATATTCTGCTACAAATTGCTTTTGTTTTGCTGTTAAATCAGCGGCCATGTTATCACCTCACATTATGCATACCATTTATTCATATCCTCAAATATCTTAATACCTTTGTTGTATCCAAACTCAATCAATACTTTGCACATTAAATCATCAGCTTTTTAAAAAATTCTTTTGGTGTCATATCATCACCTACTTACGGCACTAGAAGCAGCGCAAGCAGACTCATAAGCTTGTTGTGCACTTTCTGCTGCTGTTGTCATTATTCCTGGATTTATCGGCGTAGCATCAATTAATGTTTTTATCTTCCGTGCTACATCGTTATGATGTGCCCTAGTGTCCTTTAAAAATAAATAAAACTCTCTTCTTTCTTCTTCGTTTAACTCTATTACTGTTATATACTCTGTCTTTGGTTTATTGGTTATCTTCATACTATCAACTACCCTTTCTATATCTCATTTAATAAGGCAAACTCTCCAAAATAAAAAGAAGCGGCTTTATTGTAGATTAAAGCAGCTTCTTTTGCAGTTTCATAAGTTCCTAACCATATTTGTTTATTATTAACTCTAATCCCAGCTAAATATTTACCGGTTATTTTATTTAATGTACACCCTTTATACCCGGTTTTATTATTAGTATATATCTTTTTATTAGCCGCATTTTGCAGTTGTGTGCAAATCCTAAGATTCTCTTTTCTATTATCAAGCCGGTTGTGGTTTATATGGTCAACAGGAATATTAGGATCAGTCGCGTTAACTATTTCTCTGTGCATATATACACCATGGTTTTTCCCATTATAAAAATAGTTTCTTTTTGCGGAAACATTTCCAGATTTATTTTTACAAACATACCATTTGTATTTATTTATACGATCATAATCTTCATCGTCTACTATAGCTACCATACCTTTATTTAGTATAATTTCCTTCATTGATAACCTCCTATCTAAAATTCATTATTTCCTTTGTCCTTAACTCTATTATCTTCTTAATAGATTGATACTTAGCTTCTATCCCTGCAAGATTAGCCTTGCCCACTATTAAAGTTGTCTGTGCCTGTTCTAATGCGTCAGCGGCCTTTATGACAATCTCATCAGCTTCTATAATCATCTTTGCAAGGCTAGGCGGTATTTTCTTATCTACCATTGCCAGCGCTTTACCTTGCTCTATCTTATAATTTTTTTCAGCTTTCATGGCGTTTACTTCATACTTTGCTACTGTATCACACAGTCTTTCATATTCATTAGATAGTTGCCAGCATAGTTTGCTTAGTTGTGCAGGTTGCATTGATTCTATATTAGCTTCTTGCCGTTCTTGCTCAGTTAGCATATAATCACCGTCCAGACCAATTAATAAGCGCGACACAAAATTCCATGCAAATCCATAGGGCCATACATTCAGTTAGGCTCATAAATTCCAAACCTCCAAGCCTTATGCACGATCTCCTTTATAACCTCAACAGGCTTACCCTCACGCTTCGCTATTATCTCGAATAGTTCATCGTCGCTAATCTCTCCCCTGTGATCTGCACCATGACACCCCATACTAAACGCCGCAGGGCCACATAGCTTTATGCAATTCTCCTTTATGTCCGGCCCTCTTGCGCCCTTACCTTTTACATGCGCCACTTCCAAATTAAAAAAGCCATCAGGCCACCGATTACATTTTTCGCAGTGGTCTATGGCTTTAACTTTATTCATTCCCGTTTTATCAACTATTCTCTTTATTTTTGGTATCATCTAACGCTACCTCGTACAGCATCATTGCCCGTGTCATAGCATGGGTCAATTCTTCCATATCTCCGGTTAAGTGCCAATTTATCATGTGCTCCATTGCATGATCGTATATTTCTTCAGGAGTTAGCTTACGCCAGTTATCTTTTTCGTATCGCTTTGCTCCTTCTGCCATAACCTTGCCTACTTCCAGTAAGGCTCGATGTGGTACAAGGCTAAATGCAGTATCAATTCTTGATTGTTTCCCGCCATGCTCATTTACTACTATTCCAGTATCAGGAAAATATCGTGGATCTCCGCATTTAGGGCAAGTGTTATATGTTGTGTCTAAATATCTAGTATTGCACCTTAAACATGTTGCGTTTAAACCGTCTTTAAACATTACCGCAGCACCCCCGTAACACGACTAGACTTATACCCGCTTCTTGTCTTTGTGCATCCAGGGTTAAATTGCTCATGTACTAATGTAGACCGAATAATCGGCTCATAGCATTCTACCTGCCCAACTCCATCAATATAAACACGTTGGGCGGTGCATACTTCCGTCCCGTGGTATTTGCAATCTGTTAATTTGCATTTCACGTTAGCCATAACACTTACTCCTTAAATACGTTAAATATTCAATACCCCTATGTAGGTTCTTAAATGGTAATATTTCATGCCTATCAGGGAAGTAAATAACCATCGGCACTCCTTCTGCACCTTCATACCCATTTAATTTCTGACCGTATTCATCGTAAACTTTATAACTACCAGAGCGGATATAAGCAACATCCCTGCCATGCCTCCGTACTTGCTGCAAGTCTGGATAATGTAAATGGGCCACTGCGAACACATCAGCAATTCCTTTTTCGTCTAACAAGCGTCTTTGTGCATTGGTAGTGTTTAATTGACTATTCCCGGCAGATTTATGCCTTGCGTTTATTTTGTATGTTTCCTGTCCTAACTGTATATTGATCTCGCCACCATGCCATAAATTAACGCAATCAGCCACGCTTTTACTGCAAAGATTCTCGATAAAATCATATTTGTTAATCCTCATGTCCCAATCATCGTGACAACCTCGTATTAACGCTATAGCCTTACTTCTTAATTCAGACATGAATTGTATTACAAGCTTGTCTTGCAAGTCGCTTGTGGCTATCTGCTCATTTGTACCGCTCGGTATAATGGTCGGCTTCTGATTCTCTTTATAATCACCGGCGCCAATAAAAAAGACACCATCCGTTTGAATGATGTCCCTTTTGTCTCGCTCAAAGCTATCGTATTTAATCCCCTGCGCTCCTAAATGCCAATCACCCCAATGGGCGATACCAATAGGCTTATCTCCGCTTATTTTAATCGTTGTTTTAGTTTGCTTTGTGTCCATATTACTAATGGACTGATTTAATTCTTTTAATTTATCCCAGTAATTTATTACATCTTCTTCGGTCGGGGTGGCACGTTTATCTGTATATTCAATATCACCTTTAATTTGCGGCTGAATATGAACTCTTAAATGGTTGCGGATATTATCATAAGTAAGCTTTAAACCCATTTCTTTATTGATTATATCGCGTATTTCTCCATACCCGTATTTCTCACTTTGCAACGATAATTTACTAGCCCTTTGTCTCCACTCCATATATTCACCCCAATATAAAAAGCCCCCTATGCAGGAGGCTATAATCTCGCGCGGTGGCCCTAAGTACACGCCATTATTCTTAGGGCCACTCTTATTAATTCGCCGAGCAACTACCGCCCAGCATACCAGCCCCCATAACCGGAGGCTGCAACAATGTATCTAGTCAGCGCAAATGTCGCTGCTTGATATCTTTACTAATACCATTTTATAGCTTAAAAAGTGTTAAAAACGGACATAAACCGGACATTTTTATAAATATCCCAATTCTTGAGCTATTGCATAAATGGTTATTTGTTTCCACCTTCGAATTGTTCTATCATCAACCCCTAAATGATAACTTATCCCTTGGTCAGTATATCTATTTTGCCAATATTTCATTTCTATTAATTTCTTTTTACTTTCATCACAATGCTCGTACACATTTCTTATAGCATTCACAATGCCCTCTAAACGTCGTATACGCTTGTCCTGCAATATTTTAGCTGTCTTGCTGCCTGTTGGGTCTCCCGGAGTAGAACTGTGTCCCTCCTGTGGCTCAGGAGTTTCTAGTATTATTTCTCTTTTTAGGCTCTCAAGTTCTTTACAGGTCTGCTTATAATGTCTCAACTCAGATTCAATATATCTGTAAGTGTCTTTGCTTATCTTTCCCTTTGTCATCGTGACTTCTACATATTTTTTATGATCTAAATCCAAACTCTCGCATAGTGTAGCTGCCCATGCACTATGGATAAACTTTTTAGCATCGCAGAAATTGTGATCTATTTTTTTATTTTTGCACTCTTCTACCGTACACCACTCCGGGCAACCGTCTGAATGCTCATAATCATCTACAGCCCTTTTTAATATGGCTGACATTAATCTTCTTGCGCCATCGTCGTTCATCTTTATGTCCCCGCCCCCCAAATAAAAATCAAATCATGCTTCTTTATTTAAACATCCATTACTGTTTGCAAATTCTTCTGCTGTCTTTGCAAGCTCAGCGGAAATTTTCTTTGCCAATATCTTTAATAATTTTACAGAAACATAAAACGAAAATGCCGATCCTGATATTAATCCTATTAACAACCCCAATAAAATACTTCCTGTGTCCATGTTATTCCCTCCCAACACGAATAGGGCAGCTATTTAGCTACCCTTTTTCTCTAATTCTTCTACTCGCTTAGTTAATTCATCAATCTTCTTTAATAAAAACGGTGTGCAAGTGTGACTAATTCCCTCTCTTTTTAATTCACCGCAATATTCACATTGCCAACGTATCATTTTTGGCATTTTTATTGTTTCCATCTTCACGCCCCCTTAGCTTCTTTTTTCTCTCTCCTTCGCTTTTGTGCCGCTTTGCTTCTCCTACCCATCACAACGCCTCCCATATCATAGCCGCAATCACCACGGCCCCTATTACCACCAACCCTATATACGTGCATAGCAGGTTGTATAGTATGTTAGTCAGTTTTTGTATTGCGGGTCGCCTCCTTTGTTTTGGCTAGGGCTTGCTCAACAATAGGTATGAACTGTTGATAATCATCGTATTGCTTAATGAATTAATCTTTTAGCTGTTCCAACGCCCCAACCAGCTCAGTAACCTTTGCCTCTGCCTTATCTGCTCTAATTCCTTGACATGTAGCATCAATATCTTTTTTCTCTAGGCGATATAGTTCTTCGTCTAGCACCTTGAAATCTTGTTCTAATTTTTTATATTTGGCGTTTGCTGCCTGTCGTGGGCATTGATCTTCTTCCTTGCAAACAGCGCACTGGCATGTTCTCATATTATCAATCCAAGGATTTTGTTCTCTTAGCCCTCTAAGTTTCTGCTGTAAATCCTCACTCACCCTTATTCACCAGCCTTTCACTGTTAAACTTATGACAAGCATCACACCAGCCACGCTTTTTACCGTCCGTATATCCCATGTAATAAACTATTGGTATTGATATTATTAAAATCAATTCCATCACTTAACCAGCCTTTCTGCTATTACCCACTCGCTACAATTCTTACATTCATCGCACTTAATGCGATCTTTTGGCTTATCTGGATTTCGTTCGCAATTCCCGCAGCAACGCATAGCCGCTATTGTAGCCTGTTGTTGCTGGATTTGCTGTTCTAACCAGGTTTCCTTATCTATGCCGCATTTAGTGCAGTATTGACGTTCTGGGGCTGGTCTATCTGCAAATCCAAGATACTTTTTCCATAAATGCTCACACTCAGCCATTGTCACCCTCCTCCGGCTCTGTAGTTAGTGCCTGTTCTGGCTTAATATAGCTAGGGCAAAATTCAGTGTAACCGCAAGAATTATCATGGCATTCTTTGAAATAACCAGAGCATTCTTTTATTCCTTCGTCCGCAATAGCACCCAACTTCGCAAGCCGTAGGATTTCTTGCTTATCTGTTACAGTGTTTAAAGTTGCTCCAACGATATTGCCAAGTTCAAGCTTTACTATTAATTCTCCCCGCTCAATCTTGCCTATCAAATCATTCACGCTTACCCCTCCCTACTATTTTTTTTACAGGTTATATCATGGCATTTATCAGCAAAAGGGCATATTACGCAATGTATTGAGTTACTACCAAACTTACCATAGCAATTCACGCTCTACCCCTCCCACATAACCCCGGCACATCCGGGGATAATATTACTAAACCTTCATTCTCCTTACTGTACAAGGTCAGATTATGCCGCTGGCCTTGTTCTTTTGTTTTAGCATTGACTCCGCTGGTTAATTTTCGTATATTTGGGGTAGAACCTGACGGAGGAAGTGGCACTTTGCGATTTTTCGCTCTGGCCCACTAGATACCACGTCAGGTTTTTTAATTGTCAGCACCTACCCCACCCCAATCTAATCATTCGGCGTATCGTGTATATTGCCGATTACTTCAACCCGTTCATCGCCAAATTCACCGTTGCCAATGTCGCTCAGAAGATACTTTCCTTTTTTGCCGTCTACACTTGGATACGTCACTACAAAAGCGGCTAACTCGTCGTCATACTCAACAACGCCATACATTAATCCGTTATAGCCTAAAATGTCCTTTTCATAGATTTCCTGTCCTTCCGGGTATTCTTCCGTCCGCTTGTCATCTCTCTTTCCGGTGTATTGCATTAACTCTATGCCTTTTTTGCTTGCAGTTGTAGATAATGTAATGGTGTTACCGTCAGTAAATTGAAGCCCATACTCTTCTCCAAGCCAAATCATTAACACTTGTTGCATAGTATTTGTTTCTTTATCATAACAACGGAACTTTATCTCCCTTGCCATCCTCAACACTCCCCATCAGCTAATCTCTGTATCCGTTTAATGCAATCAGGGCAAAAATCAGTATCACTGGCTATATGCGTAGCGCACTTTTCGCAAATAGGCTTATCGCAAGTAAGTCGGTGCGCTTTAAAATCGGCTGATGATATTACTACACCCGCCGGGCAATCACATAATAAAGTCGCCATGTTCCTTTTACAAAATGGACAACCGCCTTTTGACTCTGGAATAATATCCATCCTCAACACTCCCCAGCAATATCTAGTTCATACAGTTCAACCTTTTTACCGCACTTTTCGCATGTATGAATTAATTTTTCTCGCTTATGAGCCGCCACATATAAAGGCCAAATATGATCTTCTCCACAGTCGCATTTGTGACCAATTGGAAAGTCATTTTCATTTCGGATAATACTTTTCATCCTCAACACTCCCCTACATTTCCCTAACACGTTGATACACTTCTCTAAGCATGTCCATGTCTATATTCTTGCACCCGTTATCCTTTAACGCTTTTATCGCTCTTAGAAAGCACCTTGCGTCTTCATGCTGTTCCGGCGGTAATGCTTTTTTATAACTAACACCATACGAATATATCCCTACATTAGCTGACAATCCCGCATTATGTCTCCACCTGTATATCATGTGTAAGGCGATACCTGAAACCCTAGAAATTTCGCCATCAGATTTACCTTGTTTGTACAATTTCAAGCATGTTTTCTTTTCATCGGCGGTAAGTAGGCCTCTTTTGTTGTATGGAAGTCCTCGTTTTTTCCTCCAAATTGATATAGTTGGCGATGTAACACCGACAATACCAGCTATCTTTACATCGCTGCATCCTTGGTTATATAGTTTAAGCACTTGTTTTTCTATATCGGGATTAGGTTTTTTACTAGTTAGTCCACTCAGAAACATTTCCATCACTCGCTTTCAGTGAGAAATAACTCATTGCCTTATTAACCGTGTACTTTTTATTAAATATGGCTAAGAATAACGCCATATAATTATCTGTCAGTGGATCTTTCACTTTTTACACCTCCACCTAGTGCATTGTTGATTTTCCTTAACCCTCACTGCTTGCTGTACGTCAGGATTCTTTTTATAGCAGACCATTTCGCCGGGATACGCTCGCCGGTCAACATTTTGGCATGTTCCGCAAACCTGTTTAACCGCCTTATACATTCCTACCCCTCCAGTTATTTAGCACTCCTCAAACCATAATTCCGGGTATTTCTCCCTAAACAGCTTTAACTTTATTTTGTAAACCTCTGTCCTATATCCCTTAGTGTCAATCCATACCTCGCGACCATCAGCATACAAAATCCAAAAATCCGGTGTATATGTAATCGGCCTTATCCACTTGCCATTCTGTGGGCATCGGTATCCGCCTTGCAGAACAAATGCCTTTGGGTGGTGCTTGAAGTCTATTACCTCTCCAGCACGCTTGAGCAGTAGCAATTCCCCATACTTTGCAGCCTCTTTCTTAGAATCAAACACCAGTCCGTCAAGCTGAACCTTTACATTGTTGTACTTAGACCGCTTTTCAGCCTTGCCGCTCAATACTTCCTGTAGTTGCTTATTACGCCGCTGGCAGTCAAGCGATAGGCTCTCCCACCGAATTACCGTCCTACCTGGCACTTATTAACCGATCCCCTTTACCAGTTTCATAACCGTTTGGCGTGTTATCTGGCATATAATCTCGTTTTCCTGCCTGTCCGCTTTACGCTCAAGCAAATTGTTATATATCTTCAAAAACTGTGCCCGGTCAATAGATGGATTCTCAGACATTAGCAATGATTTATATCCCATAACCTTTACCGCTTCGCTTATTACTTCATGGGACCATTCCGTCCGCTTATATGGGTCCAGCTTTTTAATTACCTCGGACCATGCTTCTTCGGCCGAAGGTATCCCCGCATTTCGTATGGACCGCACCGCCTTTATTATCCGGCCGGGGGTTGGGTACTCGTCAGCGCGCAGCATCTTTACAACTGCCGTCTTAGCTGTAGTGTAATCTAGGTCCAGCAGTACCAAATTCCAAGAGTCTATAATATCGTCAGCGTCACCTTCAGCTATCCTCGGGTATATGCTCGCAATTAATGTCAATATCGCCGTAGTTTCCTCTCTGTTCAAACGAACCACGCTCCAATACTTTTTTAAATTTAGCCGCTCCTGTTAGCTTTTTCTGTCCAGGAGGTGTGCCTGACCTAGCCTTTTCAAGTATCTTCAAGAAGTTCTTTGGCCCCATTAGCCAGTCAAAGCTTGCTTGCCATCCAAGGTCATTAGTCCCGTTATGGTGTGGTGACTGGCTGGCGTATCGAAAAACTTCGGTTATTGCATCCCGACCGTGCTCTTTTATCCGGGCATTTATTGTCTTACGCCTATTGTCCGTCAAAGCCTCAGCCTTTGGCATCTTCGTACAGGTTGCATTGTATTCATCAAGAATCCCTTGGTAGTCAGTCCGCGCTTTCGGTTCGTCGGCGGCCGCCGTAGGAAGGGAATCAGGAATCAGGTTAAGGGAATCAGGAATCAGGTTAAGGGAATCCGCAGGGCTACTTTCATTCTTTTCTGGTTCTTGCACTGTACTTGTACTGTTCTGGTCTGGTGCTGGTATATTACTAGCACCTTCTTTTACGTGCGGATTCTGGTGTTTAGTCCAGTTATTAACCTGGACATACTTGGTTTTGTCCACTTCATATATGGTGATAAAACCCTTCTCATTCAAGGATTCAAGTAGTTCAATAATGTTGCAATCATCGTAAGGTAACACTTCCGCTTTAATCTTTTTGGGGCGGTATTCTAAGCGTCCCTCACGATCTGCAATAGTCCATAATCCCGCAAACAACAATCTGGCTAATGGTTCACATTCTCCTAATTCATCATTTGTGAAAAATCCCGGTTTAATATTTCTCGCTCTTGCCAAATTGGCCGCCCCCACATACATAAAATCTAATTGGTTATACTAACATGGGCTAGTCTGCCCTATAGTGCCAGTTATAAAGTATCTCTTTAGCCTTACGGTATTTCTCAATCATGCTCATTTCCGGTTTATATAATCTACTCTCAAACAATTGTGTCTGATCTGGGCTGCCCATAGCTTCAAACTTCTTTTGGCAGTTAGGCCCAAGACCACGCTTTATTGATTCTGGTTTCTTGAGCCTGTGGTTGCACATCTTACAGTGACACATGGTCTAAAATGGTGCTTCTTCTGGATACGATTCCCCGCCAAAACCGTGGTTGTCTTGATTATTAAATCGTATATCCTTCCCGATACAATCCGCGATCACTGTTACTTTTCTTCGTTTTTGTCCGTCTTGCTGTTCCCACTTTTCAACCGTTAACCTTCCTGCCACTATGATGTTATCGCCTTTCCTAACCTCATTTCCCAAAGCCTCGGCAAGTTCCTTAAACGCCTTTACATCGTAGCTGTCATATTTGGCTTTTCCATCAGAATCTTTTCCTTTGTACACTGAAACGCTTACGGTTGTTATTGTCATTCCACTTTGAGTTATTTTTGTTTCAGGATCCCAAGCCTTTCCGTTTATCACAACTTGATTCATGCGCTCACCGCTTTCTTTTGGCA
>Ga0316613_10000346_pt1 | contig 42599 bp, 32 predicted proteins | sample OWC_soil_day10_C_2_FD_207647 | JGI IMG/M metagenome (GOLD analysis project Ga0316613, IMG submission 207647) | Wetland soil microbial communities from Old Woman Creek delta, Ohio, United States - OWC_soil_day10_CT_b | ecosystem: Environmental > Terrestrial > Soil > Wetlands | place: USA: Ohio...
CTCTATTCTTACAAATTTCCCCCGCAACAGGGAGCAAATCTGCTAAAGCGATTCGCGTGTCTGTATCCATGCCCCGAATGTTTTCTTTTTTGGCTTTTTTGAACAATTCTTCTAAAAACATTTACCGACAAAATGCTTTTTTTTATTTATGTTTGTAAGAAAGCATCAATTTAATAAATGAGTGAAGGAATAACCAAGAAGTAAAGATGAACCAAAGTATTCTTATAATCGAAGACGACTTCACTTTTGGCGAAATCCTAAAGAAATGGTTTCAAAAGTCGGGCTACAAGCCTCTTCTAACCAGGACGATGAATCAAGCCAAAGAAATCGTCAATAACAACAAGAAGATTGATCTTGTATTGACCGACTTGCGGCTTCCCGATGGAGACGGAATTTTGTTCCTAGCTTGGTTGCGCGACAAAAAAATCGCAACACCTCTTATGGTGATGACAAGCTATGCCGAAATATCAACAGCCGTGGCTGCCATGAAACTCGGAGCCTTCGATTATTTGGAAAAACCCTTTCAACCGGAGATCCTTCGGCAAAAGATAGAGCAAGCCTTGGCCAGCGGGACTTCCCTCAAACCAGTAGTTGAAGCATCCCAAAATACAGCTGAAACTAGAACCCGGAAAGTTGATTATTCGAAGAGTCCCTTGATGCAAAAGGTGTACGAAGAAATTGAAGTAGTAGCACCCACGCGGATGTCCGTCCTGCTGATGGGCGAAAGTGGCACGGGAAAAGAATATGCCGCACGTATGGTGCACGAGCGAAGCAAGCGGAGTGAATATCCATTTATTGCCGTGGATTGTGGTATTTTATCTAAAGAATTGGCGCCAAGCGAATTATTCGGCCATGTCAAAGGAGCATTCACGTCAGCCGACGGCAATAAAAAAGGCGTGTTTGAACAAGCTGATGGAGGAACCGTTTTTCTGGATGAAATAGAAAACCTCCTGCCAGACGTGCAGGCGCAATTGTTGAGGGCACTGCAAGAACGAAAAGTGCGACCCGTAGGCTCTGCCTCCGACACACCGGTGGATGTGCGCATTGTAGCTGCAACAAACGAAAATTTATCACGGCTGATCGGAGAAGGAAGATTTCGGGAAGATCTATACCACCGTATCAACGAATTTGAAATACACTTGCCCCCATTAAGAGAAAGGGCGGAAGACATTCCAACCTACGCAGCCTATTTTTTGCAAGAAGCAAACAAAGAGTTGGAACAATGTGTGCCAGGATTTTCGACGGAAGCGATGGAAATGCTCGCAAACTACCATTGGAGTGGAAATCTTCGCGAGCTTCGCAATGTCGTGAGGCGGGCCGCCCTGTTTGCAAAGGACCAGGAAATAGCGCCAAAGATACTTCCGGATTATCTATGCACTCCATTAGAAAAGGATCAATTCGCAATTGGGGAGACCGATGAGAAAGAACAAATCAAAACAATACTTCGCATAGTGAAAGGAAACAAGGCTGCCGCGGCAAGGCTTCTTAAGATGAGTCGAAAAACCTTATACAACAAAATGCATGAATACGGAATCGAAATCTAATGGGGGAGGTATTTCCCTTGCAATTCTTCCAGGTAAATTTCAATTTCCTCAATAGCTTCGCCCAACTCTACCCAGAGGGCATCGTCCGCCAACGGGAATTGCGAGGTTTCCCTTAGTTTATCTATCTTTTGCAATACATTGGTGATCTTTTCGGGAGCTTCTAACTGGAGAAAGGTAGGCAACATCTTGTGTGCAACAAATCTTGCTGATTGAAAGTCCTTGCCTGACAAAGACTTCCGAAGCAAAATAATATTCTCCACCGTAGCCATCAGAAATCCCTCCAAGATGGAAGGTTCGCCATCCTGCGCCACTTCATCAAAAATATTAAAAGTGGGGGCATGATCCGTTTTTGGTGAAACCTTGCCGCCGATAATACTTTTCAAGGCATTCATGGAAACGGGTTTCTGCAAACAATCCCAAAAACCCTTTTTGAGAATATCCGCTTTTTCCAGATCTGTTTGTCCAGTAATTAATACAACTGGCTTCTGGAGTTCTTTCTGGTGAACCATTGCAAGCACATCTTCTCCGCTGAAATGGATCATTTCCATATCCGTCAATACAAAGTCATAGTCTTCCAACGCCTGAATCCCTTGTTCGAATTGTACAAAGTCAAAGCATGGTGTGACAGCGTGACCGAGACTTGTACAAAATTCGGAAATCACGCTCAACAAGAGTTCGTCGTCATCCACCAAAAGAATCCTTTTCGCGACAAAACCAGGCTGCTTCTCGCCCATTTCTACGGGTAGCACAACCTGCACATGCGTTCCTTTGTTGAGTTCGCTCCGAAGATCCAGCTTTCCACCAAATAGTTCTACCAATCCCTTCACCACGAACAATCCAAAACCACTTCCGTCCTCATTCGCACTGTTTTCCTTGATCCGTACAAAAGGTTGAAACAAAAGATTTCTCTTTTCAACAGGAATCCCAACTCCGGTGTCCTTCACCCTGAAAGTCAACTCGCCGTTGCGGTAGGACGTTTCCAAAGAGACACTCCCCGTTTGCGTATATTTAATAGAGTTGGACAGTACATTGATGAGTATTTGTTTGATCTTCAGATAGTCCGAATGCAAAACCATATCGGATTCAAAATTATCAATCAGATGGAAATCCAATGATTTTTTCTCCGCCAAAGGGACAAACATTTCAGCCAATTCTCCGGATAGATCTATCAATAGAAAATCGTGGGGAATCAAACTCAAAGAACCCTTCTCCAGGCTAGAAAATTCAAGCAAATTGTTCAACAATGCCAGAATATGGTTGCCCGAACGGACGATGGGGAGCAGTTCATCAGAAGAAAGTTTTCCTTTTTGCTTATACACCTCCGCATACCCCAGAATCGAGCTTAACGGGGTTTTGACATCATGCGATACGGACAATAATAGCTTGTGGCGGCTATTCAACAACCTCCTGTTTTCCTCATTGGCTTCCTGAAGGGCCAACCTGGCCTTATAGCCCCTACTGACGTTTATGAAAATCAGGATCGTACAAATCAGCACCAGAAATAAGGCTACTCCCGCCATCCAAAGCATCCTTGCATTGTTTCGATCCACAGTGAGGCCGTCTTTTTCAATCTCTCCCATGCGAGAATCTACAATCTGGTTGTATAGGGACATCAACAATTCGGTGATCCGGAAAGAAAGGAATTGATCGGCCATCACCGCAGATTGCACTTGGCTACTGATTGCCGCAATATGTCGAACATAGTTTTGCTTTGTTTCATCTACCAATTCGTCGATCAGCAAAGTATCTCTTGCTGTCACATTGTTTGAATCTTTCGAAATTTCAGCAACGGCATGGGCAGCTTCTTCTGCATCGCTGCGATTTGTAACAGCATTGGCGAAGCGCTTGAATATGTTCTTCTTTTTGCTCCGTGAGGAAGAAGCCATTACCTCCTGCTTGGCAGAATCAAATGCATTTTTTCGTACTTTGAGTGAAAGGGTGGTTATCCTGTCAGAAAGGGAATCAATGGCCTTGTGGTGCAGGAATTGTTTATTGAGGAGGATGACCGACTGCTTTTTTTCTTTCAGCAAAGGGGAGATCTGTTTCAAAATTTCATCCACATGAAAACTATGCCGACTCGCTTTCAATGAATCGACACGCCTGCTTATTTCATCTACTTTTACCTGATAAAGCCGTATATGCTGCCGTTTACCCGTGACCACAAACTTGTTCATCTCCGACTGGGCATCATTTACGGAATGTATCAACATGCTGACTTGATCCAAATCGGACTTGTACGTTTCGGAGTTTTTCTTCCGCAGACCAACCTCCTTTTTAATCCCGTAGAAGTAAATAATCCCGCCACAACAGATAAGCGCAACCAAAACGTAGATAACAAAAGCACTTAAACGAATATTTCTTTCTATAATTTCCTTCACTGCTACAAATAAACAAGATAATAAGGAGAACTCCAAATATATTATTTTACACACCTCCGTAGTGTTTCCCTGTAAACACTTACACACTTTTGGTTTTCTCTAAAGAGATCGGTGAAAACAAATATCTATCTATTAATTAATGAGTTGTATGAGATACCTCAATCCTGGCACAAGTTTTGAATTATAATTGGTATAAGAAGCTAAAGAGCGACTCTATTATTAATCCCATAAAAAGTTACGACTATGAAAAAGTTATTTTTTGCTGCAATTGCGGCTGTGATGAGTGTAAGTGCATTTGCGGTTTCCAATCAAAATATGCCGTCAACGCAAAACGGCGTTTGCTCGATGCAAGCACAAGAAGGCGATTTCAAAGAAGTCCCTATTGATTCTTTGAATGAAAAAGTAAAATTGGTGGTGGCTGAACTCGGACAATCACAGAGTTTACTAAAGCTAGAATATAGCGTGAGTAAAAAACAAACACGGGTGACTGTAGCCAACAAGGAGACAAAAGAAGCAAAGATAATCATCCTTGATGAAGAAGGAAAACCGGTGGTGTAATTTAGATTGTTTTATTTAAGAAATGCTACCTGCCAAACTATACGGTGGGTAGCTTTTGTGTTTTGTTGAAGCCTGTTTTGTTGCAAATGTCTTTTTTCCTATCTTTGAAATACTAAAAACGCAACAATGAAAATAATCTATTACAGTTTCTTCGCAATTTTTTCCTTTTCGATTGCCACAAAGGCGCAAACATTGGAAGAAGCAAAGATATGGTACAAACAAAAGAATTTTTCATTGGCAAAGCCTGTTTTTGAAAAAGAATTGCAGGCGAAACCAACCGATCCATCGCTAAACTTGTGGTATGGCGCATCCCTTTATGAAACCGGCGGGGATGTGGATGTGGCCGTGTCGCATCTGAAAGTCGCAGCCCAAAAATCACTACCGGATGCTTCCCTATATTTAGGAGATATTTATACCCAAAAATACCTTTTCACCCAAGCCTTGGCCGAATACGACAGATATGCAAAATTGAAAAGGATGGATAAAGAGGCTATCAATGTGGCAAATGCGTGCAAAACCAAAGTCGAGAACTACCTCCAATTGGTTCGCCGAACGGAAGATATACAAATCATTGACAGCACGGTTGTTGACAAGGACTCATTCCTAAGCGCATACAAATTAAGCCCTACATCAGGAAAACTGGCCACTTTCAGTGAACTTTTCGACACCAAACAGAAAGTGGATGCTGCCGCCTATTTGAATGAAAAAAGGACGAAAATCTATTATTCACGAATGGCTCAGGATAGCATTTTCAAGCTTTATACGATGGAAAAAGTACTTGACCAATTCGGGAATGAAAAACAAGTTTCGCCCACTAATTTTGGGTTGAAAGGTGATGAAAATTATCCTTTTGTCCTCACCGATGGTGTCACACTCTATTTCGCCGCAAAAGACGAGGACTCGATGGGGGGATACGACCTTTTTGTGACGCGTTACAACCTCGCCAAAGATTCTTATTTGGTTCCCGAACGGCTGAATATGCCATTCAATTCCATTTACAATGATTATATGCTGGTCATTGATGAAGAAAAAGGTGTGGGTTGGTTTGCGTCCGACCGTTTTCAGCCAGAAGGGAAAGTGTGTGTTTATACCTTTATCCCTAACAATCAAGTAAAATCGTTGGAAAACGGATCAATAGATTATTTGGCATCGCGCGCACGAATTTTGTCGATAAAAGACAGTTGGAAAACTGGAGCAAATTACGCCCAGTTGATAGCTCTGGCGAAAAAAAATGCCGAGATGAAGACAGAAAAAAAGGCTGATTTCACATTTGTAATTAACGACAACTCCGTATATCATTACCTTAAAGATTTTCGCAGCAAAAATGCTCAAGAGGCTTTTTCGCAGATGAAAGAGTTGGAAAAATCATTAGACCAAAAGACAGATGATTTAGAGCAAAAACGACTGAAATATTCCAAATCGGATGCAGAGACCAAAAGGCAAATGACCCAAGAAATTCTTACCCTGGAGAACGAAACTGAAAGCCTAGATACAAAACTAAGAGCATTGGCAATCCAAGTTAGGAATTTAGAAAATAAGAAAATAGGAAATTAATCCTCCCTATCCTTTTTTAATTATTGAAATACTATGAGAAGAATACCCGAATCAGAACTGATAATCAATAGTGACGGCAGTGTTTTCCACTTGCACATCCGTCCTGAACACTTATCCGACAAAATCATAATGATGGGCGACATGGATAGGGTGAAGCTCACCGCTTCTTACTTCGACACCATCGAATGTGAAGTACAAAACCGTGAATTCCGGACTATTACAGGCATTTACAAGGGAAAGCGCATCACAGCACTTTCCCACGGAATCGGCCCTGACAACATCGACATCGTTGTTACTGAATTGGATGCTTTGGCAAATATCAACTTTGAAACCCGCGAGGTGAAAAGCGATTTCAAGCAATTGACCATGGTGCGTGTGGGAACTTCCGGTGGCCTGCAACCTCATTGCCCCATCGGGTCTTTTGTGGTATCCCAACGATCCATCGGGTTCGATGGCATTTTAAACTATTACGCAGGTCGGGACGAAATCTCCGATCTGGCTTTTGAAAAAGCTTTTACCGAATACGTTGGCTGGAATCCCAAACATTGTGCGCCTTATGCGGTGAAAGCCGACGAGGGCTTGGTGGAGCAAATAGGCTTTGACATGATACAAGGGACAACTATTTCCGCTATTGGTTTTTATGGACCGCAGGGCCGTCAAGTGCGTCTGCCTCTGGCAAATCCGGAATTGAATGCCCAAATCGAATCGTTCCGCCAGGGCAACGAGATGATTACCAATTATGAAATGGAAAGTGCCCCATTAGCCGGATTTAGCCGCCTGATGGGACACCGGGCGATGACCGTTTGCTCGATTATTGCCAACCGCTTGGCTGGAGAGGCCAACAGTAATTACAAAGGGTCGATTGAAGACCTTATCCAAATCGTATTGGAAAGAATTTAAAATCCCAATAACAAAGTCGCCAAGATAAAAAGAGTGCACAAAATTATCTTGGCGACTTTTTCTTTTCCGTCCTGCCTTTTTGCTCAACAGTTCCCGAATTAGTTAAAAATAACTAAAAAACAAAAGCTTAATGTAAACCTTTTATACCCATTCTTGTCAGACTACAGATCATTTAATTTAGCGTGTCAATGAAAAAACTATCCATTTTTGTAATACTCATTTTAACTGGGTTATCTTTATTTGCCCAGGCTACATTCAACATCAGGGGAAAGGTCCTGGACAAAAAGAACAAAACGGCGATTGGCCAAGCATCCATCCGCGTTATGAACGCAAAGGACAGCAGCTTTGTGACAGGAGAATCCAGTAACGGCAACGGCGTGTTTTCCCTCACTACAAAATCCGGCAACTATATTGTCAGTGTTTCGTTTCTCGGTTATACAACAGTTTATAAGAATGTTAGCCCGTCTTCACCAAGTGTTGGTGAAATTTATCTCAGCGAAGACTCTCATCTGCTCAAAGAAGCTGTAGTGACGGGCAAAGCCATTGAAGTGGCAGTGAAAGGCGACACGGTTGAATACAACGCCGATGCTTACAAGACACAGCCAAGCGCAGTCGTGGAAGATTTGGTGAAAAAAATACCCGGAGCTGAAGTAGCCACCGACGGAACAATCACAATAAACGGGAAAACCATCAAGAAAATCTTAGTGGATGGTAAAGAATTTTTCAGTGACGATCCCAAAGTTGCTTCCAAAAATTTACCTGCTTCGATGGTACAAAAATTACAAGTGCTCGACCGTAAATCAGATATGGCACAAATGACCGGATTTGATGACGGAAATGAAGAAACCGTCATCAACCTGCAAGTGCGTCCAGGGATGAAAGAAGGATTGTTTGGAAACGCTTATGCCGGAGCTGGCAGCAAGGAACGCTACGAAGGTAATGCGATGGTAAATTACATGAAGAACACCAATCAGTACACTTTTCTGGGAGGAATGAACAATACCAACAATGCCGGATTTACAGATTTTGCATCCACCGCTTTTGGCAACAACCGTCCGCCGCGAGGAATTACCTTTGGAAGCAACAATGGGATAACAATCTCTAAGAATGGAGGATTCAATTTTAGCTCTGAGTTGACAAACAAGCTAACCCTTGGGGGAAACATTCGTTACGGCAACACCGACAACGATGTCGTATCCAACAGTTATACCCAGACATTTAATACTGCAGGCGACCAATATACTACAAGTAAAGCTTCGGGAACGAACAAAAGCCAAAACTTGGGAGGCAACATCAAAATGGATTGGAAAGCTGATTCTATCACCCGGGTGATATTTACCCCAAGTTTCAAATATAATACAAACGATAATTATCAAACGAGCAAATATTTCACAACGGAATCCAACCTGACCGACTCGATAAACTACGGAAGCATGCTTTACAATGCTGATGGACATGGGATAGAACTGGCTGGGCAACTGGATCTGAGTCGAAAACTAACTTCATCAGGGCGCACCATCAGCACAACTTTAAAAAGCGGAACGAGCAATTTGGATAGCGATGGGGACAATAACTCTGAAATCTATTACCTCACAGGGTCCAACGAAGATGTGATATCTAAATTAACATTCAAGCAGAAAGATAAAAGCAACAATTGGTCGGGCTTTTTATCGTATGTGGAGCCGTTGGGTAACAACAATTTCATGCAATTGACTTATCAATATGCAAATACCCATTCAGAGTCCGACAAGACAACAAAAGTAGCAGATACAGATTCTATTGCTGACGATTATACAAGAAACCTAAAAACTGACTTTCAGACCCACAATGTGAGTTTGAATTACAAAATGGTTCGAAAGTCATACAACCTGACTGTTGGCGTGGGCCTTGAACCTTCTGACTTACAGGTGGATCTGACTCGGCTTCATGCTATCGACAACCAATCGGTATCGAATAAAGTAGTCAATTTCTCACCAAATGCTCAATTCAACTACCTGTGGAGCAAGAGCAAAAACCTTCGTTTGGATTACCGAGGAATAGCTACTCAACCCTCATCCACTCAATTGACTGACGGATTACCGAGCGGAACAAGCCAGACTTTTGGAAACACCGCCTTGAAACCGTCTTATGAGCATAGGATCAATTTGCGGATGCAAAACTTCAACCCACAACAAGGAAGTGCCATCATGTTATTTAGTCGGTTTAGTTATTTATTACGTGACTTTGCAGATTCCATCACTTTATATTCCTCCGGTAAGAAGAATACCAGCTATGCAAATGTGAATGGCAATTTGAATGGCAATGCTCGCTTGATCTACAATAAACCAATATTCAATAAATCCTTAAGCCTCTCAAGCATGAGTTACTTAAGTTATGCCCGTTCCAAAAGCTTCATCAACACCGAAAGCAACATATCCAAGACCACTAACCTACAGGAAAATCTAGGACTAAGCTACCGTTCCAATTTGTTTGATTTTTCAGTTAGAGGAAATATCAGTTATCAAAACATCAATAATTCCTTGTCTGGACAAACCAACCAAGAGACCTTCCAGTACGGTGGTTATGCCAGCTCAACTGTGTATTTGCCAAAAAATTTCTCCTTTGATTCCGATATAGACTACACCACAAATTCAGGCTATTCGAGCGAATTCAAACAGAATCAATGGTTATGGAATGCTTCGTTCTCGAAACAGCTATTCAAGGACAAAAGTGGCACTATCCGAGTGAAAGTATATGATATCTTGAACCAACGCAACAACATTGCCCGGACATCTTCATCCACTTATATCCAAGATACTTTTTCGAATGGGATTTCGCGTTACGTAATTCTACATTTCGTGTATAAGTTCCAAATGTTCAAAGGCGGAATGAAGCAAACAGACATGGAATTTCCGAGATTCGGCGGTGGTCATGGCGGTGGTCCTCGATAAGAGGTCTTTCTTGAATAGAAAAGAGAGAATATTTCTATTCAAGTTTGAATTTCAGAAGAATAAGTTAAAAAAAATCTCCGTTTAAAGTACAGCCGTGTTACTTTAAACGGAGAAATTGTACAAAAGAAGCCTCTCTATATGTTCACTCCATAGAAGACTTCACTTGCCTTACAATTGGACTAAAAGAATCCCTCTTGAGCTTTATTTCTACTTTTTTCAAATCTTTGAACCGAACCATCCTGTAATTATCTTCGTCCCACAAGGTGTAGAAAGCATATTTGAGGCTGGACAAAAGAGTGATCTGGGTGACATGCTTCTGTAGTATAGGATTTTCATAGCTACATTTTTTCAATTTGTAAAAAGGAACTCGGGGTGCGAGGTGATGGATGTGGTGGAAACCGATGTTGCCCGTAAAAAAGTTAATAACGGCTGGCAGCTTGTAATAAGAACTTCCCTTGATGGCTGCCATCACATATTGCCAGTCTTCTTTCCAAGCCTTGTAGTTGGGGTCGTGTTGGTGTTGCATATAGAAAAACCAAACAGCAGTGAATCCAAAAGAAATCAGCACAGGGACATAAACGATCACCAGCTTTTTGTATCCTGCCCACAAATCTCCGCTTATAAGCCCTAACGAAGCACCGGAAACAACAAAGACAAGCAGCAGGCAAAAATTTGTCACCAACAGAGCCTTGCGTTCTTTGCTCCAGCCTTTGAAGCGAATAAATGGAACCCGATTATGTATGAAAATGTAATAAATGGGACCCAGGATAAACATTACAAACACCGAACGGTACAATTTATACTTGAATTTTCCCCAAGAGGACAATGCCATGTACTCTCTTACAGTGAGCAAGGTAACATCCCCGATGGTTCGTGTATCCAATTGCCCTTGATGGGAATGGTGGTAATTGTGGCTACGAGCCCAATACCCATACGGAATCCACGTAAACATACTGGAAATGAATCCTATTTGGCTATTTTTTTTCCGGGTAGAAAAAAAAGACTGGTGTCCGCAATCATGCTGGATAATGAAAATGCGTGTCAGGTACAGCCCTGCCAAAAAGCATAACGGCAATATTCCCCAAACATTAAATTCATATACTATGAATGCTACAATGAGAATTAATCCAAATGGTATAAAAGTTTTGATGACCTCCTTTTTTGCGACTTTGGTGTCCGGAGTGGCGTATGGTTTTATAATGCTTTTCCAATCCTTCAGGTCATTGATGATCTGTTGTTCGTCTATCATATCGAAATTAAAAGAGTAAAGATAGGAAACGATAGGTCAAATCACCGCATTTGTCTTCCTCTTTTATTGATTTTTGATATATACATATTAATCATATCATTTGGCGATGAAATTTCATTATTAATGCGAATCAGTAGTTGAAACTGCCCGCTATTTATTTAGTTAAATTGTTAATTATCAATAAAATAATCATGTTGAATATTTGCTCAATCTATTGAAAATCATCAACTTAAAGAAATTAAGCTGATAAAAATCGATATGTATATCTGTGATTTATACGATAAAGAACCGAAGTGCTATCTATCTTTTTTTCAATAAGTTAATAAAATTACTTCATGGTCAAAGATATCCATTCATTTGCATCCGACTACCTTTCTTCCTAACCTGGGTTCGGAATAACAGAACTAAAAAAAGCCAAGTACAATACAATATCGTCTTATGCGAATAGTTATTTCTGCTCGCAAAAAATAGTATTGAAAGAAAAGGATGGAATATTAAAAAATCGACAATTGTCCAAAAGAATCTTGTACATCAAATCGGATAGCCGGTTTTTCATATTACATTTAATACCTGTAACCAAATGAATTACTTTTCCAAAAAGCATTTCAAAAAGAGAAGCCGATATGTATCCTTTATCGGGAAACAATTTTCCATACAGCTTTTTTGTCAAAGTTTTGAGTGTTTCCGGATTGCAGTCATCCACATTGCCTTGAGTAATGACAAAACTAAGGATTTCACCTTTGTCATTAATTATGATATGTAGCTTAAAACCAAAGAACCAACCAATTGTGCCCTTGCCTTTAGTGGCAATGCCCGAAAACACTTTATTCTGTTTGTCTCTTTTGATATGACAAGCTTTGAGAGTGGTCGAATCAATGAAACTGACACCTGTGCATTTACCCATTCTGCAGAGCTTTAAAACAACACCAACGGAAAAGCAACCTGTTGTTGTAGTTCAACAAAACGATTATAGGATACCAATTTAGGGAATTCCTTGTTTAAATGTTGACTTACATAAAACACATAGTAATGTTTCAAATTCCGATAACCTCGTAAATGAAAAGATATTAGAATAGTCATCACTTCGCTATGTGAGAGCTTTCCCTGCTTGTTTCTGATCTTTTTGCCGTTGTCTACTTGTAAAATGTGTTTTTTGAATGATTTTTCAAAAGAATTTGAAAAATCATCGCATAAATAGAAAATTTCAGTGATTTCGTTAGTGGTTAGCATAGTGATGATATTTAGATATTTATTTGTATTTCAGCATTATAAATATAATAGTTATATCTGAATCATGCTAACTTTCTATCCATTTTCTTATATCGAACTCACGTTAAACCAAGTACCTCTCTCTACCGATTGCAGGTAGCCCTGCCGCCACCAAAATGAACAATACTCTCAAGGTAAAAATACGGGGTGTGATTAAAATACTCATAATTAAATAAAATAGATTTTTGAAATTCTAAAAAGCAAGTGTATATTATAGCTAAGTTCATCAATTTAACTATCTTTGTGCGTTTATTTCTTAGAAAAAAGATCCATTTAGACTAAAATATCCGAAAATAGAACAAAATTCATAAGCTCCTAATGAAAAGATACAATCTGCTTAACAACATCTTCGGATGGATAGCTTTTGTGATAGCGGCTATCACCTATTTGTTGACAATAGAACCCACAGCAAGCTTTTGGGACTGTGGAGAGTTCATCACCTCAAGTTACAAGATGGAGGTTGGCCATCCACCCGGAGCACCTTTCTTTAATCTGACAGCCAAATTTTTCAGCTTATTTGCTTCAGATGCTTCGCATGTTGCAAAGATGATAAACTCAATGTCTGCGCTATTGAGTGCGGCAACTATTTTGTTCTTGTTTTGGTCTATTACGCATTTGGCTAAAAAGCTGATTTGTCAGGATGAAACGAAAGAAATCACGCTTGGACAAACCATCGCCATTATTGGCAGCGGCTTGGTTGGTTCTTTGATATATACATTCTCCGACACCTTCTGGTTCTCCGCCGTGGAGGCCGAAGTTTACGGCTTCTCGTCTATGTTCACAGCCCTCGTTTTCTGGCTTATACTGAAATGGGAAAGCCATGCAGACAAGCCAAACTCCGACAAATGGATTATATTGATCGCCTACATGGTAGGGTTGTCTATCGGTGTCCATTTGCTGAACTTGCTGTGTATTCCCGCAATGGTGTTGGTGTATTATTTCAAGAAAGCCAAAACCGTAGATTTAAAGGGTACTTTGTTGGCATTGCTCGGCTCATTTGGGTTGATCGTGGTGCTTATGTATGGAATTATTCCTGGGTTCACGAAAGTGGGCGGATGGTTCGAATTGTTCTTTGTAAACGCACTTGGCTTCAGCTACAATACAGGAGCCTTGATTTACCTGCTCGTTCTTGTCGGCACCATTATATGGAGTCTTTACGAAACAATGCGCAAGAAAATCAACATCGGCAGGACAAGAATCTCATTCATCCTCTGCCTCTCGCTGGCAGGTGTGCCGTTTATCGGTTCGAACATCATCCTTTGGATTATTCTGTTTGGTGCTATTGCCGGATATATTTTCACCCGTAAAACTGTTAATCTGAGACTTGTCAACACTTCCGTTTTGAGTTTGATGGTCATATTGATTGGCTTCTCGACCTACGCATTGATCCCCATCCGTTCGTCAGCCAATACACCGATGGATCAGAATTCACCGGAAGACGTTTTCACCCTTGCAGAATATTTGAACCGTGAGCAATACGGGGAAACGCCCTTGTTTTATGGAAAAACATACGCGTCGGATGTCAAGAGAGATGCCCAGGGAAGCCCAATCGTTGCCTCCGAGAAGAAAAAATACGACAAAGTTGTCAAAAAATCTCCAAAAGATAAAGACCATTATTTCATTGCTTCTACAAGCGATGAATACGAATATACGAACACTCAACTCTTCCCGAGAATGTATTCCAACGAGCAGAATCACCTGAAAGGATACAAAAATTGGGGAGGAGTCACCGACCCTAGTGTGGCTCCTACGTTGATGCAAAATCTTCAATACTTCTTCTCCTACCAGTTGAATTTCATGTATTGGAGATATTTCATGTGGAATTTCTCGGGTCGTCAAAATGATAATCAAAACACGGGTGGGATCACGAACGGAAACTGGATTACCGGAATTCCATTCATCGATGAACATATGTTAGGGCTTGGGCCACAAGACAATCTAGCTCCCGACATCATCAACAAAGGCCACAATACATATTTCATGTTGCCCCTTTTGTTGGGTATTATAGGAATAATATTCCAGCTCCGAAAGAAAGAACGAGGTGAACAAGGCTTCTGGGTTACGTTTATGCTCTTTTTCATGACGGGTATCGCTATCGTGATCTACCTCAATCAAAAGCCCTATGAGCCTCGTGAACGTGATTACGCCTATGCCGGTTCGTTCTATGCCTTTTCCATCTGGATTGGGCTTGGTGTGGCTGGGATTTGGGAGCTTCTGAGCAAGAAAGTGTCCTCTACCGTGGCCGCATCTATTGCGACTATTCTCACGCTCTTGATACCCGTGAGGATGGCATCTGAAAACTGGGACGACCACGACCGTTCAGGAAGGTACACCATGCGTGATTTCGGGATGAACTACCTGAGAAGTTGCGAACCCAACGCGATCTTGTTTACTAACGGAGACAACGACACGTTCCCATTATGGTATGCTCAGGATGTGGAAGGGTTTCGCACCGATGTTCGTGTTTGTAACCTAAGTTACCTGCAAACAGACTGGTATGTGGACCAGATGCGTCGTCAGGCATACAACTCAGCTCCGCTTCCGATCAAATGGGATAAGCAATTTTATATTGGGGACAAAGGTGCTTATGCCTATGTTATCACCAAACGGCAAATAGAGGAAGCATTGCAAAAGAACAATGTGCCTCAGCATGGCAATATCAATGATGTGCAACAGTTCAACAATATTGCTGCCGCTGATGCTGATGGAAACGTGGATATGTGGGGGCAGATGTACGACAAGAATGCCTACAAAGACACGGTGCCGTTGGATAACTTGATGACAAAACTCCGTAGTTCAGAAACCTATGCGCCGAAAAATCCATTTGGTATTGACAAAGGCTTGATCGTGACAGGCAATCTCGTTTCTTTGAATATCAACCAGGACAAAGTGGATTGGAAATCCTTGAACACGCAGCCTACCAAGACGATGTTGATAAACTTGGGCAATAAAAATGTGCTGTACCGCCAAGAATTAATGATATTGGAAATGTTGGACAACATCAACAATGACAACTGGAAACGTCCGATTTATTTTGCAGTCACAGTTGGCAGCGAGATGTATATGAACATGAAGCAATTCTTCCAATTGGAAGGGTTGAGCTATCGCATCACTCCTAACACCTCAAAAACAGGAGTTAATACAGACGTGATGTATGACAACTTGGTCAACAAATTCAAATGGGGAGGTATTGAGAATCCAAAAGTTTACTTGGATGAAAACAACCTCCGTTCGTGCATCACCTATCGCTACATGTTTGCTCAATTGCTTCAGTCTCTGTTGGCAGAAGGGAAATCCGGCAAAGCATTGACGGCCGTTGACCGTTGCGTTCAAGTGATTCCTCCAACTACCGTGCCGTATGGTGGAGAATCGGTTTTTTTTGCCAGCGTATATTACCAGTTAAGAAAACCGGCAAAAGGGGAAGCTATTCTGAATGCTATATCAAACAGGGCAACTAAAAACCTTCAATGGTTCAACCGCTTGAATACCAATCAAACGGAAATCAGCTCAATTGAAATTTGGGAAAACCTCACAGCTTTGGATCAAGTGGCTGGCGTTTACCAACAATTCGATTTGAAGAAATATCAGGCAGTCAAAGAGCAACTTTTGGGCTATTCCCAGATTTATTTTTCAAAACGAAATTCTGCTCTCGGCAATTCATTATTGAAATCTATCACAGATGGCTCTATTCAAGGCTATTACAATGCAAAGGACTCAGCCGTAAAACGGTATGATGAAGCATTTGTAGGAAAAGCAATGCAGTTGATGCAGAGGGTTAGCCCGGAACTCCTTCGTCAATACCAACAAGGAGCAAACACCAACGGCAGCCAGGAAAGATAAAATAACTAAAATAGGATGGTTGCAATTTTCTTGATGAAAATTGCAACCGTTTTCATTGACAGCCAAAATAAAATAATATAGAATGCTAATCGAACAGCCACCTCGATTGTACAGGCTTTTGTTCCCAGGGGCACTTTGGAGAATTAGGCCCGAATCCGATGACGAAAAAAACGTATATCTGACATTTGATGATGGACCTATTCCTGAAACGACTCCTTGGGTATTGGAATTGTTGGACAAATACAACATCAAGGCCACCTTTTTCTGCGTTGGTGATAACGTTAGAAAATATCCTGAACTATACCGGATGTTGATCCAGAAAGGACATCATGTCGGCAATCACACATTCAACCACATCCAAGGCATCCTTTCGCAGACCGATAGCTTTGTAGAAAATGCCGAAAAAGCTGCAAAGCTCATTCATTCCCCACTTTTCCGACCGCCGCACGGGCACATGCGCATTCCCCAAACTTGGGCATTGAGGAAAAATTTCAAAATCGTGATGTGGGATGTTGTCACAAGAGATTACAGCAAGCATGTGAATGCCGACGATGTTTTCAATAATGTGAAAAAATATACTCGAAACGGTTCTATCGTTGTTTTCCACGATTCGCTGAAAGCCGAAAAAAACATGATGGAGGCTTTGCCAAAGTCCATCGAATGGCTAATGAGCGAAGGCTACCAATTCAAGTTGATCGATTACAATCTTGAACGGGTTCTCGAAAAAGAAGGAGTGGAGGATAATGAAACCGCAGGGACACCCATTCCTGAATTTGTCGTTAATAGAAGGAATTTCTAGACTAGGTATTCTATGATTGAGAAAGTGGAAATTTACTGCCAAAATACGAAGCAGACACATCTATTCGAAAAAGGGACTTCCCTGAATGAAATATATGAGTCCTTGGACTTGCAATTTCCTTATTTGGTGGTAAGTGCCAAAGTAAACAACAAAACCGAATCGCTAAATTATAGAATCTACGGGCCTAAAGCCGTTGAATTTGTTGACATAAGCGACCCCTCAGGAATGAGAACTTATGTTCGCTCCCTCTGCTTCGTATTGGCAAAATCAGTATATGAAATTCTTCCGAAAGTGCAGATCAACATTGAGCATCCCATTTCCAAAGGATACTATTGCGTGATTGTGGGTAACGAGCATGTTGAACAGGAAATGGTGGACAAAATCAAGGCCCGGATGCAGGAAATCATCGACAGCAACCATCCGTTTGAGGCTGTGGAAGCCCGTACAGAAAAGGTGGTGGCTATTTTCCGCAGATACGGATTTGAAGACAAAGCCTTGCTGCTCGAAACCCAGCACGATGTATATTCTAAATATTATCAAATGGATGGCTACGTGGACTATTTCTACGGTTCGCTGGCTCCATCTTCCGGTTATTTAAGCATTTTCGACCTTCAAAAATACAATGGCGGCTTGCTGCTCCGTATTCCCAACAGAGAAAGGCCTGTCGAGCTGGAGCCCTTAATCAACCAGGAAAAAATGTCTCTGGTCTATAAAGAGCAGCTCAAACTGCTAAACATTATCGGGTTAAATAATGTGGGCGACCTCAATAAAGCAAACCGTGAAGGGTATATGTCGGGGGTGATTAATATTTCGGAAGCTTATCAGGAAAAAATCATTGCCAAAACAGCCGAACAAATAGCCAACAAATTTGACGATGGTGTGCGTATTGTTTTGATTTCGGGTCCATCTTCTTCCGGGAAAACGACCTTTAGGAAACGGCTCGAAGTGCAATTGTATGTGAATTGCATCAAGCCTGTCGGCATTTCGTTGGACGATTATTTCGTGGACAGAGAGCATACACCTTTGGACGAAAAAGGCAACTACGATTTTGAGTCCTTGTATGCCATTGACATCCAGCAATTCAATAACGACTTGAATGCCTTGCTACGTGGAGAAACCGTTTCCATACCTACTTTCAATTTCACAACGGGCAGACAAGAGCAAAAGGGGAATTTCCTGAAAATGGAAAGTGACAACGTGCTGGTGATAGAAGGCATACATGGCCTCAACCCGTTGCTTACATCGCACATCTCCAACGAGAAGAAGTTTCTTATCTACGTTTCAGCATTAACAAGTATTTCCTTGGACAACCACAACTGGATTTCCACTACCGACAACCGCTTAATCCGGCGGATCGTGCGTGACTACCGCTACCGGGGTTATTCTGCCATAGACACCATTTCTCGTTGGCCGAGCGTCCGGGCAGGAGAAGAAAGGTGGATTTTTCCCTACCAGGAGAATGCTGATTTGATGTTCAATTCGGCCATGCTTTATGAATTTGCCGCCTTGCGCCACTATGCCGAACCGATTCTTCATGAAGTGCCGAAAGATGCTCCTGAATATGCCGAAGCTTATCGCTTGCTCCGCTTCCTTTCCTATTTCAATTATGTCAACGACAAACAATTGCCTCCGACTTCTCTCTTGCGAGAATTTATGGGGGGAAGTAGTTTCAAATATTAATTTTCATATAAGTTCTGAGCCTAAAAAATAGCATAGACACCACAACAATAAGGCATCCGTTACTTCCTATAGGCTCAATACCTTAGGCAAACTTCTTTTGCCAAGGCAAGCGTAATCCAAATAAAAAATGTAACTTTGGATAGAAATAAATCCATCTATCCAAGGCTATGTCGTATCAAAATCACATCATTACCGCCATTTCTACACCTCCGGGCGTAGGAGGTATTGCCGTCATCCGTCTTTCGGGAGAAGGAGCAATTGCCCTTGCCGATCAGATTTTCCGTTCGCCTTCAAACAAAAAACTGAATGAGCAGAAAGCCAACACGGTGCATTTCGGCTCCATCTGGAAAGGCGACTCAGTCTTAGATGACGTGCTGGTGACGCTCTTCCGCACGCCTCATTCCTTCACCGGAGAAGACGTGGTGGAAATTGCTTGCCACGGTTCTCTCTACATACAGCAAGGGATCCTTCAGGAATTGATCTCCAAAGGAGCCTGTTTGGCCAAGCCGGGCGAATTCACCCAGCGTGCTTTCCTGAATGGCAAAATGGACTTGTCGCAGGCAGAAGCTGTGGCTGACCTAATCGCCTCCAACTCTGCCGCAGCACACCGGATGGCATTGACTCAAATGCGTGGGGGTTTTTCGAATGAACTCATAAAATTGAGGACACATCTCTTGGATTTTGCTTCGCTCATCGAACTGGAACTCGATTTCAGCGAGGAGGACGTGGAATTTGCCGACCGCACACAATTGAAAGACTTAGCCAAAGAAGTGGAAGCGGTGATTCGTAAATTGGCCGAATCCTTCAAATATGGCAATGCGCTCAAAAACGGAATTCCAGTCGCCTTGGTGGGCGAAACCAATGTGGGAAAATCCACATTGCTAAACGTCCTGCTCAATGACGACAAGGCCATCGTCTCCGACATTCATGGCACGACACGTGACGTGATTGAAGACTCGGTGATTATCAACGGGGTGGAGTTCCGCTTCATCGACACGGCTGGTATCCGCAACACCTCCGACACGGTGGAAAAACTAGGTATCGAACGCACCTTCAAAAAGATAGAACAAGCCGCCATTGTCCTTTGGCTCGTGGACGGCACACAAGCCACCGAACACATCGAGTGGCTCACCGAACGCATCACCAAGTTGGCAGCGGGGAAAATTATCCTCGTATTCAACAAAACGGATAAAATATCGGATGAAGAGCTCGAAATACTAAACCAACTCTTCGAACAGTTCGAGGCAGAGCGGGTGTATATTTCTGCCAAGAAAAAACAAAACATAGAAGTCCTTGAACACGCCTTGCTCAAAGCCGCGCAGCTTCCCGAAATCAATCAATCCGATGTGATTGTCAGCAATATTCGCCACTACGAGGCTCTCGAAAAAGCCCATGTTGCCATCGAGCGTGTGATCGACGGATTGGAAAATGGCCTTACCAATGACCTTCTTGCCCTCGACATCCGGGATTGCATGGGACATTTGGGTGAGATAACGGGACAAATATCGAACGACGAGATATTGGGAAATATTTTCGGGAAATTTTGTATCGGGAAGTAATAAACGACTGCCAACGACCATCAGACATGCTTCCCTCTTCTTTTATTTCTGTTCGCCTTTTGTGTAACAGATAACTTGTTTAAGAACCACATTTCAAAAGCTAAAAGAATAGCTGTTTTTCCGAACAGGTAATGGGGTAATACCGCATTGGCTATTTTCACTTCCGAAAGCCACCGATAACATTTGTGAAAGCGCAATTGCAATCGAGCTGAAAGATGAAGAGGCAATGTTCACACATAAATATATCATTTACAGAGTATTGCTCCTCATTTTTATGTTTCGCACTTTGATAGTGCAAAAACTGATACTTTTGTGATGGACAAACTATTTGAATATTCCAATAAATTGATTAGGGAAACCGATATATGATGAAATCAACTGGAGAAGTAGGATGATTGGATTAATTAGCCCGAGAGGTGTCGGAAAAACGACTTTAGTCCCACAATACATCAAGAAAAACTTTAATTCAGTAGAAACCAAATATGTAACCATGGAATATTTTTATTTTGTAGACAATCGATTTGCAGACTTGGCTGACACTTTTGTTAAACAAGGTGGCAAATATTTAGTCATAGACGAAATTCACAAATAGAAGAATTGAGCAAAGGAATTAAAGCTACAAAATCAAACAAAGTTGCTTGCGATAGAAATATACGATGCTAGATTTTATGATTTAGAGGACATTCTTTCAGTTGGTTATACAGTAAATTTAAAGGAACATTTCTGTACACAAATGAACCGAAGTAAAACTATAAACAGCTAAGTTGGGATTTACTGCCGAAGCCACAGAGCAGGTAACATAAGGTATTTGTTTCGGATGTGAGTGAGTCAATTACCTGTCCCGTCACGGAAAACTTTGCGCCATCATTTTGTGGGAGAATCAGTATAGGCACTACCATAAGCACCATGAATAGCCATTTTTTCATCGATTGTGGGGATATTGATTCATTATTAAAGGGAAATTCTCAAAAACACCTAGTGTGTTGGTTTTACAGAACACCACAAAGTGGTGCGATTATTTTTAATAACAAATTTTCGACATTTTTTTATCCAAGCAAATTGATTGCTTTTTCTCTGTATTTTTTGAAATTGAAAAGAAATAATCCTCCCAAGAATAATGTATTTTGCCATTTTCGAGCATGGATCAGTTTGTCCAAGATTTCCCGGTGACGTTTGTGTTTATGAATCAGTTCAGGTATTTTGGGAGAGACGTATTCAGGAGTCAATATCATTTCATGGAATATTTTTATTTTGTAGACAATCGATTTGCAGACTTGGCTGACACTTTTGTTAAACAAGGTGGCAAATATTTAGTCATAGACGAAATTCACAAATAGAAGAATTGAGCAAAGGAATTAAAGCTACAAAATCAAACAAAGTTGCTTGCGATAGAAATATACGATGCTAGATTTTATGATTTAGAGGACATTCTTTCAGTTGGTTATACAGTAAATTTAAAGGAACATTTCTGTACACAAATGAACCGAAGTAAAACTATAAACAGCTAAGTTGGGATTTACTGCCGAAGCCACAGAGCAGGTAACATAAGGTATTTGTTTCGGATGTGAGTGAGTCAATTACCTGTCCCGTCACGGAAAACTTTGCGCCATCATTTTGTGGGAGAATCAGTATAGGCACTACCATAAGCACCATGAATAGCCATTTTTTCATCGATTGTGGGGATATTGATTCATTATTAAAGGGAAATTCTCAAAAACACCTAGTGTGTTGGTTTTACAGAACACCACAAAGTGGTGCGATTATTTTTAATAACAAATTTTCGACATTTTTTTATCCAAGCAAATTGATTGCTTTTTCTCTGTATTTTTTGAAATTGAAAAGAAATAATCCTCCCAAGAATAATGTATTTTGCCATTTTCGAGCATGGATCAGTTTGTCCAAGATTTCCCGGTGACGTTTGTGTTTATGAATCAGTTCAGGTATTTTGGGAGAGACGTATTCAGGAGTCAATATCATTTTCGCCACTTCTTCTCCACTCACCAAAGCCTGATAGATACCTTCTCCAGTGAAGGAGGAAAGCAACCCGGCGGCATCTCCTGTCAAAAAAATATTTTCAAATTCGATCCCCATGAAATCATAATTCATCGGAAAAGCTTCGTATTTGGCATTGGAAATGTCTATTTTTTGTTTTTTGAGCCATTCATGAAAGTTTTTATGTAACTCTTTGGCCGGAAGTACTTTTGGACTTGCGCCACATCCGATGGAAACATATTCACGGTGTGGAAAAATCCAAGCATACCAGGCAGAGAAATAATGGGAATCAAAGAAAAATTCAAACTTTTTAAACTCGGTTGTTGGGATAATGTACTGGATTCCCATTCCCTGAGGAGGATTTGTGAAGCCAAGGTAACGTTTCACAATAGAATTAGAACCATCTGCCCCCACAAGGTAGTCGTATGCAATCTCCTCGTCGCCGAGGATTACAAATTCGGGAGTTATTTTATTTACGCGGCAGCCCATCCGTACATCTATATTCGGGAATACTTGTAATTTTTTCAATTGCCACTGGCCAAGTTCTTCCCGGTCGATGGTATAGGCAAAGTTTTCGTCCCATTGGATGTTTTTGGTCACACCATTGACATGCACAAGCACTTCGTTATACGAATATTCTATTAATTCGTTAGGAATATTGAGGTATGCAATGTCTTTTCCTGTAAGTCCTCCTGCACAAACTTTCGGTCCAATTTTCTGATTTTTTTCAACCAGCAAAACACTTTTCCCCGAATTACCGAGTGTTTCCGCACATTTCAAACCTGCCGGACCAGCACCCACGATTACCACATCATATTTTTTCATACAAGTTTGCGAAAAATTTAGTCTAGGTTTAGGGCAAAGATATTAAAATCGGAATTGCTAACAAATATTTTAAGAGATAGATCGTTAATTAATTACAGATGCGCTTAACATCTAGTTTGACAAACAAAATACTTCATCGAAATTTTTTATTCAAAATCCTCATGGCATTCAAAATTGCCAAAAGAGCCACCCCAACATCTGCGAAAACAGCTTCCCACATATTCGCAACTCCGATTCCTCCCAAAATCATCACAAACAATTTGATGCCAAATGCCAGCCCAATATTTTGTTTCACAATATTTTTTGTCGCCTTTGAGATTTGGATGGCTGTGGCGATTTTTGAAGGATGATCGGTTTGGATTACCACATCGGCAGTTTCTATAGCTGCATCTGCCCCCATTCCTCCCATGGCGATACCCACGTCGCTGAGAGCCAGCACTGGGGTGTCGTTGATGCCATCTCCCACGAAAGCAACAATGTTGGCCTTATTGCTTTTTATTTTTACCATTTCGCTCATCTTGTTTTCGGGAAGCAAATCGCCGTAAGCTACATTAATATGAAGTTGCGAAGCTACGGATTTAGTAATTTCACTCTTATCGCCACTTAACACAACAGTTCTCAGAATTCCATATTCTTTGAGTTTTGCAATAGCCAAAGGTGCATCTTCCTTGATCTCATCGGCAACTAAAATGTAACCGGCATAGCGATTGTCAACGGCTACGAGAATAGTCGTTTCGGCAATGGCATCAACCGCCTCGTCGTAATCTATTTGTAAAGATTTCAGCAACTTATTGTTTCCAACAGCCACATCTTTCCCATCCACTGTTCCTTTCAGCCCATGCCCGGCAATCTCTTCCACATTCTCCACGTGAAAAGATTTATAGCCGTCGTCCCCGAAGTTCATGACTGCTTTTGCTACCGGATGATTTGAATACTGTTCCAAGGCCTTTGCGTAGGCCAAAACCTGGGAACTTTCGAAGTTTAGGCCTTCTATTTTTTGCACCTCGAATACGCCTTTGGTCAAGGTCCCCGTTTTGTCGAAGACTACCGTGTTTACATCGCATAATGTGTCGATAAAATTAGCCCCTTTGAAGAGGATTCCGTGGCGTGAAGCGGCACCAATACCTCCAAAATAGCCTAAAGGTACCGAAATGACCAACGCACAAGGACAGGAAATTACCAGAAACACCAATCCTCGATAGAGCCAATCGCTAAACACATAATCAGAAACAAACAATGCGGGAATCAAAGTGATGGCCAATGCCAGGAAAAAAACCAGCGGAGTATATATCCGTGCAAACCGGGTAATCAACAGCTCTGTTTTGGCTTTTCGGCTTGTGGCATTCTGCACCATGTCGAGAATGCGGGCCAGCGAGCTGTCCGTATATTTTTTAGCCACTTTCAGCTCAATTACTTTTTCAAGGTTTACCATCCCAGCCAATACGTTTTCGCCCGATTTAATCTGCGATGGCCTGCTTTCTCCCGTAAGAGCGCGTGTGTCAAATGTGCTTTCAGGAGATAGCATTTTACTGTCTAATGGAACTTTCTCGCCAGCTTTTATCTGTATGGTTTCCCCGATTCTTACCTCCTGAGGTGACACAGATTTGTATCTGCCATTTCGTTTCACAAAAGCCTTGTCTGGACGAATGTCTATCAATGCTTTTATGCTGCGTTCGGCTTTGTTAACAGCGGACGCTTGAAACAATTCTCCGATTGCATAGAAGAGCATCACGGCAACGCCTTCCGGATATTCGCCGATACAAAAAGCACCGATGGTGGCAACACTCATCAGGGTGAATTCATTGAAGAAATGTTTTTTAAGGATGCTTCCCCAGACTTCTTTCAGTACGGGAAAGGCTACGATGAGGAATGCCACGGTGTACCATGCCAAACGGATGTAACCTGAGAAAAAACTTCGGCTTAGAAAATGGTCGAAAATCAGGCCTGAGATAAGAAGAACAAAACTCACAAATCCAGGAAGATAGGCACGGAGTTTCGCTGCCTTACCTTGATTTTCTTGTTCCGTGTGTGAATGTGTGTTGCAGTGAGAACATCCGCAAGCGCTTTTCTGTATATAATTGTCTGATGCCATAGCTGTTATAAATTGCAGCAACAAAAGTAAGAAGGATTGTCTGCAACTAAGTTGCAATCTTCGAACAACGGTCGCAAAGCCCTTTCAATACAAAATTTATGTTCTCAAGGACAAAACCTTGCGGCAGCTTTACCTCAGGGATGGAAACACTTTCCATGCAAAAGGTTTGTTTGCAAGAGGTGCAATTGAAATGGACATGCAGTTGGTTGATTTGACACATGCAACCCGGTCGGCATACCGAATATTTGATAGAACCGGTGCCATCGTCAATGCTGTGAATCAATAATTTATCATGGAAGAGATTGATCGTTCGGGATATGGTGGATTTGTCAACGGTATCCAACATTTCCTCCATCGCGTTGAGGCTGAAGGCGGTTTGATGCTCCATCATAGCCTGCAGAATCAGTATCCTGACTGCTGTTGGTTTGATGTCACGTTCTGCTAGCCTTTCTTCATAAATATTGTCCATGTCGTGAAGATTTATTGTCTTTGGGAAATATTGCTCCCATTTTAATTTGCATGTAAATCATGCAATACGAAATATACTGATTCTCTATTTTTCTAAGCTAAACAATTGGAATGCATTTTCGTTTTAGAAAATGCAAAAATAGCATCATTATCAATGAAAAAAGCCCGATTGGTAATCAATCGGGGCTTTTATTTTTTCAGTACTCCTTGTTTTCTTTATCGAATTATTTTTTCGGAGAAAATTCAGCGTCGGCGATGATCGTGATTTCATCCCCTACAACTGCTTCTGGAAATTTAGTTCCTATTCCAAAATCAGAGCGTTTTAGTGTTCCACTGATATGGAAACCAGCCGTTGTTTGTTGGTTCATCGGGTTAGATATTGTTCCATAATATGTTACTGTCAACATTACTGGTTTGGTCACACCGTGCAAGGTTAAGTTCCCGTTGAGGATGGCTTTCTCTGGAGCACCTTTGATTTTCAATTTGGAAAGAACTTTCGTGAATGAGGTGCTTTCGAATGTAAGGGTTGGGAATTTCTCCGCATCGAAGAAGTCAGCAGTTTTCAAGTGGTTGTCACGGGCCTCAACTCCTGTGTTTACACTCGCAATTTTTGCAGTCAATGTAATTTTTGCATCTGAATAATCGGCTTTAGATGTGGTTACAGAAACGGTGAAATCAGAAAAATAACCATTGATTTCCGAAACCGTCAGATGTTTCACCTTGAAACCTAATCTGGAATGGGCTGGATCATTTGTCCAAGTTGTTTGAGCTGAAACGAAAGCTACGCTTGCGATTGCTATGAATAATAATACTAACTTTTTCATCTTGCTATTTTTTTAGATTAAATTGTTATTTAAATATTTACGTTAAAACAGATAATGTCCGTTGTTTGTTTTTGTGATATTGAGTTAATCCCAAAGATATTTTTTGCTCAGGGCATATTTTCCTCCACCGGTAAGTGCCAGAACCAATGCTCCTAAGAAGTATAGACCTTGCAATTCAAGAGTCCAGCCCCCAGTTGTAGGGTCGAGTGTGAAAACCTGGGCAGAGTGAACAAGCAAAGTAGCAACAAGCATGTTGAAGGAGAATACCAAAGCGGCGGCGCGGGTGGCGAATCCAAAAAGGATAAAGAGTGGAGCAATCACTTCCCCGATATAAACTCCATAGGTGATGAAATGAGGCAAGCCTGCACCATCCACAATTTGTCCAATAAATGCGGGGCCATAAATCAACTTTGACACACCGTGAAATAACATCAACACTCCCAATGTAAGCCTAAGAAGAAAAAGGCCTAAATCAACATTTTTTTCTAATGATTTCATATTTATTCAATTTTAAAAGTTATAAATACTTATTTTGCTGATAATTTTTGGCTATATACGATAAACAGTATATATTTGCATCTAAGTATCAAAATCGCTATTAGTATATTTTGGATACAAATATAGGAGCTTCCTTTTCTTTATGCAAGACCTTACCTCAAGGAGCGTTAGTTACTTATTTATCACTAAAATTTATTATCAAACGATTAGGTGCTGAAAAAAAATAAAAAAAGATGGATATCGAAATTGAAAAATTCCAAGACAAGGATCATTGCCCTGTACGTTGCATACTTTCACGCATAGGCGACAAGTGGTCTGTTCTGATTATTAACCTGCTGGGTGAGGCTGGGACCTTGCGTTTTGGGGAAATTAAAAAATCTCTTGGTGATATATCGCAAAAAATGCTAACTTCGACACTTCGTTCTTTAGAAGCAGATGGGCTGATATTGCGCCAAGCGTATATGGAAATTCCACCTCGGGTTGAATATGAATTGACTGATTTGGGAAGAAACCTACTCCCGCACCTATCTGCCTTGTCTGATTGGGCCCATCAGAATATGGACACAATTCTTAAGCATAGAGCAATTTATCAAGAAGCATCTGACCAGTGAATTCGGTGCTGGTTATAGATTAATTTAAAATTATAGATAAAAATGAAGAAAAAAAATTACCTGACTGTTTTATTTCTACTTCTATTTTTAACGACGCAGGCGCAGCCTAGGTTTCCTTGGCAAAGAAAAACGGAAAAGAAAGAAGTAAAAACCGAGCTGGCTAATAAACCTGCTCCTCCCGCTTCCAATAAAGATTTGAAGTCGTTCAATCAAATAATTACCAAAGGATATAAAAAGACAGTCGGGTTGTTTACAACATACAAAGCAGATGACAAATATTACTTTGAAATACCCGACAGCATTTTCGGACGAGATTTGTTGATCGTGAGCCGTATATCAAAGGCAGCGGCAGACAAAAGGGCTATGATGCTCGGTTATGCCGGTGATGAGATCAATGAGAATGTTATCCGTCTTGAGAAAAAGAACAACAAAATATTTTTGAAGACAATTTCTTATTCCGAACGTTCCCAAGATACTTTGGGAATGTACAAATCCGTACTCAATTCCAATATCCAACCCATTTCTGCTGCTTTTGACATTAAAACCTACCGCACTGATTCAACCAAACAAATTAAAAACCCGCTGATTGATGTCACAGATTTCTTGAATGGAGACAACAACGTATTCTTTTTCGACTCCAGACTGAAAAGGGCGCTTGCGATCGGCAATCTATTTCCAGACAGGAGCTACATCGACACCATAAAGGCGTATCCTTTGAATGTGGAAATCAGAACCGTAAAAACATATTCCCAAACTTCCCAAAACCCGGCTGCATCTCCGTCAGAGCCGTTGACCTACGAATTGAATTCGTCCATCGTGCTTCTGCCCAAAGAGCCAATGAAGCCGCGCTACAAAGACGAACGCGTAGCTTATTTTGCGACAAGCTACACCGATTTTGATGCGAATCCACAAGGTGTCAAAGACATAGCAATGATTACCCGTTGGAGACTTGAACCAAAAGAGGAGGATGTGGAAAAATATAAAAGGGGAGAACTTGTGGAGCCTAAAAAGCCAATTGTGTATTACATCGATCCGGCTACCCCCAAGAAATGGGTCCCTTATCTGAAAGCAGGAGTAAATGACTGGCAAAAAGCTTTTGAGCAAGCGGGCTTCAAAAACGCAATATATGCGGTGGAAGTGAGCAGCAAAGATTCAACTTGGAGCATCGATGATGCACGACATTCGGCTATCGTTTACAAGCCTTCGGACATCCCTAACGCAAGTGGCCCGCACGTGCATGATCCCCGCAGTGGAGAAATTATCGAATCGCACATCAACTGGTACCACAATGTGATGCAATTGTTGCATGACTGGTATTTTGTGCAAGCAGCAGCAATAGATCCACGTGCCCGCAAGGTAGAATTCGACGACGAATTGATGGGACAGTTGATCCGTTTTGTTTCCTCACACGAAGTTGGGCACACCCTTGGTTTACGCCACAATTTTGGTTCATCGGCAACTGTTCCTGTCGAGAAACTCCGCGACAAAGCCTGGGTAGAAGCCAACGGACATACACCTTCGATCATGGACTATGCTCGTTTCAACTATGTGGCGCAGCCTGAAGACAATGTTGGCGAGAGTGGAATTTTCCCTCGTATCGGCATATACGACAAGTGGTCGATAGAATGGGGATACAAATGGATGCCCGAATTTGCTACCCCAAAAGACGAAGTTCCCACCTTGAACAAGATGGTTCTGGAAAAACTAAAAGAGGACAAGCGATACACCTTCGGAACAGAAAGCGACAGGAACGACCCGCGCAACCAAAGCGAAGATTTGGGAGACAACGCCATGAAGGCAAGCGAATATGGCATCAAGAACTTGAAACGCATTGTTCCAAATCTTTTGAGTTGGACTTATCAGCCGAATGAAGATTTGTCGATGGCCAAAAACATGTATGCTCAGATTGCCACTCAGTTTGCCCGCTATATGGGACACGTCTCCAAAAACGTCGCAGGGATTTATACCACTCCTCGCAAGGTGGAAGAGAATGCTCCGATTTCCGAATACGTTCCGGCAAGCATCCAACGGGAAGCAATGGCTTTCCTAAACAAACAATTGTTCATAACGCCAAGCTGGCTTATCAATCAAGAACTCATTAAGAAGGCCAACGTGGATCCCGTAGCTACCATCAGCAAAATCCAGTCGCAAGTGCTTTCTCGCTTGCAAAGCGACGAGACTATCAGCAAATTAGTTGCTTTTGAAAACCAAGATGGGACAAAAGCTTACACCATATTGGATTTATATGCGGATCTGAGCAAGAGCATTTGGCCAGAATTAACATCTGGAGCAAATATTGACCTATATCACCGGAAACTTCAAAAATCTTATATTGAGAATTTGAAAAAATTGATAAAGAAAGACAATGCCGATTCTTCCAATAATAGGCCTCTAACTATGCTTGGCAGCGGTCAGGGTTCAGAAGATGCAAGCACAGTTGCCCGCGCGCAGTTAACCAAGCTAAGGACAAATATCCGTGTGGCACTTCCCGCGTCCAAAGGTTTGAGCCGTTATCATCTGGAAGATTGCTTAGCCCAAATAAATACGATTTTGGATAATAAAAAATAATATTGTCCAATACTGACATGGATTAGAAAGCCCTGCTGATTTCTCAACAGGGCTTTCTTTTTACAAACAAAATCAAATATTTGTTTTTTTTGAATAGGAATTCCAACCACTCTTGATTTGAATTCCTTACTGAATTTTTTACTTGTTGATGCCATAATTTTTTTGTTTAAGGATAATGCAATTTTATCTTAACTTCCTGTCCAGATTTTAGCGAGTAGCATAGTGCGTGCAGGAATGCCTGGGTATTTCACATGTGTATTTTAACAAAGTCATATACTTCATGCGGTTTATGTTTTATTCAATTAGTGTTTATCAATTATTTGCAATATGCGAACATTATATATATTCAGGTATCAATAAGGAATTCAGTTCGCCGAATGGTTTCCCTAATTTATCCGGATCCTTTTTTCCGCAGTCATAAATTTGCAATTTTTTATTACCTTCGCAAGGTACAAAATAGAGGTAAGTACTACCGAAGGCTTAGTTCAATACAACGAAGTGGGCAAACAAAAGAAGAAATTTGAGTCTGCTTATTAACAAAAAATGGAATTTTGAAAATTAGATTTTTAGGCACCGGCACATCCACAGGTATCCCGGAAATTGGATGCACTTGTCAGGTGTGCCAGTCAAGCGACAAAAGGGACAAGCGGCTGAGAGCTTCCGTCCTGATTGAAGAAAAGGGAAGGAATATCCTGATTGATTGCGGCCCCGACTTCAGGGAGCAAATGTTGGACTTGCCCTTTCGTAAAATTGATGGTGTATTGTTGACTCACGAACACTATGACCACGTGGGGGGACTGGATGATTTACGCCCATTCTCCAAATTTGGCGATGTTTGCATTTTTGCGGAAAAGAAGGTTTCAAACTCGATTCAACGGCGGATGCCTTATATTTTTGTCAAAGAAAAATATCCCGGTGTCCCAAGGCTTGAGATGATCGAAATCAAAAATGAGCCTTTCTTCGTGGATGATGTCGCGGTCGTCCCCATTCGCATCATGCACTATACATTGGGGATTTTCGCTTACCGCATCGGGCAGTTTGCCTATATCACCGACATGAAAAGTATCCCTGACGAAGAATTGCCCAAATTACGGGATTTGGACATCCTTGTTGTTAATGCTCTCCGCATAAGTGAGCATCTGTCTCATCAAAACCTCGAACAAGCCCTCGCTTTTGCCGATCATGTGAGAGCAAAAGCCACCTATTTCATCCACATGAGCCACGATATGGGGCTACATGCCGTGATGGAAAAGACATTGCCTGCCAATGTTTTCTTTGCCTATGACGGGTTGGAATTAGAAATCGAGTCGGTATAAAACAAAAAAAAGATTTTCCCGCATCCACGCGAGGAAATCCTCCATTAAACCCTGTTCGAAAAGTTCGAACTTGAATCGCATTTTTGTAAGACCCAGCTTACTTCCGTTTTTCGTTACTTCAATGTGGCTGTCAATTCGCGAATTTGACTATTCACTCTTTGGCACATGAATCCATTTCTTACGGATTTGTAACGTTCCACTTGATTGCGCAAACTTGCAATCAGGCGAAGTTTGTCTTCTCTTTCTTTCATAAAATTAAATGATAACCTAAATCTTTTAAACCTAAAACTCGGATTTCTCTAAATCCACAGTACAAAGATACGAAATATTTCATGAAAATATGTTTTACAACATAATTTAGTGGTGAATTTAACATTAATTACACTTTTTCTGTTTGTAGAAATCCCGTGTTTTAACGATCCATGAGGAGGTCATTCGCTGAAGTGTCTATCGAATGCTTTTATGCTCGGATATCTTAAGGCAAGATGATGAATCATCTTCAGGCACCCTCTTTTGGCATCAATCCAGTACCTTATCCACGAGCTTTTTTAGCTCCGCATAGCGCTCTTTTCGGCTATCCGGCTTTAAGTAGAAAGTCATAAGGAATGCGCAATATCTTTTGTTGTTGTCCACCCAGGGATAGCTTCCAAACATGCCCTGGCTGCTCACGCTGCTATTGTCCATCACCCATTCGCCATACCCATATCCAAAACTACCAGCTTCAGCAGGTGAATACGCCACTTTGACATCGGGCGTAACCCTGTTGATTTGCATCAATTCAACGCTTTTCTCAGAGAGAATCCGTTTGCCATGAAATGTCCCTTTGTTGAGTATCATGGTCAGGAAATTGGTGTAATCCACAGGAGTGCTGCCTGCTCCTCCTGCTGGTAGGGGTACTTTGCCTTTTCCAAAATCAGTGTTTTTCATTTCTAAGGGCTTCGCAATGCGTTGGGAAAAAAGTGCCTCAAAGCTCTTGCCTCCAATCTTTTCAATGACGGCTCCTGCTATTTGCAATCCCGTATTGCTGTATCGGAACACCTTTCCAGGCTTCCCCTCCATTGGAAATTGAGCAATCCGGGCAATTGCCTCGTCCATACTACCCAAGGTTTTCATTTCCTCTAAATCTTTTCTCAAGTCGGGCGATTTTATTCCAGTCATGTGTGAAAGGCAGTTGCTGATCGTGATGTCCCCTTTTCCGGTTTTGGAAAGTGCGGGTAGGTATTTTCCCACCGTGTCGTTCAGGCTTAATTTGCCCTCATCGACGAAAGTCATCACCAATGCTGCGCTCAGCCACTTGCTGCAACTGGCAATGGGTAGGCGGGTTGTTGGTGTGAAATCACTTAGATCAGCCGTTTTCCCTTGTTTTTTTGCAGCATATTTTGCGAAAATTTTTTGCTTGCGGGTCACGTTGTTCGCATCTTTGTTGTAAACAATTTTTCCGTCCTTGCAGACCAGCAGTATAAGCCGCCCACCCATTTCATCGGCATGGTTGTCGAGCCACTTGTCCACTTCCGAAAAATTTTGTTGCGCTTGTGTACTACCCAAACACAGCAGTAACCTCATCAATAAAAATACCTTTCTCATATCTTTATGTGTTTTTTAGTAGTCTATTCTCTGATTATATAGCTGGTTGCTCCATTCGAACGTGTATTTTACCTGATTGTATTGTGGTACAGGATTGTCGGTCACTTCGAGCGGTGCCATTGATTGCCCGTTATAGCCCGGCATGGTTGTCTGTTCCGCCGAACCATTCCCTAAGGCAACGTTTTTAGCCGCTTGATTATTGTTGAAAGTGTAATCCATCAGTGCATCCAGCAAACGGTAGATTCCATAATAATCGTATGCGTCGAAGGCCGTTCTGGTATTTGGGAGTGCGTGGTCTGTGGTATATTTGTAGCCAGCCACTGTCGATGATTTGAAATAGTAGAAATCTTTTTCTGAATTCGCAATGTGTATGTTTTTGTAGATATCGATGGCCATGCGGTGATCGTTAACCACATCTTCATCATATACTTGAGTGATGAATTTGGTGTCGGAGGGATAGTTTTCCAATTGTTCTTGGGTAATTTGGTAGCTATACCACGGAGCCATCGTGAACAGCAGCCGTCCATTTTGCCCCCATTTTCTTTCGGTAAATGCCTTGTATGCCAAACCAATGGATGCACCTCCGCCAAAGGAATGACCCATGAAACCGACCCGCGTTGTGTCGATGATTTGGGGATAGTTGGCCGCAGCTTCAACAAACCCCTTCCACAAGGTGAGGTAGCGGTGGTCGATGCTCTCGTCGTTTGTGGCGTAGGGTACAAAAACAGCCACGTAGCCTTTTTTTGCGATAAAATTGAAAAGCCCGATATTGTATTCTTCGCTCTCACCTCCATAAGGATGCGAATAAAAAATCGTTGGCCTGGGAGATGCGATTCCCGCAGGATAAAAAACGGTGACCTTTGTGCCTGCATATTCTGTGTTTGGGAATTCCATCTCTGCCACAGTGTAGCTGCCATCAGCACCATATCCGGAGCTGGGCCGTGAAATCGGACCAGCCAAATCATCATCCACCGGCTCTGTCGCGGAATCGGCAGTGTCCTTGCTTTCGGTGCAGGCCGATAGAAAAAAAATCAGCAATAATGCCTTGATTAATCGTGTTGTTCTCATTTCTTGATTGTTTTCCGATAACTGATTCTGTTTTTCCCTGCAAATATAAACTCATTCTCTTTGTGTTTTTCGTTCTTTCAACGAACGGCTCAAACTTCTCAAGGAACGGCAAGAGAAAGATTTTACAACTGCATATTTTTCAGTAATTTTGCAATCATTGGGCGAATTAAGTTATTTTTAAATACCACATTTTGTTAGCAACCATCCTGTAAGACAACAAATATGACAAAAGAGACAACGGAAAATCGGACTAAATCTATTTATTGTGGCATCCATTTGTCCTTTTGGATCGTTGCGTTCAATACCGTGCTTTATGTTGTTGCCCTGTTTGCGAATGGAGGATACATCATTCAAAGAGCTTTGGTGTTGGTTGTTGTGAACGTTTTACTCTTCTATGCCTGCTATTGGTGGGTAGTTCCGGCTTATATTCAGCAGAAAAGGTTCAAAACAGCAATAGCTATCATCTTGCTGCTTGCCATTGCAATCACTTTTTTGCGTACTGTTGGCGATCGGATTTTGATGGGAAAATTTGAATGGAATCCCCTTTACAATTTCTCAGCCCAAGGCCGACTGTTGGTGATGCTGTTTGGTGAATTGTCTTTTGCCGTATTTGCTATCCTACTTCGACTTGCGGTGTCTTCCTACAAGGACAAAAGGCGGATGGACGAACTGAAGAAACTGCAATTAAATACCGAATTGCAATTTTTGAAAGCTCAAATGAATCCCCATTTTTTGTTCAACTCTATCAACAACATCTATTCACTGGTGTTGCTCAGGTCCGACAAGGCACCTCAGGCGTTGATGAAACTTTCTGAACTTTTACGCTACTCACTCTACGATTGTCACGGTAAAGTTTCCTTGTGGCAAGAGATGGAAGCCTTGGATTCCTACATTGAACTTTTCAAACTGAAATACGAAGAAGACATACGGCTCGAATTTGTGAAGACAGTTGGCGATGCCGGTTATCAGATCGAACCGCTTCTCTTGGTTCCCTTGCTTGAGAATGCGTTGAAATATTCGGGTATTGGTCACAGCGAGGAGGCTTTCGTTTTGCTAAAATTAAGTGTGGGGAACAACGGGCTTGTCTTTCAAATTACCAACAGCAAAATCGGTTACAGCAAGCCCGAAGAAGCCAGTGGCATCGGATTGGCTAACATCCGAAAACGGCTACAAAACATATATCCAGGACAGCATGTTTTCGACATTATTGAAAATGAACACAAGTTTGAAGCAACTTTAAAAATCAGCCTGCGATGACACTCACCTGCGTAATTGTGGACGATGAATACCTCGCTATCAAAGTGCTGGAGGATTATGTCGCTCGAAATGAGAATCTCCAAATGATAAAGGCATTCAGGAAGCCGCAGGAAGCCCTTGCCTTCCTGCAATCGAATCCAGTTGATTTACTCTTTCTAGATATACAGATGCCTGATCTTGATGGTTTTGGGTTGCTGTCGAAACTCGAAAATCCGCTCATGGTCGTTTTTACGACCGCCCGTCCCGACTACGCTGTAAAAGCATACGAGCTGAAAGTGCTGGATTACCTTCTGAAACCAATATCTATTTTTCGTTTCGAGCAAGCTGCCCAAAAAGCGATTGAATATGCCGGCTATATCACTTTGAGTAATACGCATAAGGATGACCTTCTTGATTATCTGATGATAAACTCCGACTTCCATGTACACAAAGTTTGGTTGAAAGACATAATCTACATTGAAGGATTAGGAGAATATGTCCGGATACATTGTCTGTCAGGGAAAAAATACATCACATTGCTTGCATTAAAAAGCCTTGAGGCTCAATTTGAAGGTCTTGCCCTAATTCGTGTGCACAAAAGTTTTATCGTAAACTTAGATCATATCCGTTCCTTTTCGCACTCGGAGATTCTCGTGACAAACGGAAAACAGATCCCTATTGGAAGGTCTTACCGAAAAGGAGTGCTGTGCAAGCTTTATCAATAGATGTTTTTATCTCTTTGTAGGGATTGATTTTGAGGAACTAAGGCTGGACGCGCATAACGTTTTAATTGGAATAATAATCACTTAAAATATTGGGAATTTAGATATTGAGGCATATCTTTGGGCGACCATCATGACACAGATATTCCTCGTTGTGAATTATGTTGAATAATTCACATTTTTAATAATAATATAATTCGAATTACATGCGAAATAGTTTACCATACGATCATTCTGCCAGAATATATTTGTTAAGTTTAGGATTTATCCTTGGAATAGGCCAGTCTTATTCCGTTCCAGCACAAAAGAGTTTGTTGAAAAATGCAAGCGAAGTCTCTACAAACATGGCTAATCTACCAGATAGTTGCATTTCATATTATGCGGATGGACAGCCTATTTCAAAATCTATTTTTAAGTATAATCCCTCAGGATTATTAGGTCTTGATAGTGGGTTTGCATGGAATGAGGACAAACAGCTATGGCAGCTGCAGCATCAGACCGAATATGGATATGGTACCAATGGAAATCTTTTGTCCGAGATTGGGATTCGATACAATGAATCGAATGAGTCGTCTTATTATTACAAAAATATTTTCACATACACGGACGAGAATGATTTGTCTGCTCAAGAATATTATATTTACAATGCCGAAAATCAATCTCTTGTCGGGTTAAGTCGATTCGAATACTTCTACAATGCCTCGGGAAGCCCCGATAGTGTGATCGAATATTCCAAATCGGATACCCAAAATAATTGGATACCCTCTTCCAAATCCATTTATGGATACACAAACGACACCATGCAAAGCTCCTATGAAATTTACAAGTATGATGCTTCTGCCCTTACATGGACAAAATATATAAAAAATACCCAAACTTATAATTCCGCCGCCCAATTGCAGGATGAGCAAAATTACACTGCTTCGGATGATGATGAATGGACGAAATATTCCCGCACACAGAACGAATACCTGAATGGAAAATTGACCTCTTCGGTCACTTACAATTCGGATGGGTCAGATTGGGTGGCTGCTTCCAAAGCCTCATATGAATACAGCAATGCCAAAGTCGTAGCGAAGGTCACTTCCCTTTACAATGCAAATTCGTTAGCCTGGACAAATGCTTTTAAAGATTCGATTGAATATCTTACCAATGGGAAACTGTCTAAACAAACTGCTTTCAAGTGGGATCATAATTCTGCAAGCTGGATTGCCGTAAGCCGAGATATTTACAACTACGACTCAGGAAATGCACTCGAACAGTATTTTTATTCGTCCAACGGAGCATGGATCGGTATTCAGAAAAGAGTTCTGAAATACGATGCATCAGGAAATAACATCTCGGACGAAAAATATGGATGGGGTCAAGAATCAAATTCTTGGATTCCGGCTTCTAAAATAGAAAAAATGTATGATGGGGATACGCAAAAATTAAATTCTTCTATTAAATATTCTTTGGGAAGCGATAACGGATGGCAAGGGTATATCAAGCAAGATTATGAATACGAGGTTTTGTTCGATTCCTCCATTGGTTTGAAATTCGCCCACAATTACGACAACAAGGGGTCTGGATGGGCTTATTCAAATTACACTAAATTTTTTTACAGTGCGAAAGAAACTTCCATCGATAATCGTGAAGCACTAAATCTAGTCCGCGTTGCATGGTTTCCCGAACAGTTTATTAGCGTTGCCTCTAACATTGAGATCATTCAAGTGAATGTGTATTTTGTAAATGGCACACAAAAATTCACGGGAAAGTCGCAACGAATCTCCACCAATGCTTGGGAAACGGGCATTTACATCGTAAAAGTTGAAACTGCTGACGGCAAACGGACGATTAGAAAAATCAATGTCTTTTGATTTTTCTCCCAAAATCAAAGCGGGATTTTTGATTGTTCAGACATCCCGCTTTGACAATTTCCTCAAAAAGATTTTTAATTCATAATATTCCTTTTGTTCAACGCCTTTTGGTATTTTTGAGCATTCATGCGGTGTTCCGCAAAGGAAGTGGCGAAATTGTGCCTGCCCGAGAAGTCGTCTTTTGCACACATGTACAGATAGTCATGATGTGTATAATTCAAAACACCGTCTATGGCTTTTGTCGAGGGTATTCGAATCGGACCAGGAGGCAATCCGGGATGGATATAGGTGTTGTAGGGCGAATTTACTTTGAGATGTTCCAGCAAAATGCGTCGCAAAGTGAAATCGTTTACGGCAAACTTCACAGTGGGGTCAGCCTGCAAAGGTTGTCCGCTGTGGAGGCGATTCAGGTAAAGCCCTGCCACCATCGGGTATTCGTCTGCAAAACGACATTCTTCTTCCACGATAGAGGCCAGGGTCATGGCTTGTGGCTTGGAGAGCCCGATTTCAGCCAATTTTGCTATGCGGCTTTCAGTCCAAAAGCGGTCATACGCTTTTTCCATCTTTTTCAGAAAAGCATCCGGTTTGACGTTCCAATACATCTCGTATGTATCAGGAATAAACAGGCACACAACCGTATTTGTGTCTAACCCCCATTCGTGATACCTAGCTGTGTCGTTGAGCAAGACACTCAATCCCTTTGTTCCAAACATAAATTGAGGGCCGATTTTGTCAATCAACTCCTTTTTGGTGCGGATGTTGTTGAAAGTCAACTTTACCGGCGTTTGCGAACCGTTCCTTAGCCTTCTGAATACGGTCAAAATTCCATCTTTCGGATGAATGATATAGCGTCCCGCCTTCATCTTTTGAGGATATCCAAGGCTTGAAGATAGCGATTTGAATAGCCAAAGGCCGTTGATGTGGGCACTGTCGTCCAAGTCTTTGATTAGTTGGTTGTAGTCTTTCCTGTCATCGATATACAAGTAGGTTGTTTTCTCAATATCAAACCCTCCGAAAAAAAGACTTTTGGTTATTAAAAAGGCCACTAAAGCGAATCCCAAAATTCCCAATAGTATTGTCTGTATCCGTTTTTTGCTTTTGTCGCTTGTTTCCATTGTCATTTGTAATTGGGTGCAAAAGTATTATTTTCCGGCAAAATATAAGCTCTCTTTCTTGTTAAATCAAAAGAAAGATTTATCTTTGCACCGCAGTTCCAAAAACTGCCAGTCAGGAAGTGTGGGTGAGTGGCTGAAACCACCAGTTTGCTAAACTGACGTACGGGTAACCGTACCACGAGTTCGAATCTCGTCGCTTCCGCAGACGTTGAAAAGTCCCAAAGTCTATTGATTTTGGGATTTTTTATTTGTATATTTATTGACTTTAAGAAAACAACCCCAAAAATATTTTATTTATTCCAAAAAGATAAGATGTTTGGGTGCAATAGAATGTTACATCATAGTCCAACGTAATTATTCATTGAAGTAAATTATGGAACAAAAAAAAAAACTTGCAGGATTGTCAGATCAACAGGTTGTTGAGAGCCGTAACACCTATGGCCAAAACATACTCACTCCTCCCAAGAAAGAACCCCTGTGGAAACAATTTCTCGAAAAATTCAAAGATCCCATCATATTTATTCTTCTTATTGCGCTTCTTGCATCTTTTGGCGTTTCGTGCTACCACTATTGGGCCGAAGATGCCGGTTATAGCGTTTTCCTTGAGCCTTTAGGGATTTTACTTGCCGTTATTTTAGCCACTGTTGTTGGATTTTTATTTGAATTGAATGCGAATAAAAAATTCGAAATGCTGAATCAAGTGAACGATGATACGGCGGTGAAAGTGATTCGGAACGGCAACGTGTGTGAAATTCCGAAAAAAGACGTGGTTGTGGGAGACATCGTCCGGATCAATTCGGGAGAAGAAGTTCCTGCCGATGGGAAACTATTGGAGGCTGTTTCCCTTCAAATAAATGAATCGACGCTTACCGGAGAACCAGTCATAAAGAAGACCACCAGCGAGGCTGAGTTTGACGACGAAGCCACCTATCCATCCGATTCTGTTTACAAAGGGACAACCGTTGTGGATGGGCATGGCATTTACGAAGTGACTTCAGTGGGAGATGCCACGGAATACGGAAAAGTTTACGAAGGTTCGCAATTGGATACAAATGTGGAAACTCCTTTGAAGATGCAGCTCGACAAACTCGCCAGGTTGATAACCAAAGTGGGGTACAGCATCGCAGCCTTTATTGTTGTCACCCGATTGCTTTACTTCTTTACGAGTAATGACACTTTTGATTGGGTTACTGCCGGAGGATTCATCCTGAATACTGTCATGATTGCCGTGACGGTGATTGTGGTAGCCGTGCCTGAAGGATTGCCCATGAGCGTGACCCTGAGTTTGGCACTGAGCATGCGGCGAATGCTTTCCACGAATAACCTTGTCCGCCAAATGCACGCAACCGAGACGATGGGTGCTGCTACGGTGATCTGCACCGACAAGACAGGTACACTTACCCAAAACCAGATGAATGTGTATCAATCTGATTTTTACGCATTGGCTGGGCAAACATTATCAGACAGCGATATAAGCAAAAAGATCATAGAAGGAATTGCTTCTAATTCAACGGCATTTCTCGATTTTTCAGATAAGTCTAAAATTAAAACGATCGGAAATCCCACTGAGGCGGCACTTCTCTTGTGGCTGAATGGGCAGAATGTCAACTACCTTGATGTGCGGGAGGACTCGCCAATTGTTGACCAGTTGACTTTTTCCACTGAAAGAAAATACATGGCGACAGTGGTCGAATCTAGTCTGTTGAATAAAAAGATTTTGTACGTAAAAGGTGCACCGGAAATAGTTTTCCAGCTTTCCAAAAGGGTGGAAACTGAAAATGGTTTTGAGTCTGTGTCCGATTACCAACCCATAATTGAGAAAAAGCTTGCCGATTATCAAGATCAGGCGATGCGCACTTTGGGGTTTGCTTATCAGATTCTCGAAAACAACGAAAAGGTGATTGCGGAAGGCAAACTGGTGAATACAGACCTTACGTTTGTTGGGATTGTTGCAATCTCAGACCCTGTTCGTCCCGATGTGCCGGATGCTGTGAAGTCGTGCATGAGTGCCGGTATTGATGTCAAAATCGTCACGGGAGATACTCCGGCAACCGCCCGCGAAATTGGGCGCCAGATTGGATTGTGGACAGAGTCAGACACCACCCTAAATGAAATCACCGGTGCCGAGTTTGCCGCCTTGTCCGACAAAGAGTTGCAGGATCGGGTGCTTGATTTGAAAATTATTTCCCGAGCACGTCCAATGGACAAGAAACGCTTGGTCGAATTATTGCAGCAAAAAGGGCAAGTGGTGGCAGTCACTGGCGATGGCACAAACGATGCTCCTGCATTGAATGCAGCCCAAGTGGGGCTTTCGATGGGCGATGGCACACAAGTGGCCAAAGAGGCAAGTGCGATCACTATTCTCGACAATTCGTTTAACAGCATCACGCGTGCCGTGATGTGGGGCCGGTCGCTCTACAAAAATATCCAGCGGTTTATTGTTTTTCAAATGACTATCAATGTTGCAGCTTGTTTGATTGTCTTGCTTGGATCCTTTTTAGGAACCGAATCACCGCTTACTGTAACTCAAATGCTTTGGGTGAACCTGATAATGGACACTTTTGCCGCTTTGGCGTTAGCTTCGTTGCCGCCAAGCGATAGCGTGATGAGTGAGAGACCACGCAACAATGCGGAGAACATTATTTCCAAGCCCATGGCAAAAGCCATTTTGGGAGTGGGATTGTTCTTTGTATTCTTATTGTTCGGACTGGTGCAGTACTTCAAGCACGTAGATCTGCAATCCTTGACCGACTTGTCGCTTTCTGGATTTTTCTCCAACTACTTCAACTTCACGCATGTTGAAAACGGGCTTTCTCCTTACGAATTGGCACTGTTTTTCACCATCTTTGTTCTACTCCAGTTTTGGAATATGTTCAATGCCAAGGCCTTCGGCACAGGCAAGAGTGCATTCAGTGGATTTGGCAGCCTCACTTCCCAAGGTTTTGGCTTGATTGCGCTGGTTATATTGGTTGGGCAAATAATTATAGTTCAATTTGGGGGTGAGATGTTTAGTGTTGTGCCTATTTCATTGATAGACTGGCTTATCATCATTGCCTCCACATCCGTTGTGCTTTGGGTCGGAGAACTATTCAGGCTAGTAAGGAAAAAACAACAATAACGGACACATTATACTCCCCCAGTAAAGAATAAGCCTTGCCGCAATTTCTATGAGACTATCGGATTTAAAGTTAACGTGAGTTCGATGTAAAAAAGTTGACAAGAAAATAGGAATATAGCGAATTATTTAGTAAATTTAAAGTGTTGAATAATAAATAATTACTAAAAATACTCGCTATGATTCCCGAGCATAAAATTACTGAATTAAGCGAAGCGAATCATGAATTCCAAAAAGAAAAATAGTGCATGAGTAAATTTATTTTATTGTCGATGAGTTCTTCAAAGAATTTGACAACACCATAAAAGAACATTCCCTGGAAAATGTGAAAACAAGCAAGAGAAACCGTAAATTCACCATGTCCGAAAGTGAAGTGATGACCATCCTGCTCCTGTTCCACCTGGGCGCCGCATTCAAGAACCTGAAGGCATTCTATGTGTTCTATA
>Ga0316613_10000347_pt1 | contig 42516 bp, 44 predicted proteins | sample OWC_soil_day10_C_2_FD_207647 | JGI IMG/M metagenome (GOLD analysis project Ga0316613, IMG submission 207647) | Wetland soil microbial communities from Old Woman Creek delta, Ohio, United States - OWC_soil_day10_CT_b | ecosystem: Environmental > Terrestrial > Soil > Wetlands | place: USA: Ohio...
ATTCCTGGGTTTGTAATTTTGCAGGGAAAAGAAAATCATTAGTATTTATTTTTGGATTTTGGATTAGAGAAGTTATCAGAAATGTATCTATCAGAGCGTTTAAGATCGTATTAAAGAGAAAAATTATGAGGTGTGCTTATGAATTGGGTTTATCTTGGATTGGCAATTATTTTTGAAGTTTGTGGTACTATTTCGATGAAATTGTCTGAGGGAATGACGAGCATTAAGTATTCAATAGTAATGTTGCTTTTTTATATTTTAAGTTTATCGGTACTGTCACTAGCTTTAAAAAAGATTGAAATAGGAATAGCTTATGCTATTTGGTCGGGAATAGGAATTGTGCTAATTACAACTATTGGAGTATTCTTTTTTAAAGAAACCTTATCCATTTCAAAGGTAGTTTGTATTCTACTTATTATAATCGGAACCGTGGGATTGAATTTGTTCGGTACGTCACATTAAGGGGTAGCACAAACAGGGGGGGGGTTATGGGTTGCAGTTTGCCTAAGTTTTTTTTACATGGATTTGTGCAATAGAAAAAGAGCTAATAAAATGTTAGGCTTTAAACCGAAACTAGACTAAATATACCAAAGCAAGCAATTATAAGCCCTGAGAGCCTGTTAACCCATTTTAACTGTTTTTGTTCCAACGTATTACGCAGTACATTAACCGTTCCACTTAAGATTAACCACCAAAGCATGGAACCAATAAAAACACCGAAAACTAAAAAGAATGACGATATATCTTTCTCACTTATAGGGCCCATTCCTAATCCTGCAAATACAGCGGCAAACGACATTATGGTCATCGGATTAGTAATAGTCAGAAATAAGGTAGATGTATAAGCCCCGAGAAGTCCTTTCCCATTTACACTTGCAGCTTCTTCGGCCGGCATAGATTTACATGTCGTATAACCTAAATAGAGTAGAAAACCTCCTCCAATAAGGCGTAGGTAGAATTGATAATCTAATAAAAAAGTAGATATAACCGAAAGACCAAGTGCGGCGATAAAACCATATATTGCGTCAGCCGTTGCTGCACCTAAGCCTGAAATAAAGCCAGTTTTCATCCCGTTGGCTAACGTACGCCGGATGCAAAGTACGCCTATAGGCCCTACCGGCGCGGCAATAGAAAAGCCTAAAACTATCCCTTTAATCCACAACAACATTTTTTCATTCCTTTTCTAAGTTTAATGGGAGTATGGGAGTTTCTTTTAGTGTTGAAAGAATCACCATGGTCTTTGTTTGTATACCTGGAAAAGATTTAATCTCTTTACTGATCAGTCTTTCTAAGTCTTTTGTACTAGCGCAACGGACTTTAAGAATGTAATCAACATCTCCTGCTACATGGTGACACTCTAGAACTTCAGGTAATTCATTGATTTGCTTTAGCAGATGTATTTGTTGTTCAGGGTTCTCAATTATTATGGATATTAATGCGGCTAGTCCGCATCCAATTGCATCTGGATCAATTAATGCTGAGTAGCCTTTTATTACTCCTGCTTCCTCTAATTTATGAACTCTATCTGCTGCGGCAGGTGCAGATAAACCTAATAATGTGCCTAATTCCGCCCAGGTTGAACGAGCTTGCACCATAAGCTGCTTGATTAGTTTCAAATCATTGATATTCATAAACAACCACCTATTATTCGTAATTTTTATATATACTATATTTTGTATTCGTAAAAATGTAAAGGCGATTTGCTAAAGATCTTTATACTAAAAGACACTCTATTTAAAAGAGTGTCTTTTAGTATAAAGATCTTTTCTGTTACACATAACTGCGATTTACGGGTCACAAATATGTCACTTTTAATGGAATCTTACATGGTAAATTGGGTATAGTAAAAATCAGTTTTACTTGCTGGGATGCTATTGCATGACACTCTATGGCTTGGCTATATATTGCCAGGCCTTTTTATATGGAGTGAATAATACATGCGAAGGCTGTCCGATGATGGAAGGCTTCGCGGGGGGAGGCGGTTTATGAAGTGTGTATTTAACTTTGGTGAAGAACCATTTAAAGTACTGTATTAAAAAAAGAAAAAAGGGGAGAAATGAAAATGAGTAAGGCAAAAACAACGGTGAGAGAATTGACTCTAGAGGAAAAAATTCAGAGAGCGTTAGATATCCAAGAAGTTCAGAATGTAATGAGTAAACATGCGTATTACCATGGACTTGGACTAAATTTTGAGGAACTAGAAAACATATGGACAAAAAAAGCGCCTAATGCCAGTTTCGCAATGAACGTAGGTTATTGGGTAGGTTATGATTCCATTTATAATGCGTATGGTACAATCCATCTAGCCAACCAAAAAGCCGATCTTGCTCGGTTGCTTGTAAATTATCCTTCCGTTGCCGAAGATGCTTTGGGAGCAGGTACATTAATTATGCATTGCCTTACAACACCGATTATCGAAATCGCTGGTGATGGTCAGACTGCAAAAGCAATGTGGTATACGCCCGGACAAGTTACCGGAATTGGTAGCGATGGTTATCCGAGCGCCCAGTGGATGTGGGAAAAATACGGCGTAGATTTTATTAATGAAGAGGGAGAATGGAAGATTTGGCACATGCAAATATGCACCGACTGCTCTTGTGATGTTGCCGGAAATACTTCTTGGGTAACTTCCGCAACCACTTCTGCAGCAGCTCCAGCACTCGTGCTAAAAGATGCGGAGACGGCAACGATAAATCCGACACCTGATATTAGTGTAACAACCTATAATTCTTATAGTAATACGCAGGTGCCGCAAAATTTCCCCAAAATGCCGGAACCCTATTGGACCTTTAGTGAAACTTTTAGCTATGGCGCTGAATGGCTATTAGAAAAAGAAGCTCTCGACTAGTTTCGCAGTGAACGAAAAGTATAGTATTGAACTCTTTACTTTTGTCTAGTGTAAGTAAGGAACTAAGGATAGTCTGAACTAATTTTACGGCAATTAAAAAATATATAGGGAGTGTAGAATTAAAGTGTGTAAGTTTCGAAAGAAAATTATTCACTAATTTTACACTCCCTTTTTGCATTTCGCTTTTTTTAGAAAAATAGTAAAAGGAGAGAATCCTACTGTTTTAGTAAGATTGAAAAGTGGATTTGCTGTTATAGGAGATAACAGCAAATCTGTTTCTTATTAAATGCAGCTAGCTTTGTCCTGCTGGACATATGGCTCGACATTGCCAGCAGCGGTAAAGCGAGTGACCTCTGTCGGATTTAGTAAACATATGAGAACGGCAAGGTTTCTGCTCAATAAAGTAACTTCCGGTCTGTGCTTTGGATGGGCAAACATCAACACAACGGTGGCAAGCAGTTGGGCAAAGGCCCACGATTTCTTGTGGCGAATCAAACGGAATGTCAGTGAGGACGGTTACTAATTGAACCCTATTGCCATATTGAGGAGTAATTAGCAGCGCATTTTTTCCCAGTGAGCCAAGGCCCGCTTTTACCGCGGCGTGGCGGTGGGATAATAACCCCATTCCGTGTTGACGGTCAATTTCCCAGTGAAAGTAAGGATCATCCGCTGGAATGGGCATAGCCAGACTTCCGTTCTGTTCGATGAATAAAGCGATGTTATAGGCTAGTGTATCAAGTTGGGTCATTAGGTGTTCAACGTGAAGAGTATATATTACGGCGTTACCCGAGGTCATGATTCCCTTAGGTATTATTTTAGCCAATACAATAATTCCTTTGGCGGCTGGCATTATGTCAAGGGGACGAAAGCCATCAGGCGCATCATCCATAGCTTCTACTCCAGCAAATCCAACTAGACTAGCACCTTTGGACAGAGCGTAATCATAAATTTTCTTTTTCATTATTTATTCCCTCCAATAATCCTTAAATCAAATACAATACTGGTTAATATTTTTTATTAAAGAGATCATTCCTGCAAAAGTTTCCAAAATTTTCTTTCAGACCTAATAAAATCCAGAAAGTGGCTAATGCGGTTATTTCAGGTTTTATTGCCTGTAAGTACTCAAACCACCCCTTTTGGACGAACGCTATTGCAGTTTCTCAGTTGCCCAGAGCTAACTGGCCAGAGTCAATACAGATAACTAGTAAGTGTAAATGAGATTACACTGATTGATGTGCTGGGTACGGCACCGGATGTTGTGGCGGAAGCGGTGGAGATACAATGTGAACAGGAGCGGCTTAACCGGCAAATATGCCGCTTAAGTAACCGGGAAAAATGGGTACTTGAAATGCGCTTTGGTATGCCGGACGGGGGAAAGAAAACACAGAGGGACATTGCTAAAATGCTGGGAATATCCCGGTCCTATGTTAGCCGGATTGAAATACAGGTAACGCAAACTACAAACGCCAAGGCCCTTGCTGAATGTAAAACGAAGTGGCTCCGGCGGGGTTTTTAAAGGCGAAGACTTCAAATCCAAAATGAAGAAAGAGGGTCCTTTTTTGTTCAAAGGTGGTAGCGGCAACCGGTGGACTTAACTTGCCAATGAGCGGTGGTGGCAAGTTAAGTAATGTGTTAAGGGAGGCCGTTTCCTTCGCTAATTTTTGTAGTGCCAACTGGGCCGGTTCTATGTCAATTAAGCCGTCGGAAAGCCAGGCAAGAATAGTAGCCTGTTTCGTTTTCTGTTGCTCGATATAAGTGTGATACTGCGGAGTGGGGGTGGTCGCGGTCATACCTAGAGGCTCTTCGGCGGTAAGTATGCCGGAGAAGAGACGCCAAGCGGCGTCGTCAAGGAAGTCACTGGGAATATATCGGTTGGTGCAGGGCCTTTTTTCATTCTTCGAGGTACAAACATAATAGAAGAAGTCTTTGCCTTTACTGGTAATTTTGGTTCCGGTCATGGAATACCCGCAAGCGCTGCATTTTATAATATTGCGAAGTAAATAGGGATGGATGGTGTTGCGGCGGGAGAACTTTTTGTTTTTTTGTAGTATGGTCTGCACCTGGTCAAACTCTGTGACAGTGACAATCGCTGGAACAGAAATAGGAATCCATTCACTTTTATCTCTTCGGACAGATCGGACTTTATGTTGGTCGATGGTTTTATAAAGTGTTTTAAAAGCCCATTTCGTACCGGCGTACATTTCGTTTGTGAGCATTTTATATAGAACCGGGCCGCTAAAACGTCTGCCGGAACGGTTTGTAATGCCTAATGCTTTTAATTCATAGGCCAGGCTCCGGACACCATAGTGATTTTTTATGATAAGGTCGAAAAACAAACGGATGGTTGCGGCCTCGTGCTCAATAATTATATAGTTACATCGCTCGGCATTATAAGCGTAGCCAAAAGGGCTATCGTTAAATATGAGTTTGCCTTGCAGTGCCTTTCGTCTTTTGCCCAAGCATGTTCGTTGACGGATTTTTTCTTTTTCAAATTCGGCTATTGCGCCACGAATCGCATAGAAAAGTTTGCCCTCGGGTGATTGATCAAAAGCTACCGAGACAAATTGCAGCTTGGCTCCCGATTTTTCGATTTCTTCCGTGACTAGCAACTGGTGTGATAAGTTCCGGGCCAGACGGTCCGGATCATAACAAATCACGTAAGTATACTTAGTATTTTTAATATCTTCGCGCAGGCGGTTCATAGCAGGACGGTCAATGAATTCGCCTGAATAGCCTTCATCCTTATACTCTTCGATGGCTGTCACTCCCCTAGTTTTCGCCGCTTCGCGGCAAGCCTCCGCTTGAGCCGGCAGGGAGTAGCCTTTTTCGGCCTGCTCGGCGGTAGATACTCTAAGATAGATGGCCGCACAGGGCATGACGCAGACCTCCTTATACAGGATTCGTGTTTAAGTATATTTCGCATACGTAAGGCAATATGCGGCAGCTTTTGGTGACAACACAAAAAAACAGGTGGCAAAAGCCACCTATTGGTCGGATTTATTCTTGTCGTAACTGGCACTTTTCGCCTGGTCAGTTCCAGTTTGTGATCCTTTTTGGTTTTTGGATTTCTGACGGGCTTGAAATTGATCGACGTTTTTTCCACCCATACTATCACCTCCCGCATTTAGTTTTCCCGAAAAATTGCATAGAATGCAAAATTGAGTATATGTAAGATAAAGGAATTGACAAAAGAACGGAGAACAAATATAAAGTAATACATAATACCAAATAAAGCTTTTTGTTTTTTACCATGAAATTTCTTTTATTATAAGGCAATGCGTAGGACGAAAGCGGGTAGGAGAATACTGTGAAGAGATTGCTTGCCTTTTTTACTCATAAGCATGAAATTAGCCAACGAACCAGTGATATTTTGCGCTATATTGGCCCCGGCATATTAGTTACCGTAGGCTTTATTGATCCGGGCAACTGGGCGGCCAATATGGCTGCGGGGGCGGACTTTGGGTATCATCTGCTGTGGATGGTCACGCTGTCTACCATTATGCTCATTGTTTTGCAGCATAATGTAGCTCATCTGGGGATTGTCACAGGGCTATGTTTGGCGGAAGCGGCAACGGTGTATAGCAGGCCCTGGATTTCCCGGTTTCTTCTTATTTCAGCGATGGGAGCAGCTGTTGCAACAGCTATGGCGGAAATTTTGGGTGGAGCGATTGCTCTAAACCTGCTTTTTCAAATACCAATAAAAATTGCCTCCATATTGACAGCTATGTTCTGCGGCTGGCTGTTATGGTCGAATTCATACCAGAAATTAGAAAAAATTATTATAGGGTTTGTATCGATTATCGGGCTATCTTTTTTGTTTGAGGTTAGCATCGTGCCTATCGATTGGCAGCAAGCGGCGGCCGGGTGGGTAATTCCGTCCATACCGGGTGGAGCAATGACCGTGATTATGAGTGTGCTGGGTGCGGTGGTGATGCCGCATAATTTATTTCTGCATTCGGAGGTCATTCAAAGCCGTCAGTGGAATTTGGAGGACGAAACTGTAATTAAAAAACAGCTAAAATATGAGTTCTTGGATACTTTTTTGTCCATGGGACTAGGGTGGGCGATTAACAGTGCCATGATTCTTGTGGCCGCTGCCGTCTTCTTTACCCATCAGATTCACGTGGAAGAACTACAGCAGGCGGCACAAATGCTGGAACCGCTTTTGGGAAGCCAGTCGGCGTTGATTTTTTCGGTGGCCCTCTTGTTTTCCGGACTTGCGTCGACTACTACAGCAGGGATGGCCGGCGGCAGTATTTTTGCGGGAATATTTCGAGAACCGTACGATATTACCAAACGGTATTCCTGGGGGGGTGTACTGATAACTTATAGTTTGGCCGTACTTGTTGTTTTAGGTACGCAAAACCCGTTTCAAGGATTAATTTATTCTCAAGTCGCTCTTAGTATCCAATTGCCATGGACCATTTTTCTACAAATTGCTATGACGTCGTCGGTTAAGGTAATGGGTAAGTATGCCAATAACTGGTATCAACAGCTGGTTCTGTGGGGGATTGGGATTATTGTTGCCGTGCTGAATATCATGCTTTTGGTAGATGTGCTGTTTTGAGCCATAGACTCAAAAAAAATCGGGTAAGAAAATGGATGTTCATTTTCTTACCCGATTTTTTGTTTTACTTCCGCCGCATGGCGTTATTTGTTATAGGTTACTACTTCCGCATTACGTGTAGTAGCTTTGCTGATGGCGTCGGCGTCTTTGTTGGCCGGCTCACCGACTAAAAGTACGGCTACAGCCCGTTTTCCGTTGGGGATGCCCAATAGTTTTTGGTATTCTTCCTGTTTTTCCCCGGTAAGGGCCATGGTTGCCGACATTGAGATATGGGTGCCAAGTCCAAGAGACTGAGCGGCCAGGGACATGTTTTCACAGGCTAGGGCAGCGTCAAAGAGGGAAGACGGGGAGTCTATGTCCGCGGAAATGATAATAACCAACGGGGCGTGGAACAGAGCGTGGAAATCCTTGGGTGGACTAGGTTTGCCAGGATTTTTTGTTGCTTCTTTTTCTCCTGCGGCCAGCGTATCGGTATTAATTCTTTCAATAAGATCTTTATTGGTTACTACGGAAAAGTGCCAAGGCTGGAGGTTGCGGGCACTGGGGGATTGAATACCTGTTTTAATAATGGTTTCAATGGTTTTGTCGTCAACGGCTTTAGGGGTAAAAACTCGGGTGGTTGAGCTTTTTAAAATAGTGTCGATGGTTGAAGTGGACTGATTTGTATTGCTGCTAAGTATTGTATCACGCCCGCTAAGAATGATAGTTGCCCCGACGGCTATCACGGCAATGACAATAAAAATAATAAGTTGTCGCATAGAAAATATCCTTTCTTTTCTTTTTAATATGTCATAACTAGAATTGCAGTTTCTTAAGGAGTAATATTTGAGAGAATAATCCTAGTGTATAAATTAATTAACAAATTATCCATAATTATGAAAGATCCTTCTCGGACATTCTGATAATAAAAATCTTATTATCAACGAGATACAAGTATGCGTTACCTGTTTGGAGAAAAGGGCGATAACAAAACTCAATCGCAATCTGTCGGCGGAGGACGGAGTATAAGTAAAACAGAATGGTTTTCAGGGTGTACTATTACAGGAAGACTGTTCTGTTTTAGTGTGGTGTTTTGCGTCAGGAAAGTTGATATTGTGAAGAAGCAGGGAGCCGCTCACGTTTTTTTGCGAGCGGCTCCCTGCTTCTTGTCTTTTATTTATATGGAATGTACTTTATCTCCTTGTTGAATGGGTTGAGGTTTTTTATCGACGATTTCAGCGGTGGACATGTTTCCATCGACTTGGATGATTTTTATAGTGCAGATGTCAGTTTTATCTACCCCGATGATTTGCCCGGCGGCATTCGTTATGGCTTCTCCTTCTCTATAGACCTTAAAGGTTTGGCCGGGTTGAACGCTCTGCTCTGCGCCGATATCTAGGAAGATTTTTTTGCCAATAATTTTGACAATGGTGCCTTCGGTGGGCGATTGTTGACTGATGTGATTGGCAATTTGGACTATGGCTTTTTGGAGTGCTTCGTCGTAGACACTGGCGGTAACTGCAGTTTTTGTGCCGCCGATCCTTTCGACTTTAATCCCGTTTTTTTCTACCTTTCCTTCGACTTGGTCGGCCCACACGACAACACCTGTAGTGGTGTCAATCATGCGGACAGCGATTTGGACTTTGACGGAAAGTTTGTTGACTCGTACTCCCATGAGTTCGGTGCTTTTGTCTTCAGCTCCTGCGGAGATGATTTTGCCGTAGACAAGATATTTCAGACCGAGGAGTTGTCCCATCTTTGTGGCACTCGACGGATCTACAGCGCCGGAAAGTTCAAAAGCTTGTTCTTTAAGAACGGAGCGGATTTGATTTCGCTCGATAATTTCAAAATTTTTGTTCTTAGAAAGTTCCGTGGTGAGCATGTCGGTAGCTCCTAAGCCGATGTCATAGCTTCCGCCACCCGGAAGAGCTACATAGAAATTATTGGTTTCGAATTGAGAAATACCAATGCGCTTTGGAGCGCATTCTGCAGAAAGCGTTGCAGTAGAAAGGGCGAAAAGAATAGTTAAAAAGAGCGTTAGAATAGTTTTGCGAGTGAAAAGTGATTTCATGTGAATACCTCCTAGTGTTTGGCAAATATATCCGGTATTATATCGTTCAAGTTTGCCTTTTTCTTAAATGTTCCGAGAATTTAATGCGCAAGCCAGGGCATGATTCCAGACAAATTTTGTTATCCGGGCTGATAAAAGTGATGACTGAATCGTTTTTTTTAAAGGTTGCCAGGGGGTGAGTGAAACCATAGATTCATTAAATGGATAGGTTGACAATCTGGTAAGATGATAAAAAGGTAAAGGGAATATGAAATAATAGCGGAAATACGACGGGTAAAAACTTTTCTTATGGTTTGGTACATGATATAATTTGGAAAAACCGGCTATAGGAGGTGGGTCTTTGTACCGGTTGCTGTGTCCGGAATTTATAGTGGAATCTTTGTTTAGTATTGATTTTGAGCAACTCAAAAAACGGGAAATCAAGGGGATTATTTTTGATCTTGATAATACAATTATTCCCTGGGACAGTTTGGAGATGTGTCCCGATATATGCACTTGGCTTGAGCGGGTGAGGGAGTACGGGTTTAAGGTTAGTATTGTTTCAAATAATTGGCACGAAAGAGTAAAGAAAATTGCTTTTCGTCTTAATCTGCCTTATGTGGCGCGGGCTTATAAACCTGCCTCCTACGGGTTTAGGAAAGCTTTGGCTCAGATGGGGTTGTCGGCTGAGGAAACTGCGATCGTTGGTGATCAGCTTTTTACCGATGTGCTTGGAGGGAATCGAATAGGGCTATGCACTATTTGGGTTAAGCCGCTTACGGATAAGGAATTTATTGGTACCCGACTGCAGCGCTATATGGAACGGTGGGTAGTAAAGCGTTTACGGGGAAAGGGTTTGTTAGGTAAGGAGGACTAAAGATGAAACAGGAACTGGATGGTAGTGTTTTCGGACAAGTGATGATTTCCGGCAGTACCAAATTAGTGGGGTTAATTGGCTGGCCAGTGGAACATACTTTGTCGCCATTAATTCAAAATTCTGCTTTCCGGGCCGCTGGTCTGGATTATGCGTATGTGCCGCTCGGTGTAAAACCGGAAGAGTTGCATCAGGCGATTGCTGGTTTAAAAGCGCTAGGATTTGCCGGGGTCAACGTTACGGTACCGCATAAGGTAAAAAGTATGGAGATATTAGATAGTGTCGATTCCGGCGCGAAGCTGGTGGGAGCCGTCAATACCGTGGTTTTTACAGAAAATCGCTCTGTCGGCTATAATACGGATATGCAGGGCTTTATCCATTCGTTGGCCGCAAAACAGATTGATGTAAAAGGGAAAAGAGCTGTGCTGTTAGGTGCGGGGGGGGCCGCTCGGGCCGTGGTATGTGGTCTCATCGAACATGGAGCTGCCTCGGTGACGATAGGGGGGCGAGCTGAGGGCAAGGTCAAACAGTTTGCAGCTTCTTTTTCAAATCCTATTGTCGAAGGTTATGGTTTAGGCGGTAGGGAGTTTGGCACCGCGGTGGAACAAAGCCATATTATCATTAATTGTACGCCGGTGGGCATGTATCCAAATATCGATCAGGAGCCGCTTTTGGATTGGGAACTTGTTCCTAAGGAGGCGGCAATCTGCGATTTAATCTATAATCCTCCGTTGACTAGGTTTTTACAAAAAGCCCAGGCATTAGGTCATACCATTGTAGGCGGAGCCGGGATGCTGGTAGAGCAAGGTGCGTTAGCCTTTTCGCTCTGGACAGGCATGCCAGCGCCGCGTGCGGTTATGCATCAGGCTTTGGCGAATGCAATAAAGGAATAGCAAATAGAACGAATGATTGGGGTTGGAGTGCAGGAGCTGACACATTCTTTGTCCAATAATAGTAATTCAGTAATTGAGTTAACTGGTAATTCGCGGGGGTTTATATAAAGGAAGGGGGCTGAATTTTGTGGAATTGAAAAATTGTATGGAATCATTTGTATGGCAGGCGCTCGACGAGGTGATTGCCGGGTATCCGGATGTATGTGCCTGTGAGAGGTGTCGCTATGATATTGCAGCGCTGGCTTTGAACTTTTTGCAGCCCCGGTATGTGGTCACCGGACGCGGGGAAACAATGGGAAGAATAAAGGCTTTGGAACAACAGTCAAAGGTTGATGTGGTTTGCGCGATTACTAACGCAATCATAATTGTAAAGGCAACGCCGCATCATACCCGTCAGGCTGATTAAGTGTCTGATGTTTCCGGTTGTGTCTGGAAAAAATTTCAGCTTGTTTTATGTTAAGGAGGATGAGTCATGTTTCGCTTTTTAACTGCAGGGGAATCCCATGGACCGTGTTTAACGGCGGTGATTGAGGGATTGCCGGCCGGACTGGCAATTGATATAGCAGAAGTCAATAAAGATTTAGCCCGCCGCCAGCAGGGGTATGGCCGGGGTGGACGGATGAAGATTGAAAAGGATCAAGTGGAAGTGTTATCCGGGATGCGGTTTGGGCAAACGCTGGGTAGTCCGTTGACGTTATCTATACGGAACCGGGATTGGGAAAATTGGCAGGAGAAGATGTCTCCTACCGGTGAGCCGGCTGGAGAGGCGGTAACTTCGCCACGTCCTGGACATGCGGATTTGGCCGGGCTTCTTAAATATGAACGGCAGGATGTGCGCGACATTCTAGAGCGGGCTAGCGCCCGCGAAACTGCAGCCAGAGTGGCTGTAGGCGCAGTAGCCAAGCAACTTTTGGAGAGAGCGGGAATCGCCGTTTTTTCGCATGTAGTAAACATTGGCGGTGTGGGGATTGACGTTAAACTTACGTATACCGCTACGGAATTAGCGGATAAACTGGAAGACTCCGAGTTATCCTGCGCTGACTCGATAGCCGAAGCCAAAATGAAAGAGGCGATCCGTGTCGCGAAAGAAAAAGGGGATACGTTAGGCGGGATTTTTGAAGTGGTAGTAACCGGCCTTATGCCGGGACTGGGAAGCCACGTGCATTGGGATCGCCGACTGGATATGAGATTAGGCGGCGCGTTGATGTCTATCCAGGCGATAAAGGGCGTGGAGTTTGGCGCTGGCTTTGGGTTTGCGGCTTTGCCCGGCAGTCAGTCCCATGATGAGATTTTTTTTGATGCGGAGGAGGGCTATTTTCGTGGTAGTAATCGGGCCGGCGGGGTGGAAGGCGGGATTACGAACGGCCAGGATATTATTGTCCGATCGGTTATGAAACCTATCCCTACATTGATGACACCGCTGGCTTCTGTGGACATAACTACGAAAAACGCGGTAATGGCGAACACGGAGCGGAGCGATGTTTGTGCGGTAAGTGCCGCGGCGGTAGTGGGGGAAGCAATGGCGGCTATTGTCATTGCCGAAGCGGTTTTAGAGAAATTTGGCGGGGATTCCATTGGCGATATGGTACAAGCTGTTGAGCGGTATCGTACCCGTCTGGGTGTGTGCTAACTATGGGGCCGCATTTCAAGAATATTGTACTTATTGGTTTTATGGGTACAGGAAAAACAAGTGTTGGCCGCCTTTTGGCTGCACGGCTGGGAAGGCTGTTTGTTGATGTCGATAAGCAAATTGAAGTTATGAACGGTATGGAAATTAAGGAGATGTTTTCCGCCTACGGGGAAGAGTATTTCCGGCAAAAAGAAGCGGAAGCCGTGCGGAAAATTTCCCGTCGTCACAGAACTGTGATTGCAACCGGCGGCGGTGTAGTCCTTAATCCTCAGAATATGAGAAACTTAGCCAAAACCGGTATTATAATTTCTTTAACAGCTTCTGTGTCAACTATTTTGGAACGTACGGGACGAAGGAATACCCGTCCGCTTCTGAATCGTCCAGACAGGGAAGAAGTGGTGACTAAGTTGTTAGAAGAACGGGAAGAGCTTTATAAAAAGGCGGATTTTATTATTGATACTGATGGAGCTTCTCCTTATCAGGTTTCCGACCGAATTATTTTACTACTAAAGAAGGGGGGCTTTATCCGTGGCTGAAATAACTGTGAACTTACCTCAGGGGGCATATGGTATCCATATTATGCCGGGGGCCATCCAAAGGATAGGGCAGTTGATGCGAAACTTGGGAATGCAAGGAATGGCGCTGGTGGTTTCTGACGAAAACGTTGGAGCTCTCTATGGTGCTGCGGTGCTGCATTCGCTTACGGAGTGCGGGTGTAAAGCGGAATTAATCTGTGTGCCTCCCGGTGAAGGTTCGAAAAGCTTAGGTGTGGCAATGGAGCTATATACTAAGGCTGTGACCATGGGACTTGACCGCCGGTCGCCAGTGATTGCACTAGGCGGCGGTGTTGTAGGAGATCTTGCAGGATTTGTTGCGGCCACGTATCTTAGGGGAGTTCCTTTTATTCAGATACCGACGACGCTTTTGGCAATGGTGGATTCCAGTGTTGGCGGAAAAGTAGCGGTTAATCATGAGTTAGGGAAAAATCTTATCGGGGCTTTTTATCAGCCGCGGTTGGTGGTAGCTGATTTAGATGTTTTATCCACGTTGCCGGAGCGGGAGCTTATTGCCGGATTGGCGGAAGTGATTAAGTACGGAGCCATTCATGACACTGATTTCTTCAACTATCTCAACCGGAATTGCGCCGCGCTGATGAAAAAAGAAGAAGGCGTTCTTACGGAAGTTATTAGTCGCTGCTGCCGAAGCAAGGCTTGGGTGGTAGAACAGGATGAAAAGGAAAATAACCTTCGGATGATCCTAAATTTTGGACATACGATTGGTCATGCTATTGAGGCGGAGACAGATTATACGGGTTACCGGCATGGCGAAGCTGTGGCCGTTGGGATGTATGCGGCGTCTTTAATCAGCCGAGAACTTGGCCTGTGCACTAGCCAAACGGTAGAAGCCATGCGCGAAATAATCCAGCGATTTTCCCTGCCGCTTACCGCCCGTGAGTGCAGTCCTGAACGGTTAATGACTTTTTTAAAGCGGGATAAGAAAAGTGTGGACAATGTGGTGCAATGGGTGCTTATACAGGCTCCGGGTGAAGTGGTGATAGAACGCGGTGTAAACGAGGCTGTTCTTCGTTCGGTGCTGGAACAAATTACATAATAATTTCCTTGGTAGCGTAGTTTTTTTGTATTGTAGTCTTTCAAAGGATGTTCATCGAGAGAATTATAAACAAGTTAAATATTTCATGGACTGTATAGTCGGTTTTTGCAGGAGTCTATAGGGGGTAGTCGAATACAAAACTATTGTGGTGTAAAATGAATTTTCGACGGCGGAGGAAAATAGTGTGAAAGCAAAAAGCAAGGCTATGAAATGGGTAATCATTATAGCAGTGGTCTTGATAGGTATTATTGGTTACCGGATTTATGCGAATCTTGCAGCCAATAAGGAACGTGCAGCCAGGGTAACGGCTGGTAGCGCAACAACAGTGGAACTAGGGCATGTAACCAGACAGGATATCCGCCCTGTACAAACATTTTCGGCGAATCTGGAACCACTTTGGAGTGCTGATATTTCGTCCAAAGTAGATGGACGTATTGACAGACTGTACGTAGACGAAGGGGATTATGTTTCAGCCGGGGCTGTCATTGCTACTCTTGATACCGCGGAATTGGCGGCGCAAGTTGCCCAATCCGAAGGCAGCAAGTACTCGGCCCTGGCAAATTTGGAACAGGCCGAAATGGATTTACGGAGAAACTCCGCTTTGGCAGAACAAGGGGCGGTATCGCAGCAAGCGCTTGATACTGCAAGAATCAAGCGGGATTTAGCGGTAGGGCAGCTACGGACAGCAGAGGGGGCGCTGGCGCAACTGCGTGAACGTTTGAATAATGCTCAGGTGGAAGTGCCAAGAAACGGTATTGTAACCAAACGCTATTTGCAGTCGGGCTATTATGCAAAGACTGGATCTGCTATTATTACACTCGCCGACACGACTTCTTTGCTGGTAAAGGCAACCATTGGCGAGGCTCAATTGATGGATGTTACCGTTGGTTCGCAGGCTGTAGTTACGATAAATGCACTCGGGGGACAGCAATTTACCGGTACGGTGACGCGGATTTCTCCGGCGGCAACTTTGCCGGCACGTTCCTTTACTGCGGAAATTACAGTGATTAATCCCGAGGGTAAACTTAAACCGGGTATGTTTGCGAAAGCCGACGTGCCGGGACAGGTTCATGCCAACGCGCTGGTAGTACCGGAAGGAGCGTTGGTGTTAAAGGAAGATCAAAAGACGGTTTTTGTTGTTATGCCCGATCACAGAGTGCAGCAGAAGCTGATTAAATTAGGCTATGTCGGGGGCGGTTGGGCGGAAGTGCTGGACGGCTTGCAGGAAGGTGATATGATTGTTGTAGCCGGCCATAATAAGCTCAAGGATGGAGCCAGTGTCAATGTTCCGGCCGGGGAAGGTGAAAACTAGGTGGGAATCTTTACTTTTATAAAGCGCCCTGTTTTTACCACTATGCTGGTTATGCTGCTGGTGGTCTTCGGCTTGAGTGCGTATCCTAGTTTAGGTATCGACTTATATCCGGATATTGATCTGCCGTATGTGGTAGTTTCCATAACATACACCGGTGCTTCGCCGGAAGAAATGGAGAGTCTGGTCACCAAGCCTGTCGAGGATGCCGTTAGCTCGGTATCCGGGATTAAGACTTTGACGTCCACAGCTAAAGAAGGTTCGTCAGTAACGGTTCTTGAATTTGAGTATGGAACCGATCCTAAGCTCATGGCGAATGATGTTCGCGAAAAAGTGGCGGGTATTCGGAAAAAGCTGCCGGATGATATTGATGAACCCACGGTGCAGAGGGTTGATCCCAGTTCACAGCCCATTATGTATTTCAGCTTGTCTTCGGACAGCCGCAGCCGCGGGGAAATCCGTAAAATCGCAAGCGATGTGGTTAAGGATGAACTGCAGAGGCTTGATAGTGTAGGGGCAGTAAATGTGTATGGGGCGTCTGAACGTGAAATTCACATCTATGTCGATCCCCGACAGCTTGAAGGCTATAATATCAGCATTCAACAAGTATATAATGCTATCAATAATCAGAACGCGGATACTCCTGGCGGCAGGGTAAAAGAAAAAGGTACGGAAATTACCGTGCGGACGCTGGGAAAATTCCAATCGGTGGATGAGATTAAGAACGTCGCCGTTGTTAATCAGGATAATAAGCTGATTAAAGTCAGCGATGTCGCTAGGGTAGAAGACGATTGGGCGGAGGAGCGCACGTCCGCGCAGACCAATGGTGTGCCCAGCGTTATCGTGTCTGTACAGAAACAATCCGGCACCAACACGGTGGATGTGTCTGACCGCGTAAAACAACGGATGAAGGATTTAGAGGCCAAGGATTTACCGGGAGACATTAAGGTAGAAACGGTAAGAGACAGTTCCAAATACATTCGCAGCAGTGTGGAAGACGTTATGACCTCCCTGGTATTTGGCGGTATCTTGGCCGTGGTTATCACCTTCTTGTTTCTCCAGGACTACCGGGCTACGTTAATCGGAGCACTGGCTATTCCAACCTCGATTATAGCCACCTTCTTTTTGATGAAGGTTATGGGATTTACACTCAATACCATGTCGCTTATGGGGCTGAGCTTGGCTGTCGGTATACTTATCGATGATGCCATTGTGGTTATCGAAAATATTTTCCGTCACCTCGAACAGGGGAAACCGCCGAAGGAAGCGGCTAGGGATGGTACCGGGCAGATTGCACTGGCGGTATTGGCGACTACCTTTTCCATTTTGGCAGTGTTTGTACCTATTGGTAACATGAAAGAAGTTATTGGTCAGTTTTTCAAACAGTTTGGTATGACTATTGCCTTTGCAGTAGCATTCTCCTTATTTGTCGCTTTTACGATGACACCGATGCTTTCGGCTTATTGGATGAAGAAAATTGACCATAGTGAGGCCGGGAAAATTAAGGGAAGGCTGCGCTGGATTCAGAGTATGCTCGACGCTTGGGAAGAGGCGTTTCTGAATGTCCGCGAAATCTATAAAGATGTCCTTGGCTGGGCGCTCAAAAGGCCCTGGAAGGTTATCATGCTGGCGGTAGCGGCTTTTGTCTTGTGTTTGGTACCATTAGCCTTAGGGGCGATTGGCAGTGAAATGACGCCGACGTATGATTCGGGCGAATTCCAGATCAATGTGGCAGCTCCGGCCGGAACTTCGATAGATAAAATGCGGGAGTATGTTGCGCCGTTGGAAAAGGAAGTAAATAATATTCCTGAACTGGATACGGCGTTTATGGTCATTGGCAGTCAGAATCAAGGCGTTTATAAAGCAACGATTGGTGTAAAATTAAAAGATACCGGTGACCGGGCGCGGTCATGGAAGGATATTGTCTTTCATTCGAAGTCGGTAGGAGACTTTTTTGCCGGTGTGCATTCTAAATTTACAGTGCGGTCCATGCAGGATATTATGGATGAGTTGCGTATTAAATTCCGCAATGTGGAAGGCTTGAAAGTATCGGTTTTAAGCCAGCAGGGAATGGGCGGCGGCGGTGACGCACGTCCTGTGCAAATCGGTCTGCGCGGCGGTGATCTGGGGATACTAAAAGAGCTTTCGTTGGAACTGGCTGATAAAATCCGCAAAGTATCGGGGGCAACCGATGTGGATACATCAAGCGAACAGTCCCAGCCGGAAGTTCAGGTGCGGTTTGATCCGGCCAGGATGGCGGCTGCAGGAGTGAATGCTTCATCTGCCGGGACGGTAATAAAAATGGCTTTCCTGGGCTTGGTAACTACTAACGAGTATAATGTTGCAGACAGTGATTATAATATCCGGGTACAGTTAAATCAGGCTTCCCGTCTAAATCCGAGCGATGTGGCGGACTTACGCATCGCGTCGCAAAGCGGCTCGTTTGTCCGCTTGGGTGATATTGCCGATGTTAAATTTTCGTCCGGTCCGACTCAGATTGACCGGGAGGGGCGGCAGCGCCAGGTTATTGTGTATGCCAATACGGTGGGCACTACGCCAGGCGATTTGGTCAAAACAATTGAAAGCACACTAATCCCCCAAATGAATTTTCCTGTTGGCTACGGCTATAAACTGGTTGGTCAAACCCGCCAGCAGAAAGATTCGTTTAAAGAGATATTTGGAGCGCTGCTGCTGGCCATTATCCTCATTTACATGGTTCTGGCAGCTGAATTCGAAAGCTTTATCCATCCCGTTACCATTATGATTTCTCTCCCCTTTTCGCTTATTGGGGCGATTGTCGGACTATTGGTTACCGGGAAAACCTTAAGTATTATTTCACTCATCGGAATTATCATGCTGATGGGGATAGTTACCAAAAACGCAATTTTGCTGGTGGACTATACCAACCAATTGCGTCTTAGCGGCCTGTCTTTGGAAGCGTCGCTGATAGAAGCCGGTTCCGTACGGCTGCGGCCTATCCTTATGACGACGATGGCGATGATCTTCGGGATGGCACCTATTGCTTTGGGGATTGGTTCTGGGGCAGAACTTCGTCAATCCATGGGGGTGGTTCTCGTGGGAGGATTAATTACTTCAACTATGTTAACGCTTATTGTAGTGCCGCTGTTTTATCTGCTAATTGAAAGAATGCTTGAGCGGTTTGGTAAGCATAAAAAGGCAGATTCCGCCAATATAGCCGGATAAACGGTCAAAGATAGAAAAGAGGCTGTGTGAAAACACAGCCTCTTTTCTATCTTTGACCGTTATGAGTAAAGGATTACTTATCCTCCAATTTTTTCTTAATAAGGGTTTTTACGTCCGTCTCTATTTTTTGATTGTTTGCGTCGATAACGTCAATCATGGCTTTAAGCATGGACATCAGAGCACGTTGAAATGCTTCCTCGTTATCTTTGCTTTTTTCCATTCGTTCGTCAAAAAATTGTCTGTGGAGTTTGCCTAGTTCCTTACGTGAATAACCTACGCCCATTTGGTAGAACACCACCTTATTTATTATGTATTACAGATTTCAACGCAATTCGAGGATTTCCTTCGTTCTGAGCAGTATAAAAATAAAAATAGCGTATTAGTAAACTATTTAAGTTAATTTTTTAGGCCCGGTTGTTATTTGCAGCAGGAAAGAAAGTTGTTTTGTCGAAATGGTTATCTCGAAAGAAAGTTTTCCAAAATAAGAAAGTATTTAGTCGTTTTGGACACTTAAAAGGCGAATTATCTAGGGCGCGTGTGTGGCCGGAGGTGACGGGTATTAAGCAGGTAAAGTTGCAAAATGTTAAGGAAAGCATGACGCTGGCCCGAGATGTAATAAATCAATATGGCAATGTTCTTGTTAATAAAGGGGTACAAATAAGAAAGGAAATCTTGGTGTATCTGGAAAAGCATAAGATTGATTCGGTTTGGATTATAGCAGAAAAAGCGGGGCGGGAAGCTGTAAACCGGGAAATTACTGAAGTTACTAGCCTTATTACCACTGCGACGCGGCGAAAGATGATACAGTATTTGCAGAACTCTTTTCGTAAAGGGAACATTGTTTATAACTTAACGTGTTTGCGTGAGGCTGTAGAAGAGGCAGTCCAGGAAATTTCGCAGCAGGAAACTCTGCTTATCTATTTAACAGAAACACGACAAAAAGCGGATTATTTATATGGCCATTGCGTGGATGTCGGGGTATTTGCCATTGTTCTTGGTATGGCAATGGGATTGCCTCGCGAGGATATCTGCATATTAGGTATTGGCGGTTTGCTGCATGATTATGGTAAGACGACCATACACCATAGTATTTTAGAAAAAGAAGGATCATTGACTTCCGATGAATTTGAGCGAGTAAAAACACATGCTTCAGCCGGGTATAATATATTGCGCACGGAAACCCAGGTAGATCATCGCATTGCGCTAATGGCACTGCAACACCATGAGAGGCCGGATGGACAGGGTTATCCTTGGGGGATTACACAGGAAAAAATTGATCCGCTTGCTAAGATCGTGGCGGTAGCCGATGTATACGATGCTTTAACTACAGACCGCGTGTATCGCTCGGCTATCGCGGTTTATAAGGCTAAGAAAATTATCAGTGACGGTTCGGGAACGCAGTTTGATTCGCAGGTGGTTCAAGCACTTAACCGGGTTGCTGTTCCTTATTATGTGGGCAATTCCGTCATGTTGAATAATGGATTGGCTGGCGCTGTGCTTAGAATCAATAGTCAGGATCCATCCCGCCCGATTGTGTGGACGCGAGAAGGTTCTATTAATCTTCTTACTAATCAGGATGTTATTATTACGGCTGTTATATAGCAAGCTGCCAAAGAAAAATTCTTTGGCAGCTTGCTATATTTTCGGGGAATGAGCGCCAAGCTTGGACGAAAAGTAGACACAACCCTTGTTTTTTGAATAATATACAGTGACGATTGTTGTCATGGAGGTGGCGGTTAGTGGAATTGCAGAATTTCCACCTCGTGTCGCACCGGGGAGCTGAATTCGGGGATGTTTTGTCATTAATCCAGTTACAAAACTCATATATAAACCAAATCTATAAGCTGGTGTATCTGCTGAACGGGGATTTGGCTATTGCCGGTAACAGCGAGTTTAGGGAATTTACGGTGCATTTTAATATATTTGCCCAGCACCAGGCGGGTAGTGAGGGCTTTAGCAAGGCAATCGAAGCTGTGCAAGTGTTTCATTATGTGCTGTTGGAAAAACTTCTGGATAGTCAAGTATTAGCGGCTGCGGAGCAGCTTGAAATGGCTGCCAGCCACTTGGAAGTCTTCTTTCGAGATAAAAGAATGCGAGGCAACCAACAGGTAGTATTATTAAATCAGAGTATAAACCTTTTGGAAGAGACCCAACTTAGAATTATGGAAAACTTAGAGACCTTGTTAACAGGCTGCAGGGAAAAGCACTTTCAAAACTAACGGTGAATTTTGCTGTTGCTCAGGTAGAACACAGTGTGGTAAAATGAGGACATACTAGTCGTCGTAAAGGCACAGGGGGAAAACTTGTGCTTTTTTTTTGCTATCATTAGGAGGAAAATTATGTCTGACTATGAAAAATTAAAGCGACTGAATGACATTCTTTTATCACTAACCAGTGCGGTTGTTGCTTTCTCTGGCGGAGTTGATAGTACGTTTCTGGCGGCGGCGGCTCAAAGAGTGTTAAAACATAAAGTGATTCTGGTGACCGCTTGCTCAGATACTTCGCCGGTAGGAGAAATACTTGCGGCAGAGAGTTGGGCCGCCGCCCAGGGATTCCAGCTTGTTTTGCTCAACACCGGAGAACTTAATAATAAAGAATTTACCGCAAATTCGGCGGAGCGTTGCTATCATTGTAAGAAAGAACGTTTTACCAGTCTGACTGATTGGGCAAAAGAGCACGGCTATGCCTGGGTTATTGAAGGAAGCAATCTGGATGATTTAGCCGATTACCGGCCGGGAATGAAAGCCATCAAGGAATTGGAAAAGGTGCGAAGTCCGCTGCTTGAAGCTGGTCTGACCAAAGCGGAAATTAGGGCTTTGTCGAAGGCGTGGGGGCTGATCACCTGGAATAAGCCAAGTGCGGCTTGTCTGGTTTCAAGGCTGGCGTATGGGATGCCAATTACCTCCCAAATACTAAAACAGGTGGACTTGGCGGAAACTCTGGTACGTAAATTTTGCCCGGGGCAGGTGAGGGTCCGGCATCATGGTAATCTTGCCAGGGTTGAGGTCGAGGAGATTTCTAAAATAGTTCAACCCGGAATAGCGCAAGCTATTACGCAAGGATTGAAAGAACTCGGGTTTACCTATGTTACTGTGGATATGACGGGATATCGTACCGGAAGTATGAATGACGTGCTTAGTTGAGGTGTGAAATGGATATGAACAGGATTACAGCGCTTCTTACACAGTTTCAGAGGGGTGAAATTTCTTTGGAAGAAGCGGTTGGATCGTTAGAAAAATGGCCGTTTGAGGATTTGGAATATGCTAAAATTGATCACCATCGGAAAGAAAGGCAAGGCTTTGCTGAGGTGGTATTTGCTCAGGGGAAAACGCCGGTTCAGGTTGCGGGCATTATAGAGCGACTAGTTGCCGCCAACACGAATGTACTAGCCACTCGTGCCAATGAGGAGCATTTCTTGGCTGTTAAGAAGGTAGTACCTGATGCTAAGTATTACGATACAGCCAATCTGATTATTGTTAAAAGAGAAGAAACAGTCTTGGATGAAAAACGGTATATCTTGGTCATGACTGCCGGAACCAGCGATATTCCGGTTGCTGAGGAAGCGGCTCTGACGGCAGAAATCATGGGAAACTGCGTAAAGCGTGTGTTTGATGTCGGAGTGGCTGGGATACACCGGTTGTTAGCTCAGAGAAAAGTAATCGAAGAAGCTAATGTCCTTATTGTTGTCGCTGGTATGGAGGGCGCACTAGCCAGCGTAGTCGGCGGAATGGTGGACAAGCCGGTTATCGCCGTACCTACCAGTGTGGGGTATGGAGCCAGTTTTGGCGGCGTAGCCGCATTGTTATCTATGTTAAACAGCTGTGCGGCGGGGGTAGCTGTGGTGAATATTGACAATGGCTTTGGCGCGGGCCGGATGGCCAGCATCATCAATAAGATGAGGTGAAGGTATGAGAACAATCTGTTTGGACTGTTTTGCCGGAATCAGCGGCAATATGTTTTTAGGCGCCATGCTTGATTTGGGGGTGCCGGAGGAGGTTTTGCGGACTGAACTGAATAAGTTGGAGCTGAGTGGGTATGAATTGGTGGTACAGAAAGTGCTGAAACAGGGAATCAGTGCTGTATATGTTGACGTCAGGCTGGAACATCAGCATCATCACCGCGTGTTATCGGATATATACAAGATTATTGAAGAGGCTTCGCTGAGTGAAGTTGTTCGGGACGTAAGCAAAAGAGTGTTTTTAAAATTGGCGGAGGCGGAGGCAACGGTTCATGGAACCACCATTGATACCATTCACTTCCACGAAGTCGGAGCCGTCGACGCTATCGTAGACATCGTGGGGGGGGCTATTTGCCTTGATTATTTAGGTGTGGAACGTATATACACTTCAAAGTTGCGTACAGGAAATGGCTTTGTCAAATGCAGTCATGGGACTATGCCGGTGCCCGCACCGGCTACTGCCGAGCTTTTGAGGGGATTTCCCTATGAAACAGGCGACATTCAGAAGGAACTGGTAACTCCAACTGGAGCCGCGCTGGTAGCAGCCCTGTGCCAGAAAAGCGCCTATATGCCAGAAGGGTTTATCAGTGAAAAGGTTGGATATGGTGCGGGAACGTGGGATTTAGAGATACCCAATGTATTACGCTCAATCGTGGGTGAAATGCGTACGTTTGAACAGCTCGAAAATCTCTTGGTTGTTGAGGCGAACATCGATGATCTTAATCCGCAAATATATCCTTATGTAATTGAAAAGCTTTTAGCTATGGGCGCGAACGATGCTTGGGTTACCCCCATTGTCATGAAAAAAGGCCGGCCAGCGGTTACTCTTTCCGCATTGATTGAGGATAATTTAAAAAATATGGTGCTGGAATTAATTTTGGCGGAAACCACCACTATTGGTGTTCGATTTTATCCGGTAGGGAGATTGGCCGCCGAACGGCATTCTATTTATGTGGATACCGCATGGGGCCCGGTCAGGACAAAGGTCTCTTCCTACCAAGGGATTGTACACAGCATTTCTCCCGAATTTGAAGATTGCCGCCGTCTGGCGGAAGAAGCGGATAGACCGTTAAAAGAGGTGTGCCAGGAAGCCCTTTCCAAGGCGTGGATGCTATATGGTTCCGGACATAACCAATCTTAGGCGGATTTTGGCTAAGGCTATTGGAGGAAAAATGGAGAATTTTGTCTAATAACATAAAAGACACCTAGCAGCGTACGCTGCGGATAAAAATCGGTATACTAAGAAAATGTAATATAAGGGGTGGTATGGATGAAAGCCGTTGTATTACTGTCCGGCGGTCTTGATTCAACTGTTTGTATGGCTGTAGCAATCAACGCAGGGTATGAGGTATTGCCAATAAGCTTTGATTATAACCAGCGGCATAGCCGCGAACTTGATTCTGCACGCAAGGTTGCGGCCCATTTTGGGGTAAAAAAACATCTTGTGATAAAAACCAATATGGATGATATTGGTGGCAGTGCCCTTACCGATCAGGAAATTAGCGTACCGGTCGGGGATGTAACCAGGGGAGATATTCCGGCTACTTACGTTCCCGCCCGGAATTTGATTTTTTTAAGTTATGCGTTAGGATATGCGGAAGTGACCGGGGCGGATAAAATTTATATTGGTGTTAATTCTCTGGATTATAGCGGATACCCGGATTGTCGGCCTGAGTTTATCCAACTCTTCCAAAAACTGGCTGATTATAGCACGAAAGCCGCGGTTCAGGATGGGCGATCCATTACGGTAGAAACACCGCTTCTTGAGTTGACGAAACAACAGATTGTCTTACTCGGCAGCAAGCTAAAAGCTCCTCTACATTTAACCAGCAGCTGCTATACTGGCGGCCCAAAGGCTTGCGGCAAATGCGACAGTTGTCTTTTGCGGCTAAAAGGCTTTGCCGAGGCAGGAATTGTTGATCCTATTTCTTACGAAAGCTAAATTATGAGCGGTGGTAATGTATATCCGCTTACCGGGGGTATATAGAATATGAAAGATGTACAGAATTTAATAGATGAGCGGGGCATAGCCATTCAAAAAGTCGGTGTGAGCGAGGTACACTTACCGTTTCTTATTAAAACCAAGGCAGGCGGTCTGCAGTCGGTGTTGGCGAACATAAAGCTAGTGGTGGATTTGCCGAAAGAATATAAAGGGACTCATATGAGCCGGTTTATTGACATACTAAACGAGTGGCGGCAGAAGCCCATCTCGGAGAAAGAGATGGCTCTGATTCTGTCGGATATTATTGAGCGGCTGTCGGCGCAAAGAGCGCATATGGAGTTTTCATTTAAATATTTCATTGAGAAAGAAGCGCCTGTTAGTGGCATGAAGAGTCTACTTGATTATGATTGTCAGTTTTTCGGCAATTTGGTGCGCGGAGAAGAGTTGGATTTTACTTTGGCTGTAGCGGTTCCGTTTACGTCGGTTTGTCCTTGCAGTAAGGAAATATCCTTATATGGAGCGCATAATCAACGGGGGTTGATGCGTGTAAAACTCAAGCACCGTCCAGTCAACTTTATTTGGATAGAAGATTTGGTTACAAAAATGGAAGCGCAAGGAAGCGCGCCTTTATATTCGCTATTAAAACGGGAAGATGAAAAATATCTTACGGAAAAAGCCTACGAGAACCCTAAGTTTGTTGAAGACGTACTCCGAGATTTGGTACTTATGCTTAGGGGGCTAAACGGTGTGACTTGGTTTGAGGTGGAATGTGAAAATTATGAGTCTATCCACAACCATAGTGCGTATGCCGCCCATACCGAGGCGTTATAAAATTCCCTTGCATTGACATGAGTAGTACCGGTGCGTGAATATACCTTATGGTAGTACCTGAAACTAGCAGCTGTGAGGTAGCAGAATGAACTGGAAGAGCTTTATCGCTGAGTGTCGGGAAGTAAAAGTGTGGCTTCAAGGGCAGGGCATTGGCCAGGCCGATTTGCTGTTAATGAAGATATTGTTTTTTGCTTTTCGCGGTGGTTTAGCACCTGAAACTGTTTTTTTAGAGGCTCTTTCCGAAGTACAGGAACATAAAGAAAATGCTCTTAAAACCAATTGTTCAAGAGATTTGCCCGATTCAATTTATAAAATTATTGCCCGGTGGCTGCTCATTTTTCCAGGTGATTCTTGGTTATTGGGTGAAATTTATGAAAACCTGGCTCAGCAGCGGCGAAAGGTAGGCCTGTTTTATACAACTCCGGACGTCATCGAGTATATTCTCAGGTACACAGTTAAAAAAGTTGACATTATTGCCAATCCGGCTGTGAAGATTCTTGATCCTGCCTGTGGCAGCGGAAATTTTTTGCTAAAGGCCTATGATGCTTTATTCGATATATATAGGGAGCATCGTTTCCAATTGGCCCAAAAATTCCCGGGTGAGGATTGGTCGGACGATGGCATCCATCGCCGAATTATTCAGGTCAATTTGTGGGGGGCCGATATTGACGTCGTTGCTGCCGGAGTGGCCAGAGAAGCGTTGCTTTTGAAGCGTCCATCTGCTAGAAAACTACTTATGCCTAATGTGATTGTGTGTGACAGTCTCCAGCTAGAGCAAAAGGATAGCCGGGATTTTTGGCTGTCGACATATGATTATGTCATTGGCAATCCGCCCTATTTGTCGTTTGGTCTCAGAGGAACGCAGCGTCTTGAGACCGGGTATGCTTCCTATTTAAGGCAAGCGTTTCCCGAGACTGCCGAATATAAACTCAGTTATTATGTTTTATTTATGGAGCGGGGCATTCGTATGCTTAAGCAAGGCGGGAAACTGGGATTTATTGTGCCTGACAGTTTTTTGCTGGGGCGTTATTATTCTAAAATCAGGCGGTACATTTTAGAAAATACAACGATAGATACCCTTAGCTATGTTTTGGCTCCGGTATTTAAAACAGCCCAGGTAGGACGGGCGGTTATTTGTGTTTTTACCCGCGAAAATGACACTGAGGTCCGGCAGCAGCACAAAATAGTCATTCGCCAGATTCGAGAGTTGAAGGATTTTAAAGGGGTCGACGAAGGGTGCGCACTTGCGCAAAATTATTATGCTGGGCTGCCGTATAACCGGTTCCGCTTATTTACCGATTTGACGGTTAAATCCTTGATTGATAAAATAGAGTTTGGAAGTAATTCCCTTAAGGACTTTTCGACTGGTCATACCGGCATACGGTCATTAACCAAACAGACGGATATTATATTGTCTGTTTGCCAGGGAGACACCTGGCAGCCGGGGCTGGTATCCGGTGCGCAGGTGGAGCGATACGGAGTTACGTATGAAGGGCACTGGCTTAATATCCATCCTGGCGCTTTGTATAAAGGCGGATGGGACGTAACGGTAGTCAAACAGCGAAAAATACTTCTACGGCAAACAGGGTATTCTTTAACTGCTTGCCTGGATGAACACGGGTATTACCACTTAAACAATTTACATAGTTTTATAGTAAAAAGTAATAGTGCGGTAAGTTTAGAGTATCTACTACTGCTGCTCAATTCCAGGTTGATGGCGTTTTATTATCATGCCATATCTTTAGAATATGGGAGGGCTATGGCCCAGACGGATATAGATACGCTTGAACTTCTACCTGTCCGAGTAGATGCGGATGTAAATTTGCAAGCCATGCAGTTGGTAGAGGTTATGCAGGACCTGGTTCGGCGTAGAGGGCAGGGGGAGGAATCGGTTTCCGCTAAGATTGCGGCTCTAGAAGATTTTTTTAATCAATTAGCCTATCATGTTTATAATATTTCCAGTGAAGAAATCCGGCTAATAGAAGAGTTTGAAAAGAAGCTGTCTCAGGGAAATTGCCGTAAGGCATCCCGGAGGGAAAAGTAGGAAGATCTATATTAGGCTACAAGCTTAGAGGAAATGGAAGCCTTGAGGAAGAAAAATACAAGGGAGCCAGAACTAAGGCTCCCTTGTACCTTGATTATTTTCCGGTAGTTGTTCCGGCGTTTTTCTTGCTACCGCTTTGGCTGCCAGCGTTTTTCCCCTGATTTTGTCCGCCGTAGTCATTATTGGCGTCATACTTGGCTGTTAGTGTGCTGTTTAACATGGAGCTGCTTGCTCCGGTGTCTTCTGACTGCTTGGAATAGTCGTTATTGGCATCCTGGGTAGCGGTGAGAGTGCCGTACTTCGCCTTGGAGTCTAGATTTTTTTTATCCACAAACAAAACCTCCTTAAATAGTTGTATGGATCCTCTTTATTTTTTGTTTGTCTCTCTAAAGCCATACCTGGAATTTGCTGAAAAATAGAATGACTTTATAACGGTAATGATATGAGAAGAGTATTTTGGTACTATTGCGAGGGTTGAGGGCTGTGAAAAAACTTATTATTAATGCAGATGACTATGGACTTCATACGGCGGTTAATCAGGGGATTATCTCTGGCCATATTGCAGGATGTGTGACCAGTACAACCTTGATGGCTTGCGGCAGTGCTTTTGAGGATGCCATCGAGAAAGCGTTGGAACATCCTAGCTTGGGAGTAGGGGTTCATCTTACCTTGGTAGGCGAAAAACCATTGACGGATGCCGAGCGGATACCTACGCTCGTGGAAGAGGATGGACGCTTTCCGGACAGCTACCCGAAGGTTATGGCCCGGTGGCTTCGCCGACAAATTAATTTGGACGAGGTGTATACCGAACTATATGCGCAGGTCAAAAAAGCGGCAGAAAGCGGCTTAGCGCTGACACATGTAGATAGTCATCAGCATTTGCATGTTTTACCGGGAATTATTGATTTAGTACTCAAACTGGCAGGGGAATTTGCGATTCCGGCTATCAGGATTCCGTCTGAACCCTTTCTCTTTACAGGTGGATATCCTTTTTCTGTTGGCAGGGTAATTGGCAGATCCGGCCTGTCTACTTTTGCGCTTTTGGCAAGACGCAAAGCAAGACGCAAGGGCTTAAAAGCGCCGGATCATTTTTTCGGCATGCTGGCAGGAGGTCATATGGAGGAAAAGTATTTGCTAGCTATTCTGGACAAGCTGCCTGATGGCGTTAGCGAGATCATGATGCATCCCGGCGGTGACGATGCCGCGCTGCGCGCCGCATATACCCATTGGGATTTAAGCTGGCAGGCCGAACTTAAAGCAGTGCAGAGCAGTACGGTTCGGCGGCGTCTAGTGGAACGCGGTATAACTTTAGTGTCGTATAAGGAGTTAGTGAATGGGTAAATTTTATAAGCGACTGATTTTCCTTATCTTGCTGACAGGAGGCATATCCGGCGCAGTAATTTACTTTACGCTTGATATCAATACCTTGCGCTATTTAACAGATTTTCGCCCTTGGTCGCTGGTCGTGGTGGCTCTCTTATGGACAATAGGGATGTATTTTGATGGAACGCGTCTTTTGCATCTGGTGCGTATTTCCGGGCAGACGGTTTCTCTGCTGCAGGCGGTACAGGTTATTTTCAGTAATTATTTTTTAGCATTATTAACTCCGGGAGCAGCGGGAGGCGCAGTAGCGCAGGTCATGTTCCTAAAACGGGCCGGTGTCCCTATCGGTATAGCCGGAGTTGTGGTTTTCATCCGTACGCTCATGTCCATTTTGTTTTTATTGTTGTGCTTGCCGCTCATTTTCTATCTTGATCCCGGTCTTCTGCCATGGATTCCGCCGGAAGTACTTATTGGAGCGTCATTATTGCTTTTGGGCAGCTGTATTTTTATTGTCTGGTTTTTACGGTCGGGTATGTCCACGTTATTAGTGGTAAAATGGACAAAACGGTTTAAGCCCGCCCGTCGTCGCAAAATTTTTGCGCTGTACCGTGATATTCGTGGAGCTGTGTTTATGATGTTGAAAGCTCCATACAGTATGCTTCGAGTGTTTATAGAGTCGGGGATTAGCTTGGTCTCCTTGTATAGTGTCGTGCCGATTTTATTTTTAGGCTTGGGTATTGATTTTGCATGGTACATAGTGCTAGGCAGGATGATTTTTATAAATATCTTACTGTATTTTGCGCCTACGCCGGGCGGGTCCGGTATTGCCGAAGGCGGGTTTGTTCTATTATTTGGGGCGCTTGTGCCGCCGGGGACGGTGGGAGTATTGGCAGTGGCCTGGCGTATCGTCCAGGAATATGTTCCGTTTCTTGTAGGTTTCTATTTTGCAGTTAAAGTATTTGGACGGGACTTTTTAATGAATGAGGTAAAGTAGGGGGTATATTATTATGAAGGTGTTAGTTACCGGAGGAGCCGGCTTTATTGGCTCACATATTGTGGAAAAGCTTATCGCGGAGAAATGGGAGGTCGTTGTTCTGGATAATTTAAGTACCGGACGACGGGAAAATGTTCCCTCCACGGCTAAATTGGTGGTTATGGATATTGCCCGTGACAATATACTGCCACTGTTTGAAAAGGAATTATTTGACTATGTCATTCATTTGGCGGCACAAACCTCGGTTCCGGCCTCTTTGGAAAACCCAGAGTTAGACTGCCAAGTGAATATTATGGGGATGATCAAAGTGTTAGAGGCCGCCCGGACTTTTGCGGTTAAACGGGTAATATTTCCTTCCAGCGCCGCCGTGTACGGCAGTGAAGTGGAGCCGCCTATCACCGAAAACGCCGAACTTAAGCCTTCGTCGTTTTATGGTCTTAGCAAACTGACGGCCGAACGCTATTTGCAATTATACAAAGAATTGTATGGTCTGGATTATGTTATACTCCGGTTTGCCAATGTGTATGGTGAGAGGCAGGGAGACGGGGGAGAGGGCGGCGTTATCAGCATATTTGCCCGTAAAATTTTGAGTGGACAGCCGCTAACTATTTTTGGTGATGGAAACCAGACGCGGGATTTTATTTATGTCAAGGATGTTGCCGCTGTCAATATATTGGCTCTTACCTCTCTTGCCGGAGGGATAACGGCGAATATCAGCACAAATACTGAAATTAGTGTTAACCTGCTTACCGAGATTATGGGAAAGGTAAGCGGGAAAGTGGTAGAAAGGGTGTATCTTCCGGCGAGGGAAGGAGATATATACCGGTCTTGCCTGAATAATAGTAATGCAATCAATACGTTTGGCTGGAACCCGGCGACTAAGCTGGAAGAAGGTCTTATCAACACATTAAAGACAGTAAGCGAATAAATAGTGGGGGTATTTATGGGTGGTCAAAGACTAGGATATAGTTTCCTATTGGTTGTGCTTATATCGGCATGGATTTTACTATTCAATCTTGGCGGTCTTCCCTTGACTGACCCGGATGAGCCGGTGTATGCCGAAACGGCTAAGGAAATGATACAGTTCAACGATTATTTATCGCCGCGGATTTTCGGTGAGTTTTGGTATGATAAGCCGCCGATGTACTATTGGCTGGCCGCCGGGTCGTTCAAACTATTTGGCATTAGCGAATTTACAGCACGGTTTCCCTCGGCGCTAGCCGGTATTCTTTGCGTGCTGGCGGTCTATGTTTCCGCCTGCCGCTTATTTAATGAACGGGCGGGTATGCTCAGCGCGCTAGTGCTGGCGACAAGCCTGGAATTCTTTTATGTCGCTAAGGGGTCTGTCACCGACATGACGTTAACGTTGTTTTTGACGGTGGCGCTTCTTGCTTTTCTGGAAAAGCGATATTATTTATTTTATATAGGTGCGGCGCTGGCTACCGTAACCAAGGGGCCTATAGGCCTGGTTTTTCCGGGGACCATAATTTTTCTGCACTGGTTACTGCACCGCAATTTCAAAGAAATATGGAAGATGAAGCTTCCTGCGGGTATTCTTATTTATATGGTAATTGCCGTACCTTGGTATTGGCTGATGTATCAGCATCATGGCGCGGACTTTATTGATACCTTTTTCGGCTTTCATAATTTTGTCCGGTTTACCCAACCTGAACATAATGAAACTTCCGCCTGGTATTTCTTTGTACCGGTACTTATCGCCGGGTTTATGCCTTGGACCGCGGTGATGGTGCAGGCGCTCTGGCGGGTGCTGACCGAGGGGACCAGGAGTTGGCGTTCTCATAGCTTTCTCTTGGTGTGGGCGGCGTTTATCTTTGTTTTCTTTTCCATATCGCAAACCAAGCTGGTATCGTATATCCTTCCTGTTTTTCCGCCTCTGGCTATGCTCGTCGGCTGGTATCTGGATATGATTTGGGAACAGCGGTACGGCTCATCCCGTCCGTTCGCATGGCCAGTACTGTTAACCGTGCTTGGTGGTCTGCTGAGTATGGCTCTTATTATGGCGGCTAAGGAAATACCGGCACTCATGAATGGTGCGATTGCGGCCAGTGTAGTGTTTCTGGCTATGATTTTAGGAGTATGGTACGCGATTTTCCGGAGAGCAGTAGCAACAGCCTTCTGGATACAGGTCTTTGGTATGATTGTATTTTCCATGCTGTTTATGGTTATGCTGCTACCTCCGGCTGTGCCGATGATACAGTCGCGGGATATTTCCGAAGCCTTCCGTGCTCAGTATGACGGCAGTTCTGAGGTGTATGTAGACAAATTCCTACGGCCAGGGTTTGCGTTTTATTCAGGGACATACGGGCGAGAAATAAAGAAAAATGAAATAGAAAACGTTTTAGACAGCGAAGGTAAGGCTTATATTGTTACAAGAATCTCGGAATTTAAGCAGGCAAGTGAAGAAAAACGACAAAAAACGATTATACTAGTGGAAACAGGGGATAAAGTTTTGCTGTTAAAACAATAGTCCGGGAGGCTGCCGAACATGCGTTGCTTGATCGTATTTTTGCTGGCGTTGGCCTTGTTTTTGCCTTTTAACGCTCAAATTGTAATAACTGACCCGGTTGAATCCAATTATGCCTTGACGGCCCAAGAAATGCTTGCAAGCGGCGACTGGTTATCGCCGCGCATCTATGGCCAGTTTTGGTATGATAAACCGGTTATGTTCTACTGGTTGCTAATGATGAGCTACAAAGTTTTTGGTGTTACCGAATTTGCCGCCCGCTTTCCTTCGGCGCTGTTAAGCGCCGCGAGTGTTGCTTTTATCTACTGGTTGGGCTGTCGGATTTTCGGAGCTACGCGACCGGCCCTTTATTCCTCTGCCGTGCTGGCGACTTCTCTGGAATATTGGGTGCTAGCCAGAGCGGTCATCACTGATTCGGCGCTGTTCTTTTTCCTGAGTGCGGCGCTTGGGTTTATGTATCTTGGTCTAAAAGGACAAGGTAAAGTATGGTTTATATTGGCGTATATATTTTCGGGCCTAGCGGTTCTTACAAAAGGCCCGATGGGGATATTGCTGCCGGGGCTTATTGTTGTTTTGTTCATTGTGGTGGAGCGACGGTGGGAGTATATAAAAAAAATGTATCTTTGGCCGGGCTTGGGGATTTTTGCTCTCATTGCGCTTCCATGGTTTTTGGCTATGTATATGGAACATGGAAGTGATTTTGTAAATACCTTTCTAGGGCTGCATAATTTTTTAAGGGCTACTGTAGCCGAACATCCTAAAGACAATGTGTTCTATTATTATCTGGTGCTTTTTCCGGTTAGCCTATTGCCGTGGACCGGTGTGTTTTTTCGGAGTATAATTCAGCGAAAACAGCAGGATGTTCCCTTTCTACTGGTATGGATTGTGGTATTTATCGGTTTTTTTTCGCTTGTGGCTACAAAATATCCCACCTATGTGTTCCCGGCGACCTTTCCCGCCGCTCTTCTAATTGGCTGGCAGCTTGAGGATATGGCGACCAAGCGACAGGCCGAGTGGTGGTGGCTGACGCTTCCCGTACTGCTTCTTTTTTGTGTTGCTGCAATAGCCGCTTATATATTTCTCGTTCCCAATTGGCTGTTTTTTGCCGGACTCTTCACGGTGTGTGGGTTGGCCGTTTTAGTTATCCAACTTGGCGGATGGGGAGGCTTTTTGCCAAAGACTGTGGTCGTAATGATCGCAGTGCTTTCGCTCAGCATTATCTCGATGGCGCTGGTCCCCATAGCACAAACTCGTTCTGCCAAGGAGGCTGTTGCGTTGCTTCCTAAAAGCGGGGCTGTTGTTGCCTCTTATGGCGACTATCCTACATCGGCGGCTTTTTACAGTGGTTATACTATACCGAGCTTGGTAGAGAATGAGGAAGAGTTTGTTTCACAAAACGTGTGGTCGGGAAAGTACACTATGCCAAAAGAAACGGTAGCCGCTTTCTCGGCCCGTACCCTGCATCAGCCCGAAACCTATTTATTGGTGATTAATAAGGATGAGCCGCCGGTCAAAGCAGTGTTGCTAGGGAATTTTGGAAAAATATCTTTGTATAAACGCTTGTTTTCCGAATAATATGTAGTTGTTTGCCTTCAGCTAGGTTTAAGCCTTCAGCAGTTTGTTAATACTAATTATGTGAAACTGCTGGAGGTGAAAATAGTTGGAGTTACTACGGTTGGTTAGTATCCCAGTATTGATAGGATTTATGGTGAGTCTCAAATTTAACCCGTTGCTCGGTGTCGCAGGGCTTGTGATATGGCTGCTTGTTATAGCCTATTTATTGAAACGCTGGCAGGACAGCGCGGAGCAGTAAAAGCCGGTACGGTCTTATTTAACATAATACCAATCGCTTAAGCGCGCGGTTTCGTGCGCTTTTACTATGGCTTTTTTTCTATTTGGCAGGAATCTGCAGGGGGTTGCCAGAATTGTATATAACAAGTAAAACTAAGCGCGGGTATGGTAAGCTATGCTTGTGTAATTGAATTACATATGGAATGGGAACAGGTGCATTTGCTTAATAGGGAAGCCGGGGAAGAACCGGCGCGGTCCCGCCACTGTTATGTTGAGTCTGCTGCGAATACCACTGGGGAAACCGGGAAGGTGCGGATAGGCGATGAAACAAAGCCAGGAGACCTGCCGGTTTCGACACACACCGTTACGACCTACGGAAGATAGGCAGGTGGGTATGTAAATAGCTAGTAGCTGCTTTGTAGTTATTTATATCCCTCTGTTTAGTACAGGGGGATATATTTTTGTCCAAAGCTTGTTGCAAATTACGAGGAGCGTGCAGCGACGGGCGATAAAGCCGGTATATATTATTTCTTGTAATAAAAACTAATTTAGATTTGTTAGGCTTATTAAGGTGCAGAAATTATGTACAGGTAGGGGGAATAACCAATGAAATTGGCCATTATTTCAGTAACCAGAAATGGAGCGGTTTTGGCGGACAAATTAGCAAAGAGCATCCAGCTTCCGGCGGATGTATATGCCCGTCAAGGGAGGGATGCAGGCGGTACGGCGCATAAGTATGACAGCCTTAGCCGTTTGATTGCCGATATCTACCTGCGTTATGAAGGCCTTGTTTTTATTATGGCTGCGGGTATTGTAGTGCGGGTACTGGCTCCGCATGTTCGGGATAAACGCTTTGACCCGGCGGTGGTTGTGCTTGACGAAGCAGGTGAGCACGTAATCAGTTTATTGTCGGGGCATATCGGCGGTGCGAATGAACTTGCCAGGATGTTGGCAGAGCCGATACAGGCCCGGCCAGTTATTACCACAGCTACCGATGTTCTGAATAAACCGGCAGCAGATCTTTTGGCAGTACGTATGGGGCTGGAAATCGAGCCTTTTGACAAAATGAAGCATATTAATGCTTCCATTGCCAATGGAGAAAGAGTGGTTTTTGCCATTGATTCTGATCTGGCAAAACATGACCATTATACACGTCTGGCGTTAGATTTAGGAGTAACAAAAGTAGCGGAGCTGACGGTGTTAGCCGATACGGACAGCTATGATGCGGCCGTTATTCTCAGTGATAAAGAAATGACAGTAGAAAAACCGCATGTATTTTTGCGTCCGGCAACGCTGGCAGTCGGAATCGGTTGCCGAAGGGAAACCGAAAGCTCGCAAATCGACGCCGCCCTGGATCACGCTTGTCACAAAATTGGGCGGAGTAAGAAAAGTATTGCCATTATTGCCACCGCCAGCGCCAAGCAGGATGAAGCAGGTCTGTTGGCGGCTGTGCAGCAAATGGGTGTGCCGCTAGAGATATTCTCCAATGAGGAACTGGAAGCTTGCATTGAAAGGTACCAATTGGAAACCTCAAGTTTTGTGAAAGCACAGATTGGAGTGGGGAATGTATGCGAACCGGCCGCATTACTGGGGGGGCAGACCGACCAACTGTTACTGTCCAAGACCATCTATGGCAAAACAACAGTAGCCATTGCCGAGGTAAAATTTCGGTAGTCGGCTTGGGTCCGGGCAATCAAGCCGACATGAGCCTAAGGGCGGACAGAGCCATTGGCGATGCTCAAGTTATCGTAGGTTATGAAACTTACCTCCAACTTATCGAAGATAAGCTTACCGGGAAAAAAGTTATTGGCATTGGGATTGTGCAAGAGATTGACCGCTGTCAGGCTGCAATTGAGGAAGCCATGGCCGGTAAACATGTTGCCATAGTTTCTGGCGGTGACCCCGGAATTTACGGGATGGCTGGTTTGGTACTGGAATTGGTCAATAAATACCCGGAAGTGGTGCAGCCAGAGGTAGTTATTGTGCCGGGAATTAGCGCCATTGGCGCGGCGGCTGCGGTATTAGGGGCACCTCTTATGCACGATTTTGCGGTAGTTAGCTGGAACGATCTGCTAACACCCTGGGAAGTCATCGAGAAGCGTATTGAAATGGCAGCTGCCGGGGATTTCGTGGTTGCCTTATATAACCCCAAGCAATCCCGGCGGTTATTTCAGCTGGAAAAGGTCCGGGAGATTATGCTCAGGTACCGGGCTGGTACTACACCGGTAGGTATTGTCTATCATGAGACAAGATTTAACGAAAACAGGAAACTAATCGAATTAGAGGATTTTACCCAAGAACATGTGGTGGATGTGTTTTCCCTGGTTGTCATTGGCAACAGTCAAACCTATGTGGAAAGCGGCAGGATGATTACTCCCCGTGGGTATGTACTATGATGGGTAAGCGAGGAAAAGTCATCGTGTTTACCGGGGACGCCAAAGGGAAAACCACGGCGGCGCTGGGGTTGGCCGTAGCAACTGCGTCTTACGGGCAGCGGGCTACGGTGATTCAGTTTTTAAAGGGCGGCGGTTATACAGGGGAACTCTTTGCGAAAGAATGGTTGACGCCCTACTTGGAAATTCGCCAGTTCGGATTTGGCTGCCCGTACTCGGCCGCAATAAAGAATGGTACTATTCAGTGCATCCAGTGTGGAAAATGTTTCGGTGAGAACCGTCGTCCGGGCAGCCCATTTGCCCGACAAGCGTTTGAATATGCCACACAAGTAGTGACAGCCGGTGAAAGCCAAGTAGTCGTACTGGACGAAATCAGCCACGCTCTCAGGCACAAACTGCTAGCGATGGATGAGGTGGTTTCTTTATTAGTCTCACGACCAGAGGGGATGACGGTCGTGCTTACAGGACGGAACATGCCGGACGAATTGCTTCAAGTAGCGGATGAGATAACCGAGTGCGTCCCAGTGAAGCATCCGTTTGAGTCGGGAATTGCCGCCAGACGTGGCAGTGAGTATTAGAAAGGCAGTGGTCCTATGACTCTGAGTAATATACCGCGCCTTGTGATTGCCGGGACTGGGAGCGGGGTTGGTAAAACTACCATAGTAACCGGCTTGCTTGCTGCTTTAAAGGAACGGGGTCTTAAGGTTCGGGCGTATAAAGTAGGCCCGGATTATATCGATCCCGGATATCACCGTCTGGCTAGTGGTCAGGCGTCACATAATCTGGATACCTGGCTGGTCCCGCAGGATCGGTTGGCAGGGCTTTTTGTCAAAACGGCCTCGGATTGTGATCTTGTTGTTATAGAAGGGGTAATGGGCCTGTACGACGGCGGACGGGGCGGTATCAGCAGTACAGCGGCTATTGCCAAAGAATTGGCGGCACCGGTGGTTCTGGTGCTGGACGCCAAGGCCGCAGGAGAAAGCGTCGGAGCAACGGCTTTGGGTTTTAAAATGTACGATCCAGCGGTGCAAATAGCTGGAGTTATTGTCAATCGCCTGGGGTCCGATTCTCATAAGGTTATGGTCGATTCTGCGCTAGAGCGTCTGGACATTACGGCGTTTGGCTATATTAGGCGGAGCCAAACCCTTACTGTTAAGGAACGGCATCTTGGGTTAACGCCGGTAGACGAAATCCAAGCCGAAGCGGCGGTCAGAGCAATGGTTGAGGCGGTCCAAAATTATTTGGACATTGACCGTTTGGTAGAGACGGCTCGGAGTGCCCCGCCGCTTGAGGTTCAAGAAGTAATGCAGATGAATCAGCCGAAAACTGTGCGTATTGGCGTAGCCCGGGATGAGGCGTTTTCTTTTTATTATCCGGAAAGTCTGGCAGTATTAGAAGAATTGGGGGCGGAAATTGTGCCTTTCAGTCCGCTTAAGGATAAGCGGCTGCCGGTAGTGGACGGCTTAATCCTTGGTGGCGGATTCCCGGAAATGTTTCTGACAGAACTAGAGGAAAACCAGGTTTTCAAAGCGGAAATTTGCGGTGCGGCTTGTCAGGGTATGCCTATTTATGCCGAATGCGGCGGCATGATGTACTTATCGCGCTATATCGAAGGCTTTGACGGGAAACGTTTTTCTATGGTAGGTCTTATTCCCGCTGGCTGCCGTATGCAGGACAGTTTGCATACGGTAGGCTATGTTGAGGCTGTTGCGCGAGAGGAAAATATTTTTTGTCAGGCAGGCGAAGCCTTGCGAGGACATGAATTTCATTTTTCCCATATGCTTTCCGACGATAACGGGAAATTTCCGTGGGCGTTTCAGTTTCATAAATTGCGCACCGGGCAAACGTATCCGGGAGGATATGCGAACGGCAATGTGCTGGCCTCTTATCTGCATTTGCATTTTGCGGGCAATTTGCCGGCCGCCGGGCGTTTCCTGCAAAAATGTAAGGAGTTTCAGCAGGGGAGAGGATACATATGGCGGGGAAAATAGTTCTGGTTACAGGCGGGGCGCGTAGCGGGAAAAGCACATTTGCAGAACGATATGTGGCTGCGCTGAATACGTCCGTGGCCTATATCGCTACAGCTGAGGTGCTGGACGAGGAAATGGTACGTAGAGTTTCCTTGCATCAGGAGCGGCGACCGGCAGAGTGGTGTACCTTTGAAGCGCCGTACGATGCGGAAGTTGTGTTAAAAGAAGTTGGGCAAAATACCGGGGCGGTATTGTTCGATTGTTTGACTTTATATATAAGCAATTTTCTATTAACGGGGGAAAACCTTTCACCGGGGGAACGTTTGCGGACTATGAAACAAAAAATAGCCAGCCTGGTGGAGAGTGCTAAGACGGTATCCGCCACGGTGGTCTTTGTGACCAATGAAGTAGGGCTGGGGATTGTGCCTGACAATGTGTTGGCTCGTGAATTTCGGGATTGTGCCGGAATAGCCAATCAGATGGTAGCGGCGGCGGCAGACGAAGTATACCTGGTGGTGTGCGGGCTGGCGACGGAAATCAAAAAAAACGCGCTGGTCTTTAGGTAAGGGGTGTAATATGGCGAAGACAATCATGTTGCAAGGAACAAGTTCTCATGTGGGGAAAAGCATACTGGCCACGGCGCTATGCCGCATTTTTTTTCAAGATGGACTTAGAGTAGTGCCTTTTAAAGCGCAGAATATGGCGCTGAATTCGTATGTCACAAAGGCCGGTGGTGAAATGGGCCGGGCGCAGGTGGCCCAGGCCGAAGCAGCCGGATTAGAGCCGACGGTGGAGATGAACCCGGTATTATTAAAACCTACCGGCAATTCTACCTCGCAAGTGGTGGTAATGGGACGGCCAGTCAAGGTTATGTCTGCCGGAGAATATCATCATGGCTATAACAAAGAATTGTTGGGAGTCATTGAAACCAGCCTGAGAAAACTCCAAGCCGAGTATGATATGGTTGTTATCGAAGGTGCGGGTAGTCCGGCTGAAGTGAATCTTAAGGACAATGATATTGTAAATATGCGTATTGCCAAAATGGCCGGTGCGCCGGTACTATTAATCGCCGACATCGACAGAGGCGGGGCGCTGGCGGCAGTTGTAGGGACGCTGGAACTTTTAGAGCCGGAGGAACGTGATCTGGTTAAAGGTATTATTATTAATAAATTTCGCGGGGACCGCAAGCTGTTAGAACCGGCACTCGATTTTTTACAAGCCAAGACCGGCAAGCCGGTAGTTGGTGTTGTGCCGCATATCAGCCAGCTCGGAATTGACGAAGAAGATTCTGTATCGTTGGACGAAAAAGTGTCAGAAGAAGGAGACATAGAGATTGTTGTCCTTAGAACTCCGCGTATTTCGAATTTTACCGATTTTGACGCGCTAGCGAATGAAGCGGGCGTATCGCTTACATATATTAGGCAGGGAGAAGCTATAGGCCGACCGGATATGGTTATTCTGCCAGGCACTAAAAATACGGTTGAGGACTTTCTCTACCTTAAGGCGCAAGGCTATGACCGGGATATTATCAATCTAGCGGCACAAGGTACGCCGGTGATCGGGATTTGTGGCGGTTATCAGATGCTGGGACGTGAGCTTCGGGACCCGGAGCATAACGAATCTGACCTGGAGTATACCGAAGGCTTGGGACTTCTTGACATAGCAACTACTTTTACTAAGGAAAAAACCACCCACCAGGTAACGGCAGTTTGCCTTGCCGGTGATTTTTTAGATATGGGCTATAACGGCAGCGTAACCGGCTATGAAATTCACATGGGCCGGACGGAGTCAGCAGCTGAAGTGAAAAGAGCGTTTACCGTTACCGAAAGGTCGGGTCGGACGGTGGCGGACGAGGACGGGGTACTGCGGTCCGATGGTCTGATATTGGGAACCTATATTCATGGCATTTTTGATAATGACGATTTTCGACAGGCTCTTTTGAATGCCCTGAGAAAGAGAAAAGGCTTGCCGGAACGTGCGGTACAAAATGTGGCAGCCCGCAAGGAAGCCAGCTACAACAAGCTGGCAGAGGCCGTCCGGAGCAATCTGGATATGCCGTATCTATACCGCATTATCGGTGATGTATGCTAGGGGTGGAAATATTTCTTCCGGCACTGGCCGTCTTGGTAGACCGGGTTGTGGGCGATCCGCATGTACGTTGGCACCCGGTGGTACTTATGGGTACGTTGATTGGGTGGTTGGAGAAGAAACTGCGTTTTTCTCAACACAGCCCGCGCCGAAAAAGATTGGCAGGACTGCTGTTGGTTGTGATAGTATTGTTAATAAGCTACCTAGTCAGTTGGGCTGTTATCAGGGGCCTGGGTGCCCTTTCCCCCTGGTTGGCATGGATAGGCGGGGCCGTGTTGCTAGCTTTTACCGTTACGCCCCGCAGCCTGGCGGAGGCAGGAATGGAAATCCGGCAATATTTAGATGCCGGAGATCTGGCTACAGCCCGGACGAAAGTAAGCTGGATTGTTGGCCGGGACACTGAACGGCTGGAAGAAGGCGAAGTAGTGCGGGCCACCGTCGAGACGGTAGCGGAGAATATTGTTGACGGAATTATAGCCCCGTTATTTTATGCTTTTATTGGCGGCGTACCGTTGGCATATCTTTACCGGTCTGTGAATACACTGGATTCGATGGTCGGTTATAAAAATGACAAGTATTTTGATTTCGGTAAGGTCGCTGCCAGAACCGATGATTGCTTTAACTATATTCCCGCCCGTATAACCGGGGTACTTATTGTCCTGGCCGCATTTCTTTTGGGCTATTCAGCCAAGGGGGCAGTCAGCGCCATTGGCCTCGACGCCGCCAAGCATCCCAGCCCTAACAGCGGTATTACCGAAGCGGGGGTGGCTGGAGCGCTGAGCGTTCGTCTGGGAGGCTACAATTCCTATGGCGGCCAGGTTTCGTTCCGGGCGTATATGGGGCAGGCGCTTAACGTTCTGAGGCCGGTGCATATCGGCCAGACCATTCGCATAATGCAGACGGTTACTGTACTGTTTATTATCGCGGCCACGCTGCTGGCCGTGATGGGCTGATCAAGGGAAGGAGGCCGGCGCCGGTGGTGCTGGATTAGGGTATGAAGGACTTTATTACGGCGCTGCAATTTCTGACCCGCATACATATTTTGCGCCAAGAGGAAGTAACCGCTGCCGAGTTTGGGCGAAGCGTACGATACTTTCCGCTGGTGGGAGCGGTTATAGGGGCGATTTTGGCTAGCTGGGCGTTCTTAACGTTGGGCTATCTGCCTATTCATGTGTTAGCCGCCAGTCTTATTATTTTGGAACTGGTCCTTACCGGCGGACTGCATGGCGACGGCTTTATGGATACCATGGATGGTGTTTTTTCCGGACGTTCCAGGGAACGTATGCTGGAAATCATGAAAGACAGCCGGGTGGGAGCCAATGGCGTTATGGCGTTTTGTGCCCTTATACTATTAAAATGGTCGCTTATTTTAGACTTGTTATTAACAGGGACGGGGACAGTCGCTTTTTTTGTGATGCCGCTGCTGGGGCGTTTGGCTATTGTGATTGCGGTGACGGCCTTTCCCTACGCCCGGCCTGAAGGTATTGGCAAAGCGTTTGCGCAGTTCGCCGGACGTCCTAGTTTGTATTTTGCGGTAGTGCTATCCATAGTGCTGGTACTGCCGTTCGGGAAAACCGCAGGGACGATTATGGTGCTTGCGGTGGTTGTTACCCTGGTGCTGTGCCGTTATTTTGTCAAACGGCTGGGCGGGCTGACCGGTGATGTATACGGCGCAGTTAATGAATTGGTTGAAATTGCCGTTCTGATACTATTTTTAAGCAAGGAATGGTTG